>ERZ795062.597-NODE-597-length-29939-cov-5.440704_pt1 | contig 29939 bp, 22 predicted proteins | sample MGYA00375146_ERZ795062 | MGnify/ENA primary metagenome ERZ795062 (study PRJEB30191, sample SAMN05720281) | activated sludge metagenome | isolation source: Anaerobic digester | place: USA | collected 2015-07-16 ... | reverse complement strand
TTCGATGTCGCCCACGGTGCCGCCGATTTCCACAATGGCCACATCGTAGCCTGCCGCGCCTTCGTGAACTTTGCGCTTGATTTCGTCGGTAATATGCGGAATCACCTGCACGGTGCCGCCCAAGTAGTCGCCGCGGCGTTCTTTGGCAATCACCTGCTCATACACTTGGCCGGAGCTGAAGCTGTTGCGGCGTAACATGGTGGAATTGATAAAACGCTCGTAGTGGCCGAGGTCGAGGTCGGTTTCGGCACCGTCTTCGGTTACAAACACTTCGCCGTGCTGAAACGGGCTCATGGTGCCGGGATCGACGTTGATATAGGGATCGAGCTTGAGCATGGTCACGTTCAAGCCGCGCGATTCGAGAATGGTAGCAATAGAAGCGGCGGCGATACCTTTACCCAATGAAGATACAACGCCGCCGGTTACGAAGATAAACTTAGTCATGATTTGATACCTAGTTGGAATGGAACATTTTAGCATGAACAGCCGCTTTTTTTCAACCGCCGGGCAGTGCTGCGCATGGTATATAATCCCTGCTGTTCCCCCTTATTTCTCCATCATTTTTCCAACTCAAAATGTTTACCGACAGCCATTGCCACCTCGCCGATTCCACGCTGGCCAGCCGCCTGCCAGAAGTGTTGGCCGACGCCCGCAAAAATCAGGCACACCGCTTTATCGTGCCCGCCGCCGAAGCGCAGGAATGGCCGGCGGTGTTGGCGCTGGCTGCAACCGATATTCACCCTGCACTCGGCATTCATCCTTGGTTTGCCGATAAAGCAGCTTTCAATCGCTTGCCTGAACTGGAAACTTATTTGCAACAACATCCCGAATTATTAATCGGCGAAATCGGGCTGGACTACAAACAATGCCTGTCTGAAAACGGTCGCGAGTTGCAACGCCGTTTGCTGTCGCAACAGCTGGAATTAGCCTGCCGTTATCAGCGACCGGTGATTCTGCACAACCTGCAATCGTCTGCCGATTTGCTTGCGCTGTTGAAGCAACACCAGATCCACCGCGGCATCGTACACGCTTTTTCCGGCAGTTTGGAAGAAGCGCACGCCTTCATCCGCCAAGGCTTGTTGATCGGCATCGGCTCGCTGCTGCTCAACCCCAACGCCAAAAAAGCTTGCCGTGCCGCCGCCGAATTGCCGCTTACGTCCATCGTATTGGAAACCGACAGCCCGTTTATGCTGCCCGATAAAGGCAACACTCCGGCCAATCTATTCAAAATTGCAAATATTGTTGCCGAATTGCGCGGCATTGAGTTGGCCGAATTGGCTGCGCAAACCGAGCAAAATATCGATAAATTGCTGGCAACATAAAAACAGGCCGGGTATTCACCCGGCCTGTTTTTTTCTGTTTTTAATCGGCATCCGACGAGCGCTTATAGAAATCGCTTTTGAAATACACTTGCGAACTCTCGCGTAGCAACACCAAACAAATCGCCGCCAACGGCAAACCGATCAACATGCCGACAAAGCCCATCAACTGGCCAAACGCCATCAACGAGAAAATCACCCAAAATGGTGACAAACCAATGCGATCGCCGACAATCTGCGGCGTAATCAGGAAGCTTTCCAGCAACTGGCCGATGGCAAACACTCCCCACACCAACAACAATTCATACCAAGCACCATACTGCAATACCGCCGCCACCGTGGCCAGCAGCAAACCAGTAAACGCGCCCAGATACGGGATAAACACCAGCAAGCCCGCCACCATGCCGATGGCAAAACCGGAATCCAAGCCCACCAGCATCAGGCCGACACCGTAAAACGCACCCATTATCAGCATCACCAGCAATTGGCCGCGCAAAAACTCGCCCAATACTTCGTCCAATTCGCGGGAAATCCGGCTATAAGTAGCAATAAAACGGCGGGGAATCATCGCCTTGATGCCGTGCGACCAGCGTTGCCAGTCGAGCAGAAAATAATAAAGCAACAAAGGTAACAGCACCAAATTGCTCAAACCCAACGCCACCGCACCGCCGCGCGACACCAACGCACCGGCCACATTCGACAAACCCGCCTGCAACGAACCGGCATGTTCTTGCAACCATTGCAACATGGTATTGCGATTAATGCTGATGCCGTTGCTGCCCAAAAACTGATTCACCCACGGCAACAGCGTATTTTGCAGATAATCGGCCAACTGCGGTAACCGCACCATCAGGTTTTGAAACTGGCTGATCAGCATTGGCACAATCACCAACACCAGCGCGAATAAAATCGCCAGCGCAAACAGCATCACCAACATCGAAGCCAACCCGCGTTTCACACCTCTATTGCGCAGTTTTTCCACCAACGGGTTTAAGATATAGGCCAGTGTGGCCGCTACCGCAAACGGCATCAAGATGTCTTTGAGCTGTACAAACAGCCAAGCCACCACAAACAATACCGCCGCCGCGATTACCCACGGCATGATGCCGCGCGCCTTTTTTTGGTACATAAAACGTTCCGCTGATTTGGATTTGAAAACAGGCAAAGGATAACACAATTGGCCTTTAATTCGACAAGCAATGGGGTAAACGGGTAATTCATCATCAACATCTTTATCCGCGCTAAAACGCATCTACTGCGTTAGGTAGTGCAGCGGACTTGCGAAGCTAAAATACTCGCAAGGTGTCCAACCTTGCTGTGCTTTTTGCCTTGTATCTGCATTTTTATCGCGAAAAAATCTGAATAATGCTGAATTACCCGTTCACCCCCGGCAAAATCAGTTAAAATACCGACCAATTCCAATCTCTTTCAGGGAACTTCAGATGAGCAATTCTTTAAGCTACCGCGATGCCGGTGTCGATATCGATGCGGGCGACCAACTGGTTGAAAACATCAAACCTTTTGCCAAACGCACCATGCGCCCCGAAGTGTTGGGCGATTTGGGCGGCTTCGGCGCTTTGGTAGAAATCAGCAAAAAATACCAAAATCCCGTGTTGGTAAGCGGTACCGACGGCGTCGGCACCAAACTGAAACTGGCTTTCGATTGGGACAAACACGATACCGTAGGCATCGATTTGGTGGCCATGAGCGTAAACGACATTTTGGTGCAAGGTGCCGAGCCGCTGTTTTTCCTCGACTACTTCGCCTGCGGCAAACTGGATGTTCCGCGCGCCACCGATGTGATTAAAGGCATTGCTCAAGGTTGCGAAGAATCCGGCTGCGCACTGATCGGCGGCGAAACCGCCGAAATGCCCGGCATGTATCCCGAAGGCGAATACGATTTGGCCGGTTTCGCCGTCGGCGTAGTCGAAAAAGACCAAGTGATTAACGGCCGCAGCATTGTGGCGGGCGACGTGGTGTTGGGTTTGGCTTCCAACGGCGCGCATTCCAACGGCTATTCTTTGGTACGCAAAATCCTGGCGCGCGACAATCCCGATTTGGATGCACCGTTCGACGGCGACAAAACCCTGCGCCAAGCCATCATCGCGCCGACCCGTTTGTATGTAAAACCGATTTTGGCGGCGCTGAAACAATTCACCATCAAAGGCATGGCACACATCACCGGCGGCGGCATCACCGAAAACGTACCGCGCGTATTGCCGGAAAACACCGTGGCGCAAATCGATGCCAAAGCGTGGGAGTTGCCCAAGCTGTTTCAATGGTTGCAACAGGCCGGTAATGTAGAAGCTCAGGAAATGTACCGCACCTTCAACTGCGGCATCGGCATGGTGGTGATTGTGGCCAAAGATGACGCCGACGCGGTGCAAAAATTCTTGGCCGAGCAAGGCGAAACCGTTTACCGTTTGGGTGAAATCCGCGCGCGCGAAGGCGACGAGCATCAAACGCAAGTTGCTTAAACCCAGCTGTTTTGCCATCAAGAATGCCTGTCTGAAAAATATCATGATTGTTTTCAGACAGGCATTTATAGTCTAATCAATCCATACCGATTTCCAGTAAAACCTAAATCATGCCACGCTCTGCCGCCCCGTTCGACCCGCTGCGCGTACCGATACACGGTACCAACCTGATTGAAGCCTCTGCCGGTACCGGCAAAACCTGGGGCATCGCCGCGCTGTTTACCCGCCTGGTGTTACTGGAACAACTGCCGGTTGAGCAAATCTTGGTAGTTACCTTTACCAACGCCGCCACCTCAGAACTCAAAAACCGCCTGCGCGAGCGCTTGGAAGAAGCTTTAGACAGCCTGACCGGCCGACCGGAAGCAGCCGACGATTTCCTGCAACAGTTAATCACCGAAGCCGAACAAAAAGAACCGCGCGAGCGCTTGGTTTTGCGTTTAAAAACCGCCCTCTCCCAATTCGATTCCGCCGCGATTTATACCATCCACGGCTTCTGCCAGCGCCTGCTGCGCGATTACGCCTTTTATTGCCAAGCGCCGTTCGATACCGAGCTTTCCGACCAAAGCGATCAACAACTGCGCACCGCCGCCGAAGACTTCTGGCGCCGCCGCGTATCGCACGATGTGCAAACCGCGCAACTGGTATTCAAGCATAAACAAACCCCACAAAAAATGCTGGATGCCGTGCGCAGTTATCTCAACCGCCCGCTGCTGAATTGGCGCAGACCGCCTTCAGACAGCCTTACTCAAGCCCAGCAAAATTTGCGGCAGCAATGGCAGGCGGTGTGCGACAGCTTGGATGAAATCGAGCAGACCTTTTGGCGGATTCATCCGAGTTTGAGTGGTACTTCTTTCAGGCTTTCCACCTATCAAAACAAATTTGCCGGTTTGCGCGAAGCGCTGCCTCCTGCCGATTATCCGCCGTCGCACCTTCAAAATCTGCTGCGCGACAGCAAAGGCAACAGCGTATTCACCTTTGCCAATCTCAGCGAAAAAACCAAAAAAGGCGGCAACATCAGCGATGAAGATAAACAGCTGATCAGCCGCTTGGGCGACTTACTGCAAACCCTAGAAGAAGCAGAAAGCGCCGAACAAAGCGCCCTCACCGCCCTGCACCTCGATTTACTGCAAGCTGTGCGCGAGGCGATGCAGCAACATAAAAAAACCAGCCGCGAGCGTAATTTCGACGATTTGCTCACCGATGTTTACCACGCGCTCACCGAAGGCGCGCACGCCGAAGCCTTGGCCGCGCTGATTGCCGACAACTGGCAGGTCGCGCTGATCGACGAATTTCAGGATACCGACCCGCTGCAATACGAAATCTTCAACCGCAGCTTTATCGCCCATCACAGGCCGCTGTTTCTGGTTGGCGACCCCAAGCAGGCGATTTACCGTTTTCGCGGTGCCGACATCTATGCCTATCTGAAAGCCGCCGCCGATGCCGATCAGCACTACACCTTAAACCGCAACTTCCGCAGCCATGCCGCGTTGGTGGACGGCATCGGCCTGCTGTTCCAACAAAAAAACCGCCCCTTCGGCCTGGCCGACATTGACTACGCCGAAGTAACGGCCGACCGCGCAGAAAGCCGCCTGCAACCGCCGCAAGCGCCGATACGGGTGCGTTGGCTCAATCAAGCAGGCGACGAAGGATACAATAAAGACATGCTGCGGCAACGCGCCGCCGATTGGTGCGCCGATGAAATCGCCGCTATGCTGAATCTCGGCACCTTGCAGCAACAGCGTTTGAAAGACCAAGCGCTGCGCCCGGCCGATATTGCGGTGCTGGTACGCACCAACCTCGAAGGCAGTTTGATCAGCCGCGCGCTGAAACAGCGCAAAGTACAAAGCGTGTTGCTGCAACGCGATTCCGTTTACGCCACGCCCGAAGCCGAAGCGCTGGCCGCCTTAATCGGCTTCTGGCTGCAACCGCAAGACGGCTCGCTTTTGCGCTTCGTGCTCGGCAGCGTACTGTTTGAACAAAATGCCGAGCAGCTCTATGCGCTGAACCACGACGAACAACTGCTCAGCGACTATCTGGCTGCTGCCGCCGATGCGCTTACTTTGTGGCAACAGCGCGGCTTTTACGCCGCTATGCAGGCATTTGCCGCGCGCTATCATTTGGAACAGCGGCTGCTGGCGGCGGGTAAAGAGCGCAGCCTCACCAATTATCATCAATTAATCGAGCAGCTGGCCGCCGAAGACGCGCAAAGCCTTACTCCCGCCGCGTTGCATCAATGGCTGCACGCCCAAATGCAGGCGGCGCAAGCAGGCCGTTCCGGCCAAGAACATCAATTGCGGCTGGAAAGCGATGAAGCATTGGTGAAAATCGTGACCATGCACTCGTCCAAAGGCCTGCAATATCCTTTGGTGTATTGCCCGTTTGCTTGGAATAATCCGAAAAATGAAACGGATAGCTGGCAGGTTCTGCACCGCAGCGACAGCAGCGAATTGCTGGCCGAACACCAGCTCGATGAAGCCGATATCGAGCAGTTAGCCGACGAAGACTTGGGCGAAAGCCTCAGATTACTGTATGTGGCGCTCACCCGCGCCGAAGAACAATTGGTGATTTACTCCGGCTATCACGAGAGCAGCGCCGACAACCCGTTGAGCTATCTGCTGGAAGGCACTGCGGCAAGTAGCCGCGCCGAAATCAAGCAAGTATTTTCTGATGCAAAAAAAGAAGAAAAAGCCGCCGTTTTATACGGTGCTTGGCAGCGTTTCGCCGATAAAGCCGCGCGCTACGGTTTTCAGTTTACCGAGCAAGCGCCCGAGCCTGCCCGCGCCTTGCCGCGCAACAGCAGCAGCGAGCCTTACCGTGCGTTGATGCGGCCGGAACGGCGTTTTGATTTAGTGCGATACAGCAGTTTTACCGGCCTCACCCAAAAGCTTTCCGCCCACGCGCCAGCGCATGAAGAACTGCTGCCGGCCTTGGATGCAGCCGAAACCGAGCGCCGCCCGGCCCCGCCGCCTGATGAACACGCTGATCTACACAACATCCACCACTTTCCGCGCGGCACCGCCGCCGGTTTATGCCTGCACGACGTATTGGAAAACTTTGATTTCCAGCAAGCGGCCGACGCGCAAAGCCCATTGATTGCCGATGCGCTTACCCGCTACAACTTCGATCCGGTTTGGCAGCCCGCCGTGAGCCGCATGGCCGAACAAGTCGCCCGCACCCCGCTGGCAGGCGGCAGCACGCTCGCGCAGCTGCCCAGTGAAAACCGCTTGGCCGAAATGGGTTTTGTGCTGCATGTAGACGACTTTTCTCCGGCGCGGCTGCAACAATGGTTTGCTGCCCCCGCCCAGCAACTGCCGCCGGAATGCGTCGCCGCCGCCCGCGCGCTGGATTTCCACACCTTAAAAGGCTTTCTCAACGGCTTTATCGATTTAATCAGCCTGGATGAACAAGGCCGGGTGTGCGTGATCGACTATAAATCGAATCATCTGGGCGACAGCATCGCGGCCTACGATACACAGGCGATGAATGAAGCGGTTGCCCACCACCATTATTATCTGCAAGCCTTGATTTACGCGGTAGCGGTGGCACGCTATTTTGCCCAGCGCGGCCACCCGCTGGCCGAAGTGCACATCCGCTACTTGTTTTTACGCGGCTTAGATGATCACGATGTCGAAAACGGCATATGGTCGTGGACGCTCACTCAAGCGCAACTGGCTGAATGGTTATAACAAAATGCCGGTTGTCCGGCCTGTTGCCCGATGTCGGATTATCCATATCCAAAGCAGTAGATTTGCGGTATATTGAGCGAAAATTTTATGCTCAAAACCTGTATTCAAAATCATTAAAGGATTAAACCCCATGTTCAAACGCCCTGAAGAACTCATTATGGCCGTACTGGCCGCCTTATGGGTGGTGTTCACCTATTTCCTGGCCAGCTATTTCGGCGCGCCCACCCAAACCGCGCTGCTGATTACCGCCCTTACCGTGATTTGGGCTGCGCTGTTTTTCGTTTTATGGCAACGCGGCCACAACGGCATGGTCTGGCCGCTCTTCCTCGGCCTGCTGGTGGCTTGCTGGTGGCCGTTTATCGATTGGTTTGCCATCCGCGGCTTTGTTACCCCCGAATCGATTAACGATACCATCGTATTGAGCAGACCTTGGTACGACACTTGGACCGCCAAAATCATCTGGGCGCTGATTCCCACCGTATTGGGTTATGTTTACAAATGGAAGCGTTCAAGAAGAACAGTACCCGCTACTTTTAGCGCACATTAATCCATAAACAATCCATCAAATAAAATGCCTGTCTGAAAGTTTTTTCAGACAGGCATTTTATTTGACCTCAACCGTATCACCCTTAAGGTGAAATCCATTAAAATAACGCATCCGCATTCAACAGGTTTTCATCATGCACACCCTTCCCGCCCATATCCAGATTGCCGTAATCGGCGCAGGCCCGGTCGGCGTACTCACCGCGCTGGCGCTGCAACGCCAAGGCAAACAGGTTTTGCTGATTGAAGCCCGCCCGCAACACAGCGTGATACGCGACAAGCGCACGCTGGCTTTATCGTTCAACAGCGTGGCCGCGTTTGCCAAGGCGGGTGTTGAGTTGCCCGAAGCGGAAAGCACGCCGATTGTTGATGTGCATATTTCCCAGCAAGGCCTGTTTGGCCGCACGCTGTTGCGCGCCGCCGATATGGGCGTGGCCGCGCTTGGCCGCACAGTAGATTACGCGGTGCTGATGCGCCAATGCGAAGCCGCGCTGGAAGCCCAGCAAACCGATGTATTGTGGGACACCCAAGTGCGCCAAGTGCGCACCCTCAAACATTTTGCCGAATTGACTTTAGAACAGCACGGCCACAGCCACCATCTCACCGCCGATTGGGTGATTCTCGCCGAAGGTGGCCACCTCACCGACGGCCTGCCCGGCCTGCAACGCCACAGCTACGATTACCACCAAAGCGCTTTGGTAACCACCCTCACCTTCGAGCAAAGCGGCAACGGCGTGGCTTACGAGCGTTTTGCCGATCAAGGGCCGTTTGCCCTGCTGCCTTATCACGACGCCTGGCGGCTGGTGTGGACGCGCAGCCCTGAAGAAGCCTTGGCCTTAAAAGAAATGCCGTTTGACGAATTTGCCCGCCACTTCGAAGCCGCCTTCGGCAAACGCTTGGGCGCACTCAAATCGCGCGGCGAAGCTGCGGTGTTCCCGCTGCAACTCAAGCAGTTAAACAAAGTCTACAGCGGCCGCGTAATCTGCATCGGCAACGCCGCACAAACCATGCACCCCGTCGCCGCACAAGGCTTGAACCTCGGCGTGCGCGACGCCTTAGCCGTTTCCCGCCTGCTCGGCGAAGCGCGCAATTTAAACCAACCCGAGCTCGCCGAACGCTACGCCGCCAAACGCCGCTTGGATGCACACGCCATCGTCGGCTTTACCCACAGCCTGGTTACTCTGTTCGACCATCCCGACCTTACCCTCAAACTCGGCCGCAGCGGCGTGATGACCCTACTCGACGGCCTGCCCGCCGCGCGCAAAAAATTTACCGAGCAATTGATTTTTGGTTTGTAAACCAAAGCTGCAAAACAAATGCCTGTCTGAAAGCTTTTTAGTTTTCAGACAGGCATTATTAATATCAGACGTTCATTATTGTTTGGGTAGGTTTTGCCAGATATGCTCGCCCATGGTGTCATAAAAATGTTTTTCTGCATAAGGTATAATGTAGAAAAAATTTTGAGGGTCGGTAAAGTGCATGCTTAAATGTAAGTTAACAGGATCATTCGTATAATAGTTCATCATGCTGCAGCTTTTTTTCCCATTAAGCCAATGACAAGAAATAGCAAGAGACTGGTCAATATAAGCCATTTTTTTAGATTCATTGGGCAAATAATAATAATATCTCAAAGAACCCGGAGATTTTTTATCCTCTACGCAAAAGAAATGAGGCTCCTGATTCTCCGGCCCGCAAGGTGCATAATGATCACCATTTCGATTGCGATATTTAAGAACATCAGCTTGAGTTTGAAGATTATTTTCTGGCGTATTCTTGGCTTTTTGTGGGTTTGCTTGGTAAATATTCATTCTTGCTAAAACATCATCAGGAATATTCTCTATTCCCAATTTTTCTTTAATCTTTTGAGACCTTATAATCAAATGATCCTGTTGGGTTTTCCTCATATAGCGTGAATAAAAATCCTGATAGCGCTCATCACGGTAGTCATAAACTTCTTCTTTGCCCCTTGACCCGCCATCCGTACCCCCGCCGCATGCTGCAAGCAGCAACGGCAGTAAGCTCACCAGTAAGTATTTTATGTGTGCCATTTATTGTTTTTCTATCTTTGAAACAGCCGAATACGGCTAGCTAATTGGTTAAATAAAAATGCCTGTCTGAACAAATACTGCCTGTTCCAAGCTTTTCAGACAGGCATTATTAATATCAGACGCTAATTATTGTTTGGGTAAATTTTGCCAGATATGCTCACCCGTGATTTCATAAAAGTGTTTTTCGATAAAGGGCATGATGTAGAAAAAGTTTTCGGGGTTGGTGAAGTGTATATATATTCTCATGTTATAAATATCACCTGGATATATCAATAATTTACACTGCTTCTCCCCTCTCATTTCTCTATTACACGAAAAATTAATAGAATGATTGATATTTATTAGCTTGTAATCACCCTTAGGAAAATAAAAATACATGAAATGTGGATAGTCTTCTCTTATGCAATATAAACCTTGTACTCTATCACTTCCCTCACACTCTTTATACTCAAAAGTATTACTCATTTCCCCTAGTTTAATTTTATTGTCATAGTAATTTTTTACATCTTTTGAATCAATAAAATAGTTCATCGGCACTTTTCCTGCTACTTCAGCATTTAACCTAAATACATCCATTCTTGCAGAAAAATTATCTGGAATATTTTCAATTTCCAGTTTTTTCTGAACATCTTGAGGTTTTAAAATCAAATAATCTTTCCCCGTTTTCCTCATATACCTCGAATAAAAATCCTGATAGCGCTCATCACGATAATCATAAACTTCTTCTTTGCTGCTTGCCCCTTTTGAGCTACTGCTGCGCTCGCTATCCGCGTGCCCGCCGCATGCTGAAAATAGCAACAGCAGTAAGCTCACCAGTAAGTATTTTATGTGTGCCATTTATTGTTTTTCTATCTTTGAAACAGCCGAATACGGCTCGATTGGTTAAATAAAATGCCTGTCTGAACAAATACTGCCGGTTCCAAGCTATTCAGACAGGCATTGTTTTATCTCTTACAAAAGCCGCCTGAACACTATATTCAGACGGCTTTTGCTTTATCGCTTACCAACAATCAATCTTATTGCTCGCCCCACACTTCATCCACAATGCTGCGGATCAAGGCCAGTTTTTTCCATTGGTCTTCTTCGGTCAGCACGTTGCCTTCTTCGGTAGAAGCGAAGCCGCACTGCGGGCTGAGGCAGAGTTGGTTGATGTCCACATATTGCGCGGCTTCCTGAATGCGGCTGATGATTTCCTCTTTGGCTTCCAATTCGCCGGATTTGGAAGTCACCAAGCCCAACACCACTTGCTGGTCTTTGATAAAGCGCAGGGGTTTGAAATCACCGGCGCGGTCGCTGTCGTATTCCAGGAAGAAGCCGTCAACATGGCAGCCGCCGAACAGGATTTCGGCCACCGGCTCGTAACCGCCGCTGGAGAACCAGGTCGAACGGAAATTACCGCGGCAGATGTGCATGGTAATCACCATATCGGCCGGCGCAGCCGCGCGGATGTCGTTAAGCATTTTCACATAGCTGCGGGCGGTGGCATCCACATCCACGCCTTGCGAAGCGTACAGCGCGCGTTTTTCTTCCGAGCAGAATTCGCCCCAAGAGGTGTCGTCCAACTGCAAAATACGGCAACCGGCATCATACAGCGCGCGCACGGCTTTGATATAGGTTTCGGTAATATCGGCCAACAGCAGGTCATTGTTGCCGGCGTAGCGCTCAATCAATTGCGGATTCGGCGTGCGTACGCAGGTAATCAGGTGCAGCATGCTCGGCGCCGGAATGGTAAATTTGGCCGGATGATCGCCCGCCGCCTGTTGCAGGCGTTTGAAGTGGTCGATAAACGGATGAACCGCCGGAAAATCGATTTTATCGACGATTTTCAGCGTGACCGGGCGGTGCATATGGGCTTTGAATTGGGTGCTGTATTCTTGGGTGTCTTCCAATTCCACGCCCACCAGCTCAAACAGGAAATCCAAATGCCACCAAGTGCGGCGGAATTCGCCGTCGGTAACATTCGGCAGGCCGACCGCTTTTTCTTTGGCCACCAGTTGCGCCACTTCGGCATCTTCTACTTTGTGCAGCTCTTCCACCGAGCATTCGCCGCACACACACTGACGGCGGGCTTGTTTGATGGTATCGGGGCGCAAAAAGCTGCCGACGATGTCAAAACGATAAGGCGCACGGTCGCGCAGAGTAGCTTGGGGGAACAATTTGCTCATGTCGATTCCTTGTGTTGAGAGGGTTATTTTTGGCATTGAGTATAACAGAAAGCCTTTTGCAATAGGCGGCTTAGCGGGTGCGGTCTTTTTGAAAAATTCAAATGTTCAAGATTCATTTCATTCATACAGGCCGTAAGGAGTTTTTCAATACTCGATACGCAAAACCAACGAACGTGCCAAACTACAGTTGCCGTTTAGTATGCACACCAAGCTATCCAAACAAGTTCCCCCGCCCTCTTTATTTTTACTAAATTTAAATCTTAACGCACAAAGTTGTTACGTTATCGCAATTTTCCACTAAAAAATAAATTTTCAACCCTATTGAACATATATAATTCATTCACAGTTTACAAAAAAATCATTTATTTAGCACAACCAAACTCATTACCCACCTTAATTTACGCCGTTCGTTTTATTTAAACGCCATTATTCCTAAATAAATATTTATTCATTGCAACTTATCTAATATACATATCAGCTTCAAAGCCAAATGATCCGTAGCACGGTTTTAAATGGTTATTAACTGCTTTGAAGCATTCAACAACATTACACTTTGGAGATGATTACAATGTCTTATTACGGTTATAAAGGCTCTTACGGCGGTTACTGCCAACCCAAAGGCGGTACACAATGGAATACGGGCAAAACATTCGGCCATAGCTACACAAAAGGCTGGAGCCACAGCCATGCAAAAGATTTCGGCGGCCATAGCAAAGGCGGCTGGAATTATGGCGAAACTTCCGGTTTTGGCAAACACGGTAAAGGCGATTGGGGCTATGGTTATCAGCACTCCCACAAAGGCGGAGAAACAGGCTGCTGGGTATGGAGCGGTAAAAAAGGCTGGTGCTTTGAAGTAGAACCCAAAAACCCAATCAAAACCGATCCTCAAGTACCGAGCAAACCCGATAATCACATTCCTGATCACGGCCACCACACCCCCGGCAAACCGTCGGAAAACGACGTGGTTTACGGCACCGAGTGTGATGACGACATCTCTACCGGCGCTGGCAATGACACCATTATCGCCAAAGGCGGTAACGACATCCTCGACGGTGAATCCGGCAACGACACCATGATCGGCGGCAAAGGCGACGATACTTACTATGTCGACAGCCAGTGCGATGTGGTGATTGAGCACGAAAATGAAGGCAACGACACCATTCTGAGCAGCGTAAACATCACTGCGCCTGCCCATGTGGAAAACATTTCCCTGCTGACTGATAACGATTTGAACGCCATCGGCAATCATCTGAACAACGTATTGCACGGTAACGACGGCAAAAACCTGCTGAAAGCGCTGGAAGGCAACGATAACCTCTACGGCCACGCCGGTGACGATATCTTGGTAGGCGGTGCAGGCGACGACTTCCTGAACGGCGGTGCCGGTAACGATATTCTGAACGGCGGCGCCGGTTGCGATACTTATGTATTCGCCCGCGGTTTTGATCACGATGTGATTTACGACTTTGAATGCGGTACCGAACACACCGATACGCTACAATTCGACGGCTTCATCCACCCATCCGATTTGTGCTTCGAGCGCTTGGGCAACGATTTGGTGGTCAACATCCATAGCCTGTCTGAAGTAGGCGGCCCTAAATCCGAAGACAGCGTTACCATCAATAACTGGTTCAAAGGCAGCGAATACCAAATCGAACAATTCGTATTCGTTGACAGCCAAGTCACTTGGGATGCCAAACAAATCGCCGATGCGGTTGGCTGCTACACTTGTGCCGACACCGGCTTGGGCAACAGCGTACAAGAGCAAATCCAGATTCAAAGCCAAATTTGCTGCTAAGTATCGCTTAGCCGGATAAAACCGGATTTTGCTAAATGCCTGTCTGAAAACTTGCAAGCTCGTTTTCAGACAGGCATTAATCTATGTGTCTTTGACATAAGTTCTTTGAAATAGCAGGCATCCCCCTTTATAATAGCCTGCTGTTTGATAGGCCAAGTAACATTCACTCTTATCAAAACAATAAAAATCCAATTTAAACAATACTGTACGCAGAGAGAATCTGATACCTTCCTCCCTTTCTTAGCAAGGAAAACCTTATGGTTCAGGCAACCAACGGCTCGATGTTTAAAACCAATGCGTTTTTCGCCGCCATGTTTATCGGCATGGTCGGCTATTTTATCTACTGGGGCTTAGGTTACACCCAATATCAATCCAACACCGTATTCATTCTGGCTACCCTGTTTGGTGTTTTCATGGCCTTTAACATCGGTGGTAACGATGTGGCCAACTCTTTCGGCACCAGCGTCGGTGCCGGTACCCTCACCATCCGCCAAGCTTTGCTGGTGGCCGCTGTATTTGAAGTGAGCGGTGCGGTGATTGCCGGCGGCGAAGTCACCGAAACCATCCGCAGCGGTATTGTGAATATGGAAGCTTTGCCGTTGCAACCGATGCAGTTTGTTTTTATCATGATGTCGGCTTTGCTGGCGGCGGCGCTATGGTTGCTGTTCGCCACCCGTAAAGGCTTGCCGGTATCTACTACCCACGCCATTATCGGCGGTATCGTCGGTAGCTCCATGCTGTTGGGCTACCAACTTTCCGGCGGCGGCGAATTGTCTATGTCGCTGGTGAAATGGAGCGCCATCGGTTCGATTGCCATTTCTTGGGTACTCTCTCCGGTGCTCGGCGGCCTGGTTTCTTATATTCTGTTTTACCAAATCAAAAAACACGTACTCGATTACAACGATGCCGCTGATGAGCAATTGAAACAATTAAAAGCCGAACGCAAGCAGCACAAAGAGCAGCACAAACTGCGTTTCGAAGCCTTATCCGAACAGGAAAAAGTACAAGTCGCCACCGCCATGGCGCGCGATGCCCAGATTTATAACGAACCCGAGTTCGACCCTGCCGAGCTGGAATCGAATTACTATCGCGGTTTATACGCCATCGAACAACGCAAACAAAGTGTCGATGCTTACCGTGCGCTGCATTCTTGGGTACCGATTATTTCCTCGCTCGGCGGCATGATGATTGCTTCGATGCTGATTTTCAAAGGCCTGAAAAACCTGGATTTAGGCATGAGCACCCTCAACAGCTTCCTCGTTATCGGCATGATAGGCGCCGGTATCTGGCTTGCCACCTTTATTTATGCCAAAACCCTGAAGCGTAAAGATTTGGGCAAATCCACTTTCCTGATGTTCAGCTGGATGCAGGTATTTACCGCTGCCGGCTTCGCCTTCAGCCACGGCGCCAACGACATTGCCAATGCCATCGGCCCGTTTGCCGCGATTATGGACGTATTGCGTACCGGCGAAATCGGTACTTCCGCCCCCATTCCGCCGGTGGTGATGCTGACCTTCGGTATCGCCCTGATTGTCGGCCTGTGGTTTATCGGTAAAGAAGTGATTGCCACCGTCGGCACCAACTTGGCGGAAATGCACCCCTCTTCAGGCTTTACCGCCGAACTGGCCGCCGCCTCGGTGGTGATGATGGCCTCCCTGCTCGGCCTGCCGGTATCCAGCACCCACATTCTGGTCGGCGCCGTGTTGGGTATCGGCTTGGTGAACCGCAATGCCAACTGGAAAATGATGAAACCGATCGGCCTCGCTTGGATCATTACCCTGCCCGCCTCATCTATCCTCGCCGTACTCTGCTTCCTCGGCTTGAACGCGATGTTTGGTTAACCTGTTCTAGTCTTGCTAAAACAATCAATGCCTGTCTGAAACATTCAGACAGGCATTTTTTTGTATGCAAACGGTTTTTCCATAAACAGATGGCCATACCCAAAATGCCTGTCTGAAAACAAACCCGGCTGTTCCAGTAAACAAAAACACGGCGCTGCAAACTGCCGGCGCCGTGTTTTTGTTTACTGCCTCATTACTTAAGCAATCCCTGCTCTTTCACCCAAGCTAGCATTTCCGCTTCTACTTCCTCGGCGCTGCCGGGGTTACTGATGCGTACGCCGATTTCATCGGGCTGTAACTCTTCCAGAATCGCCACTTGCGAATCGAGCATCTCCGCTTTCATATAATGCCCTTTGCGCGACATCAGGCGCTCAAGGTTCACTTCATAGGGCGGCGCAAGATGAACAAACACGGTTTCACCCTCGGCTTCACGCAGAATATCGCGATACTGCCGTTTCAGTGCCGAACAGGTCACGATACTGTATCGCTCCCCCGCCCGCGCCTGCTCGCTCATCCAATCGCGCAGGTTGCCGAGCCACGGGTAACGATCTTCATCGGTAAGCGGGATACCGGCACCCATTTTGTCGCGGTTGGTTTGGGTGTGGAAATCGTCGCCTTCCGCATAAGGGCAATCGAGGTGTTTTTGCAGATCAACAGCGGCGGTGGTCTTGCCACAACCGGCTACGCCCATAAACACAAAATGTACGGTTTTCATTAAGCTACTCCTTAAAATAAGGCAAACATCAAGGCAGACAAGCCAAAGCCGATGGCGGCAATCAGGGTTTGGTTAACCGTCCAGGTTTTCAGCGTGGTTGGCACATCCATATTCAGCAGTCTGCCCACCAACCAGAAACCGGAATCATTAAAGTGGCTCACGCCCACTGAACCAGCGGCAGTCGCCAGCACGATGCAAGCCAGTTGCCAATCGCTGTAACCGGCAGCGGCCACCGCTGGTGCCATTAGAGCTGCCGCAGTAGTCAACGCCACCGTGGCCGAACCTTGGGCAATGCGCAAGGCCAATGCCACCAAGAAACAACCCAGCAATACCGGAATACCCAAATCGCTCATGCTGTCGGCCAGTGCTTTACCGATACCGGAAGCACGCAACACGCCACCAAACATACCGCCCGCGCCGGTAATCAGAATCACCGAACACACCGGGCCGAGCGCGCCATCTATGGTTTTTTCCAAAGCCGAAGCCTCTTCACCACGCTTGCGACCCAGTACAAATAACGCCACTAAAACAGAAATCAACAAGGCAATCGGAGTAGAGCCGATCATGCGCAGCGCTTGTACCCAACCCTCATCGGCGCTCACTACTTTTTCAGAAATCAGAGTGGCCAAACCGGTATTCAGGAAAATCAACAGCATCGGAATCAGCATAAGGCCGATCACGGTACCGGCAGAAGCCGGGTTTTTCGGCTGGTCGTTATCCTGTTTGCCGCCGCTCAAAATATCGGGCACCGGCACGGCAAAACGGCGATCAAGCACTTTGCCCAGTACATAGCCACTGAAATACCAAGTAATCACCGCCAACGGCAGGCCGAGCAACAGCACATGGCCAATGCTGGCGCCGTAGAACTCGGAAGCGGCAATCGGCCCCGGATGCGGCGGCAAAAACACGTGCATTACCGAAAACGCACCGATAGAAGCCATGCCGTAAGCCAATACGTTGGCCTTCATCCGCCGCGCGGTGGCAAACACAATCGGCAGCATCACCACCAAACCGGCATCAAAGAAAATCGGAAAGCCGAAAATCAACGACGCCACGCCGAGCGCAAACGGTGCGCGCTTTTCACCAAAAGTGCGAATCAGTGCATCGGCCAGCGATTGCGCACCGCCGGAAGTTTCCACCAAGCGGCCGAGCATCGCGCCCAAACCGACCAGCAAGGCCACGCTGCCGAGCGTGCCGCCAAAATTTTTGACTAATACGTCGTTCACAATATTGCCCATCGGCAAGCCGGTAGCAATCGCGGTAGCCAAGCTGGCAATCATCAACGCCAGCAGCGCATGTACCCTAAATTTGATGATCAGCACCAAAATCAGCAAAATGGCCGCTGCCGCTATACTCAGCAGCGTGCCGGTACCCAAAGTTTGTGTCCAGTTTTCCATTTTTGAGAAGTCCTCTGAAAAGATTAAAATCATCGGCGTATACCGCACGTACTACGCACAGTCATTCAGCCGTTTTTATTAACAGATACCACTGCTCAATTATGACTGAAACTGGCTCCCATTTGAGTTTCTTTACATTGAAATGAACTGCGCGAAATGCCTGTCTGAAAAGAAAAAAATGATATTTGGGTTGAAACTTGCTTATCGGCTAATCAGGAATGGATAAAGCATCATTACTTTCATAAATGATGGATTTTCTTTTACGGTATTTACTTCTCAATAAACCAGAGTGTGTCTGATTGATTAAGTAAAAAAATGCCTGTCTGAAACGTTTTCAGACAGGCATTTTTTTACTTAAATGCTACGTTTGCTGCTTCGGCAATTGATGTGCCTTACCACTCATTTTCCGCTGCCATTGATCCAGCAACAAATACACTACCGGCGTAGTATAGAGCGTGAGCAACTGGCTGAGAATCAGGCCGCCGGCGATGGTAATACCCAAGGGAGTGCGCAATTCGGCGCCGTCGCCCTGCGCCAATGCCAGTGGCAGCGCGCCAAACAGCGCGGCCAGCGTGGTCATCATAATCGGTCGGAAACGCAGCAAACAAGCTTGAAAAATGGCTTGTTGCGGGCTTAAGCCCTGCTCTCGTTCGGCGGCCAGCGCGAAATCCACCATCATGATGGCGTTTTTCTTCACAATGCCGATCAGCAGCAAAATACCGATTAAAGCAATAATGTCGAACTGGCTTTTAAACATCATCAACGCCAGCAAAGCACCGACACCGGCCGATGGCAACGTCGACAAAATGGTGACAGGATGCACCAGACTTTCATACAGCATACCCAGCACCAGATACACCGCCAGCAAGGCCAAGGCGATTAATACCGGCTGGCTGGATAAGGATTGCTGGAAGGTTTGCGCGGTGCCTTTGAAGCCGCCGACAATCGCGCTGGGCAGGCCGACTTGCGAAACGGCCTGCTCAATCTCGGCGGTAATATCAGATAAGGCAATGCCCGGTTGCAGGTTAAACGACAAAGTAGCGGCGGTAAAACCGCTCTGGCGGTTCACCGATAAGGCGCTGGCGGCGGGCTTCCAACTGGCAAACGCCGATAAAGGAATGGCCTCGCCCTGATTATTGTTCACATAAATACTGACCAACCCCTGCGGCGTTTGCAGGTATTGTGAATCAAGCACCATCACCACGCGGTATTGGTTGAGCGGCCGGTAGAGGGTGGATACCTGCCGCTGGCTGAAAGCATCGCTCAACACCGCATTCACCGCCCGCTGGGTAACGCCCAAACGTGCCATGGCGTCGCGGTTAAATTCCAGCCGGGTAGTCAAACCTCGAGCTTCCAAATCGCTGTTGACCTGCGTGATGCCGGGTACTTGCTGCAAGGCTTGCAACACCCTCGGCGTCCACTCGCGCAACTGTTCGAGATTATCGCCCTGCAAGGTGTATTGGTATTGCGCATTGCTGCTGCGCCCGCCGACGCGGATGTCTTGCGCCGCCTGAAAAGTCACATTACTGCCCGGCTCGTTCGCCAGCTTGCGGCGCAAACGCTGAATGACCTGTTCGGCGGGATCCTGCCTTTCAGACAGGGGTTTCAACGCGACAAACAGGCTGGCGGAATGGCTGGCGCTGCTGCTTATGGTGCCCATCACATTCTCCACTGCCGCGTCTTCACCCACCACTTTCATCACCCGCCGCAACTTTTCGTTCATCGCCTGAAACGAAGTGGCTTGGTCGGCGCGGATATTGCCCATCAGCACACCGGTGTCTTGCTGCGGGAAAAAGCCTTTGGAAACTTGGTTAAACAACCAAACGTTTAACAACACGGTTAACGCTACCACACCCAACATCAAAGCGCGGTGCGCCAGCGCCCAGCTTAAGCTTTTGCGGTAGCCCGCGAGCATGCCGTTCACCATTTTTTCGCTGACACGCGCCAAATAAGAAGGCGGTTTCTGTTCGCCTAAAGGCTTGAGCCAGCGCGCGCACAGCATCGGCGTGGTGGTGAGCGACACCACCAGCGAAATCATAATCGCCGCCGACAAGGTAACGGCAAACTCGTGCAGCAGACGGCCGATGATGCCGTCCATCAGCAAAATCGGCGTGAACACCGCTACCAGCGAAAGACTCATCGACACCACGGTAAAGCCGACTTCTTTCGCGCCGATCAGTGCGGCCTCGCCCGGTGATTTACCTTCTTCAATATGGCGGGCGATGTTTTCCAGCACCACCACTGCATCATCAACCACAAAACCGGTGGCGATGGTGAGCGCCATCAGGCTGATGTTGTTGAGCGAAAAATCCAGCAGGTACATCACGGCAAAAGTGCCCACCAGCGACACCGGCACCGTCAACGCCGGAATCATGGTGGCCCGCCAGTTGCGCAAAAACAGGAACACCACCATCACCACCAAACACACCGACAACAACAGCGCGTGTTCCACCTCGCGCAGCGAAGCGCGGATGGTGGGGCTTCGGTCCAAGGCCACACTCATTTTGATGGTCGCCGGAATTTCCTCCTGCAAGCGCGGTACCGCCTCGCGAACGCGGTCTACCGTATCGATGATATTGGCGCCCGGCTGGCGGAAGATCACCAGCATGATGGCCGGCTCGTTGTTCAGCAAACCCATATTGAGCGAATTGCTGACGCTGTCTTCCACCTTAGCCACGTCCGATAATCGTATCGCCGCGCCGTTTTGATGGCGGACAATCAGCGGCAGATAATCGGCCGCTTGCGTGAGCTGGTCGTTGGTTTGAATCTGATGCACTTTGCCGTGCTGCTCAAGATAACCTTTCGGCCGGTTGTTGTTGGCATCGGCCAGCGTGGTACGAATGTCTTCTAAATCCAAGCCATAATGATTAAGCTGAGTGGGATTCACTTCCACCCGTATTCCCGGCTGCGCGCCGCCGCCGATCGCCACATCGCCCACCCCGGGAATTTGCAACAGTTTCTGCGAGATGATGCTGTCGGCCGCGTCGTACATTTGCGAACGGCTCATCGAATCGCTGGTAAGGCCGAGGATCATAATCGGCGAATCGGCCGGATTCACTTTGCGATAGCTCGGATTGGTCGGCATCGCCGGCAGCATACTGCGCGAAGCGTTAATCGCTGCTTGTACGTCGCGTGCCGCGCTGTCAATGTTGCGGCTTAAATCGAATTGCAAAGTGATGCGGGTGGTGCCGTTTGAACTGGAAGAGGTGATTTCGTTCACCCCGGCAATCCGCCCGAGCGCACGTTCCAGCGGTGTGGCCACCGTGGCCGCCATCGTTTCCGGGCTGGCGCCGGGTACGCGGGCGGAAACCGAAATGGTCGGGAAATCCACTTGCGGCAACGGCGCTACCGGCAACAAGCGAAACGCCACCGCCCCCAGCAATAAAATTGCCAAGGTCAGCAGCGTGGTGGCCACCGGCCGTTTGATAAAAGGCTGGGAAATGCTCACGATGCCGCTCCCGCCGTATCGCGCGTTTTACCTTTGTTGAAGCGCGTGGCCAAGCGGTCGAACCACAAATAAATCACCGGCGTGGTAAACAGGGTGAGCACTTGGCTGAGCAGCAGGCCGCCTATCATGGTAATACCCAGCGGCTGGCGCAACTCGGAACCCATGCCGCTGCTCAACACCAGCGGGATCGCGCCAAACAGCGCGGCAAAAGTGGTCATCAAAATTGGCCGCAAACGCAGGCGGCAGGCTTCAAAAATCGCCTGTTCGGGCGCCATCCCCTGCTCGCGCTCGGCAGCCAGCGCAAAGTCGATCATCATGATGGCGTTTTTCTTCACAATGCCGATTAAGAGAATAATGCCGATGATGGCGATGATGCTCAAATCTTTACCGGTGAGCATCAGCGCCAGCAAAGCGCCGATACCGGCCGAAGGCAGCGTGGAAAGAATGGTCACCGGATGGATATAGCTTTCGTACAATACGCCCAACACGATATACATGGTCACCACCGCCGCCAGCATCAGCCACAAGGTATTACTGAGCGAAGCTTCAAACGCCATCGCCGCGCCTTGGAATTGGCTGCGGATGTCCGACGGCATCTTCAATTCGGCTTCGGCCTGATTCACCAACTCCACCGCCTCGCCCAACGACACGCCTTCGGCCAAGTCAAACGAAATGGTACTGGCCGGAAACTGCCCCAGATGGTTCACCGCCAGATAGGTATTGCGTTCTTCCACCGTGGCGATGCTGGATAGCGGTACCGGCGTACCGGAAGCGGTAGGCACATAAATACCGGATAAGCCGTCTATGCCTGTCTGAAGATTCGGATCGGCTTCCAATACCACTTTATATTGATTAGTTTGGGTGAAAATAGTGGAAATCAGGCGCTGGCCGAACGCATCGTACAGCGCGTTGTTCACCGCCGCCATGCTCACGCCCAGCCGCGAGGCGGTGGTGCGATCCACATTCACATAAGCCTGCAAACCCTGATCCTGCAAATCACTGCTCACGTCTTTCAACTGTGGCAGTTGCTGCAAAGCCGCCACCAAACGCGGCACCCATTGTGATAAATCCTGCGGATTGGGCGACTGCAAAGTAAATTGATAAGGGTTATGGCTGGTGGTGGTATCGATGCTTAAATCCTGCACCGGTTGGATAAACATTTGCGGTAGATTCGGTGCATCCTGTACCGACTGCTGCATCCGCGTCATCACTTCGCTGATACTGTCGCGCTCACCCTTGGGCTTCAAGGTAATCTGCATCCTGCCGCTGTTGAGCGCGGGGTTCACCCCGTCGGCGCCGACAAACGAAGCAATATTGTCCACCGCCGGATCCTGCATCAATTGTTCCACCAAATCCTGCTGCATTTTCGCCATCGCCGGATAAGAAACGCTTTGCGGCGCTTGGGTCATCACCTGCAACGTGCCGGTGTCCTGCAAGGGGAAAAAGCCTTTGGGCACCGCGATATACAGTAAAGCGGTCAGTACCATGGTGGCCAGCGTCACCAGCAAGGTAGCCGGCTGGTGTTTCAATACCCAGCTCAACGCACGGGTATAACGCTCGGTAACGCTATCGAAAAAACCGCCCGCCACGTGATAAAAACGGCTTTGCTCTTCGGCAGGCAGGTGTTTCAACAGGCGCGAACACATCATCGGCGTGAGGGTGAGCGACACCACCGCCGAAATCAGAATCGCCACCGATAAAGTCATGGCAAATTCACGGAACAGCCGCCCGACCACATCGCCCATAAACAACAGCGGAATCAACACCGCAATCAGCGAGAGCGTGAGCGAGATGATGGTAAAACCGATTTGCTTGGCACCTTTCAAGGCCGCCTGCATCGGCGTATCACCCTCTTCCAGATAGCGCTCGATGTTTTCAATCATCACAATCGCATCGTCCACCACAAAACCGGTGGCGATGGTCAGCGCCATCAGGCTGAGGTTATCCAGCGAAAAGCCGAGCAGATACATTACGGCAAAGGTGCCGACCAGCGAAATCGGTACCACCACCGCCGGAATCAGCGTGGCGCGCCAGTTGCGCAGAAACAGGAACACCACCATCACCACCAGTCCCACCGCCAGCACCATCTCAACCTGCACATCGTTTACCGAAGCGCGGATGGTCTGCGTGCGGTCGCCGAGAATCTGCACATCCACCGAGGCGGGCAAGGCGTTTTCCAGTTGCGGCAGCAAATCTTTAATGCGGTCGGCCACCTCAATCACATTGGCACCGGGCTGGCGCTGTACATTCAGAATAATCGCCGGCTGCCCGTTGGCCCAAGCGCCCAAGCGGGTGTTTTCCGCCGCTTCAATCACTTGCGCCACATCACCTAGCCGTACCACGCTGTTTTGATCGGTTTTCAACACCAGATTGCGATAGGCTTCTGCCGATTCCAATTGGTCGTTACCATCAATCGCCGCCGCCTGCGTGGGGCCGTTGAAGCTGCCTTTGGCGGTATTCACATTACCGTTGGCCACCGCGGTGCGGATGTCGGCCAAAGTCAGCCCCATCGCCGCCAAAGCCTGCGGATTGGCCTGCACCCGCACCGCCGGGCGTTGGCCGCCGCTGATGGTCACCAAACCAACCCCGGCCACCTGCGAAATGCGAGTCGCCAGCCGGGTATCGGCCAGGTCTTGCAATTGGGTGAGCGGCATCGAAGGCGACGACACCGCAATGCTGATCACCGGCGTATCGGCGGGATTCACCTTGTTGTACACCGGCGGATTAGGCAAATCGGTGGGCAGTAGGCTGCCGGCGGCATTAATCGCCGCCTGCACTTCCTGCTCGGCCACATCAAGTTCTAAATCTAAATCGAATTGCAGGGTAATCACCGACGAGCCGCCGGACGAGCGGGAAGTCATCTGCTCTAAGCCCGACATCTGGCCAAACTGGCGCTCCAGCGGCGCGGTTACCGAAGAAGTGACCACATCGGGGCTGGCACCGGGGTAAAGGGTAACCACCTGTATGGTCGGATAATCGACGGCCGGCAAGGCCGACACCGGCAGCAGCCGATAGCCGAGGATGCCGCACAACACGATGGCCACCATCAGCAAAGTGGTCGCCACCGGTCGCAAAATAAACGGACGGGAAATATTCATCGCCAACGCCTATCGGGCTTGAGAAGCGGCTGAAGCCGAAGAAGCCGCAGAGGCAGCAGCAGGCTTGCGGCTGTTTTGCGCCGCCTGTTCGGCACGGTTCACCGGATGAATTTTGGCACCGTTGCGCAAACGATCCAAGCCGTCGGCCACCACCGTCTGCCCCGGGCTGACCCCTTGCAGAATCTGGGTATGCAGGCCGGAAACTTCACCGGTTTTTACTGGCACCACTTTCACCGTATTGTCCGTGCCTACTGTGTAAACAAACTGGCCTTCTTTGCCTGTCTGAATCGCAGAAGTCGGCACCAATACCGCATCGGTAATCGTGCCCAAATCGAGTTTCACATTCACAAACTGGTTGGGAAACAACACTTGATCGCTGTTATCAAACGCAGCTTTCAGATTTAAAGTGCCGGTAGCGGTGTTGATTTGGTTGTCGATGGCAAGCAACTCGCCTTCGGCCAGTTTGTGGCTGTTGTTTCTGTCCCACGCTTCGGCTTTTAGCTGCGGCTGATTTTTACGCGCCTGCAAGACTTTGGTGAGGCTGGCTTCCGGTAGCGAAAACACCACATTAATCGGATTATCCTGGCTAATCGTCACCAAACCGTCGGCATCCGATGGGCTGACCACATTGCCCGGATTCACTTTCAGCAAGCCAATGCGGCCGGAAATCGGGGCGGTGATGCGGGTGTGCGACAGACCGACTTTGGCCGCCTCCACGCTGCCCTGATTGAGTTTCACCGTGCCGGTAAGCTGGCGCACCAATGACGCCTGCGTATCCACCTGCTGGGCGGCAATCGAGTTTTGCGCCTGCAAAGTACGGTAGCGCTGCAAATCCAGCTTGGCGTTTTCCAACAGTGCAGTATCACGCAACAACTGCCCTTCCGCCTGCATCAGCGCAGCTTTGGCGGCACGGCTGTCCAACTCGGCCAGCAACTGGCCTTTTTTCACATAATCGCCTTCTTTAAAATATACTTTTTCCAGCGTAGCGCTGATTTGTGCGCGCACCACCGAAGAAACGGCGGTACTCACCGTACCCAGCGCCTCGGCCTGTATCGGCGCATTCTGCACCAGCACCGGCGCCACGCCGACTGCGGTAACATTATTGCCGCTGCCGCCGCTGCGATTACCGCCCGCTGCATTTTGCTGACGGTTTTCAGGCTTGGCTGTGTCTTTTTTACTGTACGCCCACCAGCCGCCGCCAAGCGCCAGCGCGATAATGAACGCCAGCAGCCATTTGTTTTTAGATGATTTTTTATTGGATAAAGACATGGTTGTCTCCCGTGAATCGGTTCTACTATTAAGGGCAGCATTGAATATTCGTTATTATAAAAAAACCTGCCCCATCAATCGGAATGCCTGTCTGAAAAACAGTTTTTTTCAGACAGGCATTCCGATATTCAACGCTTACTGTGTAAAAAACGTGTGGCTTCTTCCCATTGCCCGTCCAGCAACAGCGGCAGCCCTTCCAGCGATTGGCGGATGCTGTCGTCTATCAGCCCTCTATCGTCTGCGCTCGGTTTGTTGAGTACATACGCGGTCACCAGATTGCGGTCGCCCGGATGATCGATGCCCAAGCGCAGGCGGTAGAAGTTCGGCGTACCGAGCTTGGCTTGAATGTCTTTCAGGCCGTTGTGGCCGCCGTTGCCGCCGCCGAGTTTGAAACGGATGCGGCCGCACGGAATATCGAGCTCGTCGTGCACCACCAGAATTTCTTCCGGCAGAATTTTATAAAACTGCGCCAGCGCGCCCACCGCTTTGCCGGAAAGGTTCATAAAGGTATCGGGCTTCAGCAGCCATACCTCGCCCTCCGGCCGGTTTACCCGTGCCACCTGGCCGAAAAATTTCTTCTCGTCTTTCAGACTGGCCTTCCATTGCCAGGCCAATTCGTCGATAAACCAAAAACCCGCGTTGTGGCGGGTTTGTTCGTATTCTTTGCCCGGGTTGCCCAGGCCGACGATTAATTTGATGCTCATAATTCTTTCTTTTCCTGCTATTGGCTTTTGCCTGCTGCTTTTTCTTCCGCCTTTTTCGCTACCCGCAAACGCCGCGCTTCTTTCGGATCAATCAGCAGCGGCCGGTAGATTTCTACCCTGTCGTGCGGCTGTAAAACATAATCATCACGCACTTTTTTGCCGAATACGCCGATGGGGGCGTTTGCCCATTGCGGTGCTGCTTCATCCGCTTGCATCAACTCGACTGCCTGCCGTGCGGTGGTGCCTGCGGCGACTTTCAAGCGTTGCAGGCGCTGGCTTGCGCGGTCGCCAAATACCACTTCGATTTCAATTTCCATAACGGCGGTCTGCCTCGGCAATAAACGCATCCACCAATTTACCCGCCAGATGGCTGAACACCGGGCTGATTAAAGCAGAAAGCATACTGCTGGCGAAATCGTAGTTCAAACGAAATTCGATTTTGCAGGCGTCGTCACCCAGTGGGATAAATTTCCAAGTGCCTTCCAAGGTTTTGAACGGCCCTTCCAACAGCGTCAGCTGAATTTCCCGACCCGGCACATTGTGATTGTGGGTGGCAAACGACTGCTTCACGCCTTTGTAATCCATAAACAGGCGCGCTTTCAATTCGTTGCCTTCGCGCGAGATGATTTCGGTGCGGCCGTACCACGGCAGAAATTTGGGGTAATCCTCCGCCCTATCGACCAATTCAAACATCTGCTCGGCCGAGTGCAACACCAATACGTTTTTTTCAACAGTTTTCATAAACTCGGGTTAAACAAAACGGTTTCACAATATCCGAATGCCTGTCTGAAAGGTTTCAGACAGGCATTTCAGCCTTAGTTAACGGAAAGCGCCGCGGCCTTTGCCCTTGCCTTTTTTACCCTGCGCCGCCTGCATTTGCTGCTGCATGGTTTTCATTTGTTCGGCGCGGTTGAACACGGAAAGGCTTTTGAAAAACTTATGCGCTTCGGCTTCCGAACAATTGTTGTTGGCCGCGCGGTAAATGGTCACCGCATCTTTCTGGTTTTGGCCGCCGCTGTTGTACATCCGCTTCAAATCGGCCGGATTCACGCGGCCGGAATGCGGGTCGATATTGAACGACATCAGGCGCTCGGTAAACTGTTTGCGCTGGCGTTTCACCACAAACACGGTTACCGCTGCGGCCACGGCAATCGCCGCCAATACGGACAGTACCGCCACCCACCAGGTTACCCCGAACAAAATCAAAAGCCCGATAATCAACGCGGCGATTAAAGACACCCGAATGGCGGGCTGAATGAACATTTTCTTATCCATGCAATCAATTGCTTTCTGTTTATTAATATACTCAACACCCGCCCGCAGGCGGGTGGCTCAACAATCGGCCTCACACACGCAAAATGCCTGTCTGAAACCGTTTAAACCATTAAATTCAAATAAATCAAGCCGCCAGCCCGGTTACTAAGGCTTTAAACTCGCCCCAGGCATCGCCCTCTTCCGCGCCTTTGATAATGCGGTCGATGCGGGCGCAATCCTGCAAAGCAGTAATCAGGCGGCTGATGGCGATGCGCTGCACCGCTTTGGGCGCCAGCGTCTGTTTGTCGCCCCACAGGCGCAGGCTGTTGCGTACCGCCGCAATGCTCTGACCTTGTTTCAAGGCCGCGGTTAACCGGATTAAGGTGCGGATGTCGTCGCTCAGCGCCCACAACAGCAACACCGGCTCTTCACCGCCCGCTTCCAAACCTTCCAGCAAGCGCGCTACCCGTGCCACGTCGCCGCCCATCCAAGCCGCCGCCAGTTGAAACACATCAAAGCGCGCCACATTGGCCACCGCCGCCTGTGCTTCTTCAATACCCAGCAGATGACCTTCGGGATACAGCAGCGCCAGCTTATCGATTTCCTGCTTGGCCGCCAGCAGATTGCCTTCCACCCGCTCGGCAAATAAAGCCAGCGCCTCGCGCTCAATTTCCAAACCGTGGCGGCGCAAACGGCCGTTAATCCATTGCGGCAAGGCCTGTGTGGTTACCGCTTTGGCTTCCAGCACCACCGCCTTTTGCGACAGCGCGGTAAACCATTTGCCCTGCATCTGTGCGCGCTCAAGCTTGGGCAGCATCACCACCACTACGGTATCTTCCGGCAAACGCCCGGCCAGTTGCTGCAAGGCTTCACCGCCGGTTTTGCCGGGCTTGCCGTTTGGAATATGGATTTCCATCAGCTTCAAATCGGCGAACAAACCCATGCTGTTGGCCGCGGCCAATAATTCGTCCCAATCAAAGCTGTTATCGGCGGTATAGACTTCGCGGTTCAGATAACCCGCGTGTTTGGCGGCGGCGCGCAAAGTATCCAGCGCTTCCACGCGCAGCAAATCTTCTTCACCGTGGATCAGATAAAGGGGCTGCAAACCGCTGGCCAGCTGTTCGCCCAAATCGGCAATGGCGACAACCGGCATTATTGTGCTTTCAAAAAGCCCAAGCGGCGGACAATCTGTTGCGCCGCATCACGACGCATATCCTGCCAAATCATCGCTTCTTCTTCACCTTTACCCAGAATTTCGTTGTCGGCATACTCCATCGGGCGGCGTACCACAATTTCCATCGGTTCGCCCAAAGGCTCACCGTTGCGGCTGGCCTGCGCCGTTACCCGCAACACCAGCATATATTCGTTGATGCTGGCGGCGCGGGTAATGGTGAGCACATTTTTCTCGGTAGCAAGGTGGGTAATGGTAATGGCCGCCTGTGCATTCGGTGCATCCACCGCCGTTCCATTGGCGCGGCGCAACGCATTTTCCAGCGGCTGCTGCAACTCACCGCCATCTACCCGCCAAGCCTGATAAGGCAAACGGTCGTAAGGCTGCTGGCCTTTCAGTTGAAATCCGCAAGCAGACAAAGCCAGCAGGCTGGTGGTGATCAAAAGAAGTTTTCGCATAACAATTCCTGTGGGCGCTCAAGGCCGAAGCAAGCTGCATTATATAGGCAAAGCGCCAATAAATCGACACGCGCCCGCGCCTGATTAAACCTTAGCGGCCGCCAGCCAGCTGTCGAGCGTAGCACGCAGTTTGCCCACGCCTTCGGCCACTTCAGCGTCGCCAATCAGCAAACTGGGTGCAAAGCGCAATACATTGGGGCCAGCCACCAAAACCATCAAGCCCTGGGTTAACGCAGCGGCGCTGATTTCACCGGCACGCCCTTGGTATTGATCGGCCAACACGCAGCCGATCAGCAAACCTTGGCCGCGCACGGTTTTAAACACGCCGGTTTCTTCGCCAACTTTCTGCAAAGCGGCTTTCAATTTTTCGCCTTGGCGCACGGTATTGTCGAGTGTAACCGGGCTGTTGATGATGTCGAACGCTTTGGCCGCCACTGCGCAGGCCAGCGGGTTACCGCCGAAAGTAGAGCCGTGGGTGCCGGGGCCGAAGCTGGGCGCCAGTTTGTCGCTGGTGAGCATGGCGCCGATCGGGAAACCGCTGCCGAGCG
>ERZ795062.594-NODE-594-length-29988-cov-5.813383_pt1 | contig 29988 bp, 30 predicted proteins | sample MGYA00375146_ERZ795062 | MGnify/ENA primary metagenome ERZ795062 (study PRJEB30191, sample SAMN05720281) | activated sludge metagenome | isolation source: Anaerobic digester | place: USA | collected 2015-07-16 ... | reverse complement strand
CGGCAAAGGCGTGCACGTGATTACCGTGAACGATTATCTGGCCGCCCGTGATGCCGCCACTATGCAGCCGTTGTACAACTTCCTCGGCCTTTCGGTGGGCGTGATTGTCAGCAATATGGAACAGTTCGACCGCCAAAACGCTTATGGCGCCGACATCACCTACGGTACCAACAATGAATTCGGCTTCGACTACCTGCGCGACAATATGGTGGCCGATCAATACGATAAAGTACAGCGCGAGCTGAATTTTGCTGTGGTCGACGAAGTGGATTCTATTTTGATCGACGAAGCGCGTACCCCGCTGATTATTTCCGGCCAGGCCGATGATAATGTGCAGGTTTATCAAGTGATGAATCAAGTGCCGGCGCAATTAATTCGCCAGGAAACAGAAGACGGCGAAGGCGATTACTGGGTAGACGAAAAAATGATGCAGGTGCTGATGAGCGAACAAGGGCACGAGCATGCAGAAGAAATCCTCACCCAAATGGGCTTGCTTCAAGAAAACGATTCGCTTTATTCAGCCGCCAATATTTCCTTGATGCACCACTTGATGGCCGCTTTGCGCGCACACAGCCTATTCCACAAAGACCAGCACTATGTGATTAAAGAAGGCGAAATTGTGATTGTCGACGAGCACACCGGCCGTTTGATGGACGGCCGCCGCTGGTCTGATGGCTTGCACCAAGCGGTGGAAGCCAAAGAAGGGGTGGAAATCAAGCGCGAAAACCAAACGCTGGCTTCGATTACCTTCCAAAACTATTTCCGTTTGTACGAAAAGCTGGCCGGCATGACCGGTACCGCCGATACCGAGGCTTTTGAGTTCCAAAGCATTTATGGCTTGGAAACGGTGATTATTCCGACCAACCGCCCGATTCAGCGTAAAGACTACAACGACCAAATTTTCCGCACTTCCGAAGAGAAGTACGAAGCGGTGATTAAAGACATTCAGGATTGTTACGAGCGCGGTCAGCCGGTGTTGGTGGGTACCACCACCATTGAAAACTCCGAGTTGGTGTCGCATTTGCTCAATCAGGCAGGCCTGTCGCACAACGTATTGAACGCCAAAGAACACCAACGCGAAGCGCTGATTGTAGCGCAGGCGGGTAAACCTGGTATGATTACCGTGGCCACCAATATGGCCGGTCGCGGTACCGATATTGTGTTGGGCGGCAATGTGAAACATCAGAGCGATGCCATCTTGGCCGATGAGTTGCTCAGCCAGGAAGAAAAACAGGCGCGTATCAAAGCTTTGGAAGACGGCTGGGAAGCCGACCATCAACGCGTATTGGAAGCCGGCGGTCTGCATATTATCGGTACCGAGCGCCATGAAAGCCGCCGTATCGACAACCAGTTGCGCGGCCGTTCCGGCCGCCAGGGCGACCCGGGTTCCAGCCGTTTCTATCTTTCTTTTGAAGACCCGCTGTTGCGCCTGTTTGCTTTGGATCGCGCTGCCGCCATCCTGAACCGTCTTGCCCCCGAGCGCGGCGTAGCGATCGAACATGGCTTGCTGACCCGCCAAATCGAAGGCGCGCAGCGCAAAGTGGAAGGCCGCAATTTCGATATGCGTAAACAGGTATTGGAATATGATGATGTCGCCAACGAACAACGTAAGGTGATTTACAAACACCGCGATGAGGTATTGGGCAGCAAAGAAATCAGCGAATTGGCCAAAGGAATCCGCGCCGATGTGGTGGAGGATTTGGTGGCACAATATATGCCGCCCAACAGCATGGAAGAAGAATGGGATATCGTCGGCCTGCAAGCTGCGCTGGCGGGTGAGTTCCGCGTTCATGCCGATGTTCAGGCTTGGTTGAAAGCCGATAACACGCTGGAAAACCAAGATGTTACCGAACGTTTGCAACAGCAGATTGAAGCCGAATATGCCGAGAAAGTCGAGCAGGTGGGCGAACAGGTGATGCAGGGCTTCGAGCGCAGCGTGATGTTGCAGGTTATCGACAACCAATGGCGCGAGCACTTGGCGGCGATGGATTATCTGCGCCAAGGCATTCATTTGCGCGGTTATGCCCAGAAAAATCCGAAGCAGGAATACAAGCGCGAAGCGTTTAATATGTTCCAAAATTTATGGGGCAATATTAAGCAAAACGTTGCATCACTGCTGATCGCGGTGCAGGTTGAACAGCCGCAGGATGTAGCGGCGCCGGTGTTCGATGAGTTGGATGCACACGCCTTTCATTCTGAAGCGCCGGATATGGAGCACCTGCTGAGCGGCTCACAAAGCGATTTGGTAGCAGATGCATTCAATCCGAACGACGATGATGAAACTGACTACAGCCCGGAAGCATTGGCCGAACGCGGCGTAGTGGTACACCGCAACGAGCCTTGTCCGTGCGGTAGCGGTTTGAAATACAAACATTGCCACGGCAAGTTGTCGTAATCCAAGAAAGCCGGTTTTCCGGCTTTTTTATTTAATGCTTTTCAGATAGGCATTCTTTCAGACAGGCATTTATCGATTAAAATGCCTGTCTGAAAACTTTTTATAGAAACCAAACATCATGAATTATGCTCTTGATGCCTTGTGGTGGCGCTTAACCGATCCCGATGTGCGCGCCTTGGCCAGTTTGCTGACCGCTCCGCCTTTGTGGCATAGCGGTTGCGAATTGCCGGTACGTGAATTGTTGGGCGAACACGGCTTCCGCTTTTTATTGGGGTTGGACGAGCACCCGCAAGCCTTGCATGCCGCATTGGCGGAACAAGCGCCGTTTCATCAGCGTTTGGGCTATTATGCCGAAAGCCTGCTGGCGTTTTGGTTCAACCATGCCCCGCACAGCAAGCTGTTGGCGCGCAATATTAAATGGCAGGGCGGCAAGGGCGAACAAGGCGAACTCGATTTTGCGGTGGTATTGAACCATCAGCCTTATCATATTGAATTGACCTGTAAATATTATGGTGCCGCCGAGACCGATCCTGCCAAAATGGCGGGCTTGAATCCACACGATAAGTTGGCGGATAAAGCGGCTAAACTCCAGCAACAGCTTGGGCGTTTGCAGGATATCGATGACCAAACCGTGTGGCAGGCTGCTGGTTTTGAGCGGGATTCAATCAAAAGCGCATCGATTGTGCGCGGTATCGGTTTTGCGGCGGCGGGCTGTGCATTTAAGCGTGCGCCGCTCAATCTATATGGCTGGCACGGTCTCTATATAAATGATGTAAAGCTAATTCAACCTGTCGATACCGAAACAAGGCGTTACTATTTATTACCGCGCATGGGTTTGCTGGCACCCGCCCGTGTAGCTGAAGATGCCTGTCTGAAAACCTTTCCTACAGATTCGCCGCCGGGATTGTGGGCGGTGTTGGAAAAACGGCCGGACGGCTATTGGCACGAAATCGAGCGTTGGATGAAGCCGTAATGGGGCGGATAACGGCGGGTGTTTGTTAGTAAATCATAGCGGTAGCTGCAATTTTAGCCTGCTCTGTGATACAATCACCGTTTGATTTTTTATTCTGGCAACAGCAAACGGCGCGCTTAAGCGCGGCTGTTGTCTTTAACAACCAATTAACTGAATGAATTTAAGGGTTTGCAATGAGCGTAACTGTAGAAAACTTGGAAAATCTGGAACGCAAAGTAGTGTTGTCACTGCCGTGGAGCGAAGTGAATGCAGCGGTAGAAAAACAATTGCGTCAAACCGCCCGCCGCGTGCGCATCGACGGTTTCCGTCCGGGCAAAGCGCCTTTGCACATGGTTGAATCTATGTACGGTGCCGGTATCCAAAACGATGTATTGAACGAATTGGCACAAAAAGCCTTCTACGATGTGGCCGTTGCGCAAGACCTGAAAATCGCCGGTATGCCGCGTTTGGAAGGCGTAGAAGAGCAAGACAATAAAGAAGAATTCAAATTTGCCGCTATTTTTGAAGTGTTCCCGGAAGTGACTGTAGGCGACTTGTCTGGACAGGAAGTAGAAAAAGCGGTTACCAACGTGGGCGATGCCGAAATCGATCAAACCATTGAAATTCTGCGTAAACAGCGTACCCGTTTTGAACACGTTGAGCGTGAAGCGCAAGAAGGCGACCGCGTGATCATCGATTTTGAAGGCAAAATCGACGGCGTACCTTTCGACGGTGGTTCTTCACAAAACTATCCTTTCGTGTTGGGTCAAGGCCAGATGCTGCCGGAATTTGAAGCCGGTGTGTTGGGTTTGAAAGAAAACGAAAGCAAAGACGTTGAAGTAAACTTCCCGGAAGATTATCACGGTAAAGAAGTGGCCGGTAAAACCGCTGTGTTCACCATTACCCTGAAAAACGTCTCTGCGCCGGTATTGCCGGAAGTAGACGAAACCTTCGCCAAAGCGATGGGCATTGAAAGTGGCGATGTGAAGCAAATGCGCGATGAAGTGAAGAAAAACGTGGAGCGTGAAGTGAAACGCCGCACTGAAGCGCAAACCAAAGAGTCTGTAATGGAAGCTTTGTTGCAAGTCACTGAACTGCAAGTGCCGAAAGCGCTGATTGCTGATGAAGCCGGTCGTTTGGCGCAGGAAATGAAACAAAACTTCGTGAACCAAGGCATGGCTGATGCGGCTAACTTGGATCTGCCGGTGGATATGTTCAATGAACAAGCCGAGCGCCGTGTGAAACTGGGCTTGATCTTGGCGAAAATTGTTGAAGAAAATCAACTGGAGCCGAAAGAGGATCAAATCAAAGCCATCGTAGGCGAGTTTGCCGACAGCTACGAAGATCCGCAAGAAGTGATTGATTGGTATTTTGCCGATGCTTCCCGCCTGCAAGGCCCGACTTCTTTGGCTGTTGAAGCCAACGTGGTTGAGTATGTTTTGGGCAAAGCCAAAGTGAATGAAAAAGTATTGTCATTCGACGAAGTCATGGGCGCTTAATCAGGCTTACTAAAGGTTTGAGCCTATAATGAAAAAGCATCAAAGCGGCGGTTGAATGGCAGCTTTGATGCTTTTACACTCTCAGCACAAAGAAAGGAGTTCCGATGATTCCGGAAATCACTAACAACACCTTAATCCCGACCGTCATCGAGCAGAGCGGCCGCGGTGAGCGTGCTTTCGATATTTATTCGCGCCTGCTTAAAGAGCGTATTATTTTTCTGGTAGGGCCGGTAACCGACCATACCGCTAATCTGGTGGTGGCGCAGCTGCTGTTTTTGGAAAGCGAAAATCCGGATAAAGATATTTATTTCTACATCAATTCACCTGGTGGCTCGGTTTCTGCCGGTATGTCGGTTTTCGATACCATGAACTTCATCAAGCCCGACGTTTCCACTTTGTGCTTGGGACAGGCAGCCAGCATGGGTGCGTTTTTGTTGTCGGCAGGTACCCCCGGTAAACGCTTTGCGCTGCCCAACAGCCGTGTGATGATACACCAGCCCTTAATCAGCGGCGGCTTGGGTGGTCAAGCCTCCGATATCGAAATTCACGCGCGTGAATTGCTGAAGTTGAAAGACAAGCTTAATCGCCTGTTGGCCAAACACACCGGCCAGCCTTTGGAAAAAGTGGAGCGCGATACCGACCGCGACAATTATATGTCTGCCGAAGAAGCGCAAGCCTATGGTTTGATTGATCAGGTGATTGAATCGCGCAATGATGTGTTGACCAAATAAATATTGGTTTAAATATAAAAAATGCCTGTCTGAAAAGATTTTTCAGACAGGCATTTTTAATCGATTTAAGCCGGATAGGGCACCCGGCTTCAGTGTTAATTAGTGGTGATGACCGTGTTCGCCGTGGGCATGGCCATGGCTGATTTCTTCTTCAGTGGCTTCGCGTACGCTGTCGACAGTGGCTTTGAAACGGATTTTCATGCCGGCCAACGGGTGGTTACCGTCTACCACGACTTTACCGTCGGCTACGTCGGTTACGCGGAATACTAAGGTATCGCCTTCAGGAGTGTCGGCTTCAAACATCATGCCGGCTTGAACTTCTACCGGGAAAATATCGGCAGGCTCAATGCGGATCAATTCGGCATCTTGTTCACCAAATGCGTCATCCGGTTGCAAAGTTACATCCACTACGTCGCCAACGTTTTTATCTTGTAAAGCTTCTTCTACCAACGGAAAAATACCGTCGTATCCGCCGTGCAGGTACGCAATTGGTTCTTCAGTTTTGTCAATCAGTTGATCGTTGGCATCGTACATCTCATAGTGCAAGGTAACAACGGAATTTTTGGCAATACTCATGAAACTATCCTCTCTGGTGGGTAGGCATGATGGTTTAAGCGTCATGCAATATAAATAAATATTTATTATAACACAAGATTGTTTTCAGGCGGCTGCTAAAGTCTAGGGCAAGCATAAAATATGCAGTGAAGAAGTTTATAAAAATAATTTTGAAAACATCTACTCAGTATTGTTGTTGTATTGCAACAGTAAGGGGGCGGTAGTTTTCAAGGATTAAAGATATTTGGTTGTCATGTTTGGTGGCTTGTAAAAAAACTTGGATAAGTTTGCTAGAAAGTGCAATGTTAACTTTTTGAAAGTCTTGTATTTATTTTTAAATATAAAGAAATGCCAAAAAAATATCTGTTTTTTGGGAACTAACTGGAATAAAGCTACTCATACGGTTAAGTGTGTCCTAGAAAACAACTGGTTTATCTAATTGCATTACCAGATTCTGTGTGGCATAATGCTGAAAAATTCATTTATGAACATTTATGGATTTGTTAATGAATAAGGGATAAATCTTATCCCCTTCATTATTTGATTTCACTCCCTTTAAGTTGATCACGTAAAAAGAAGGTAATTTAGAAATGAAAAAATCATTGTTTGCTGCTGCCCTGATGTCTTTGTTCTTAGCTGCTTGTGGCGGTTCTGAGAAACCTGCTGCTGCCGCTGCTTCTGCTGCCGATACCGCTGCTTCTGCTGCCGCTTCTGCTGCTGATACCGCTGCTTCTGCTGCTACTGAAGCCGCTTCTGCCGCTACTGAAGCTGCTTCTGCCGCTACTGAAGCTGCTTCTGCCGCTACTGGTGCTGCTTCTGCTGCTGCCTCTGCCGCTACTGGTGCTGCTTCTGCCGCAGCCTCTGCTGCCAGCCACTAATCTGCTCTCAACACAGATTTGATATAAAAAAACAGGATACTTCGGGTATCCTGTTTTTTTATATGTATTACCTGCTGGTTTTTTGGTGCTGTAAAACCTTTCGAGTGAGCAATAGAGCGACTCCGGTGCCCAGCATATCGGCAACGGCATCCAAAATATCACCGGAACGGGTTTGGGTTAAGGTAGCTTGGGCAACTTCGCTGCTGATAGCGAACAGCAGCGCGAAAACGGTTAAACCTATCCACGGCGGTTGGCGATCAGCTTCACGGTAGCTTCTGGCGATGAGCCAGATTTGAGCGAAGAACAAACTGAAGTGAGCGAATTTATCGAAATGGGGAAAGGGCGGTGGTGTGCCGCTGCTTTCTTTAAGCAATCCATACCAACAGGCGATGTGCCACAATAGGGCAAATATCAAAAAGCGGTTTTTTGGTGGCATCAGGCGTGCTCCTGATTGAGCCAAGCTTGGCAGGTATCGGCGATTTTCAGGAATTTGCCGCCACGAGCGGACAATAAATCCCGCCATTTTGCCACTTCTTCGGCAGAGGGGGCCTCGTCAAGGCTGCATTCATGCAGCAAAAAATCCAAAGTTTCGGCTACCACGCCGGCGGGTTCAGTTTGAATCAGGTCGATTAATTCGGACACGATTATCACGCATTTCTTAGTTAATAAAGGCTGATAACGGCAATAGCCGGTTATCAGCCTTTATTGTAGCGTTTTTCCGGAGAACTGTAATGCAATCCAATCGGGAACCGCTTACTCTAGCGGCATCATAAAGATTTTAGAATGGCGCTTGCTTTCGTCGTATTCTTGACGGCGCTCGTTAGGGAGTTCATCAGGTGAAGCAGTTTGAAAACCCCGTTCGATAAACCAGTCTCCAGTGTGGGTGGAGAGAGCGAACAAGCTGTGCAGTTTGCGCGCGCGGGTTTCTTTGATGACGTGTTCCAACAGCAATTCGCCGTAGCCGCCGTCTTGTGCGTTGGGAGAGACTACCAAGCAGGCTAGCTCGGCAGCTTGCTCTGTTTCGAAGATTTTCAGCGCAACGCAGCCGTAAATTTGGCGGTCGTGTTCGAGTACGAAAAATTCTCGGATGTGGTTTTCCAGGTATTCGCGGCTGCGTTTGAGCAGGATACCGGCTTCTTCCAGTGGGCGGATCAGGCTGATGATGTCGGCAATATCGCTGCTGCTTGCTTGGCGTATGCTCATAAACGGCGCTTGTGAGAAGGATGTACCAGTACCTTCTCGGGTAAACAATTCGCTCATCAGGCTGCCGTCTTCCAAGCCGGATAAGACGTGTACACGTTGTATTTGGTTTTCGACAGCAGTGAGTGCAGATTGTACTAAACGGCGCTGATTGGGTTGAATGCGATCGCTTTCCAGCAAGTTGCGTGCTTCGTTGGCGGAAAGATTGGGAATCAGCAGACCTTCTTCGTCGAGAATACCTTCTTGTTCAACTACAAAAATCAGTTTTTCGGCTTTTAAGGCAATAGCGGCGGATTCGGCAATATCGGCCATACTGAGGTTAAAGGTTTTGCCACTGAGCGAAGAGCCTAGCGGGCTGATTAAGGCGACAGCGCCGTCATTTAGCCGTTGTTGGATGGCTTCGACATCAATTTTGCGTACGCGACCGGTGTAGCCCATGTCAATGCCGTCTATGATGCCGAACGGGCGGGCGGAAACAAAATTACCGCAGGCAATGTGCAATCGTTTGCCTCGTTGCGGAGAATGGGCAATGCCGACTGCCAGCGCGGCTTCGATGTCGAAACGAATCATACCACAGGCCTGTTTGGCGCGGATTAAGGTGGCTTCATCGGTGATGCGGCGGCCGCCGTGATATTGAGGCGTAATGCCGGAGGCTTCCGAGAGTGTGCTGATTTGGCGGCGGGAACCGTGTACCAGCACAATTTTAACGCCGAGGCTGGCCAGTAGATGGATGTCGGCGGCGAGAGAGTGTAGTACGGGGCTTTCGAGCATGCTGCTGCCAATACCGATGACCAAGGTTTTGCCGCGCAGATAATCGATATAAGGCGCGGCTTCACGGAAGTCTTTCACAAAATGTGGTGTGGTCACTGGCAGGTCTCCCGTTGGGCGGACGATAATAAGTTGAAGAAACGGCGTATCGGTTTTATTTCAGCATTACAACCAGATAAAACAGTTGGATAATCAATATGGTAAGCGCTACCATGCTGGGTAAAGTCCAATTGAAGTCTTGCTTGTTTTGTTTTTGCAGCATATCAACCAGAGCCAGCGATTTTTGCTCGTTGGTGAGCATATTATCCAGTAATTCGGCAATTTCACCTCGAGAAAGTTGTTTGTGGGCACGCATTGGCATGCCGATTTTCTGCACCAGCTTGGTATCGGTTTGTGCGGCAGGTAAAAGGTCAGGATGGAAGTTTTCCGGTGTCGGCCGGGTATGGCTGCGCGCTTGGAACAATCCCTGGCAGGTTCGGCAAACCACATAACCTTGTGCCAGATTGAGCTGGCTGTCCTTCACCCATAGTTGGGTGCTGCAATGAGGACAAACACATAAGGGCATGACGTTTTCTTTCTTAGTATTATGGAAAACGGATATTTTAAGCAATTTCAATAGGGTTGCAAAGTAAAAGCATCAGCAACCACAATGCCTGTCTGAAAAACGTATCAATGTTTTCAGACAGGCATTTTTTTGTGCAAAATGAATTAAATAAAGGTAAGAACCTGTATATTCATCACTGGCGTGAATACAACTGCTTAAATCACCCCATAGCGTTCGCGATAAGCTTGTACTGGCGCCAGATAAGATTTGAAGCTTTCATCGTTTTCCAGCAAAGAAAGCAGATCGCGCAGATTGGCGATGGAGACCACCGGCAGGCCGTATTGCTGTTCTACTTCTTGCACCGCTGATTTATCGCCCGTGCCTTTTTCCATGCGGTCGAGCGCGATGGCGACGGCGGCGGGGGTGGCGCCTTCGGCTTCAATCAGTTTCACCGATTCGCGCACCGAAGTACCGGCCGAAATCACATCATCGATAATCAGCACGCGGCCTTTCAACGGCGCGCCGACCAAAACACCGCCTTCGCCGTGGTCTTTGGCTTCTTTGCGGTTGTAGGCAAACGGTACGTTCACGCCTTTTTCCGCCAGCATCATGGCGGTGGCGGCGGCAAGGATGATGCCTTTATAAGCGGGGCCGAACAGCATATCGAATTCGATTTTGCTCTCAATAATCGCTTGGGCATAAAACTTAGCCAGCGCGAGGGTGGAAGCGCCGTCGTTAAATAGGCCGGCATTGAAGAAATAGGGCGACTGGCGGCCGGCCTTGGTGGTGAATTCACCGAACTTCAATACGTTTTGTTCGAGCGCAAATTTGAGGAAATCTTGGCGGAAATCAGACATATCAGGCTTTCTTTCAGGGCGGGTAAACGGGATAGGCGGAATTATAAAGGAAGCGCCCCGCGGATAACAGTCAAACAGGCTGACACAAAATGCTATCCGGCTTGGGTGATTATAAATTCCTCTCATCTTTCAGACAGGCATTGTTCGCAGGAATGCCTGTCTGAAAGTTTTTAGTTGAATTTATTCGGATAAACTGCAAATAAGGTAAATTAATCTATGCATTAATTACCCAAGTAAGCATAATGGCGGTATGATTCGAAAGTGCCTGCAAGAAAAGTTTGGCAGTAACAAACTTTTAACAGGCCGGCTGGTCTGATGCTAATCTGTTCTTAATCGGGGCAGCGAGATAAAATAAGAAGTGAAAATTTCTTAACTACATAAAAGAACACAAACATGAAAAAATCCATTTCTACCCTGAGCGCCTTGGCTGCTTTAACCCTGCTGGCCGCTTGTGGCGAAACTAAAAACAGTAGTGCCCCGGCCGCTTCAACACCTGCGGCTACCGCTTCGGCTCCTGCGGCAACGGGCTCTGCTCCTGCTGCGGCTGAATCGGCTTCTGGTGCTACAACTGCCGGGTTAAGCCCAAAAGATGCAGTTGAAGAGCGTGAACGTTTGATGAAGGCATACAAGAAAGATTTCGGCCTGATCGGCAAAATGGTTAAAGGTGAAACACCTTATGATGCCGCCGCCTTGCAAGCCGCTGCCGATAGCTTGGATGCCAATGCCGGCAAGCCTTGGGTACATTACACGCCTGAAAGCGCGAATGAAAAATCGGAAGCCAAAGCTGAAGTTTGGAGTAAACCCGATGAATTCAAAAAAGAAATCGATAAGTTTACTGCCGCTACCGCTGCTTTGAAAACCGCTGCCGCTGCGGGTAATCTGGATGCGGTGAAAAAACCGGTTGGCGATGTAGGACAAAGCTGTAAGTCTTGCCACGATGCTTTCCGTGAAGATGATTAAGCATTAAAAGCGTATCACTGAATGCCTGTCTGAAAGGATGATAAAACCTGCTTTCAGACAGGCATTCTTTTTGTTTTCATCTAAGCGAATACGGTAAAATAGCGCCTATTTTGTTTTTCTATCAGGAAGTGTACTGTGTTAAAAATCATCTCCGCCAATGTAAACGGCATCCGTTCCGCCTATAAAAAAGGGTTTCACGAATACATCGCCGCCTCGGGCGCGGATATTGTGTGCGTACAGGAATTGAAAGCGCAGGAAGCCGATTTGTCGGACGATATGAAAAATCCGCACGGTATGCACGGTGTGTGGCATTGTGCCGAAAAACGTGGTTACAGCGGTGTGGCGGTGTACAGCAAGCGCGTACCCGATCGGGTACAAACCGGCATGGGCATTGAAGAGTTTGACCGTGAAGGCCGTTTTGTACGCGCCGACTTTGGTAATCTGACGGTGATTTCACTCTATTTGCCTTCGGGAACCAGCGCGCCGGAGCGGCAGGAGTTGAAATACCGCTTTCTTGATGCGTTTTATCCGATGTTAGCCGAAATGAAAGCAGAGGGGCGCGACATTGTGGTGTGCGGCGATTGGAACATTGCCCACCAAAATATTGATTTGAAAAACTGGAAAGGCAACCAGAAAAATTCCGGTTTCTTACCAGAAGAGCGAGAATGGATAGGCAGGGTGATTGCCGATTTGGGTTGGGTGGATATGTGGCGCACGCTGTATCCCGAAGAGCCGGGCTATACCTGGTGGAGCAACCGTGGGCAGGCCTATGCGAAAGATGTGGGTTGGCGAATTGATTACCACATGGTCACGCCTGATTTGGCTGCTCAAGCGCAAACAGCGCATGTGTATAAGGAAGAAAAATTTTCCGATCATGCGCCGTTAGTTGTGGATTACGATTATCAGATTTAAACGTTATATAAAGTTTTCAGACAGGCATTTAGCTTTTAAATGCCTGTCTGAATTTTTATCACCTGTTTATTGACGGTAAATCTTACAAGCACGATCGGTACCATTGGCGGCGGAGAAAAAAGCACCGCTGTCGCTGCAACGGCTGCTACTGCTTTCACAAAGCTGACTGTTTAAATCTTCGCTGATTTTCAATACACGTGGTTCGTTGCCCGGGTTTTTGGCAACGGCTTTCAGGGTGTATCGTTCGTCGTTGGCGCCGCGAGCATTGCCTTGCGGGCGGATGCAAAAATGCTCGGTTTCGGTAATCGGCAAAGTTGGCCAAGTGGTGGAATTGGCTTTAAAACTTCTTTTTTGTTGGTAGAAACGTTCCATAAATTGGGCGTTTTGCAGTAATGCTGCATGTGCTTCGGCTAACCGAGCATCGCGGGCATGGCGGCTGTAAGCCCAAGTTGTCAACGAAGCTAAGATGCCGGCAATGGCTAGTGTGATAATCAGTTGAACAAGAGTAAATCCGCGCGACGCAGCAATAGAAAAAACCTGCATACCTTTTCCCCTTTGGTTTTGAAAGGCTTGTATGCAGGTAGTATGATGGAAACTTATGAGATAGTAAACTAGAATATTATTTCACTTCACACTTTGCGTCGGAGGCAGCCGATTCGCAAATGCGCATGATGTTGCTATCGTCAACCCGTAAGACGCGTGATTCTCTTGAATTACTGCTGCTGTTGGCAATTGCTTCTAGGGTAAAGGTGTCGGCAGTTTGAGAAACGATGTCGATATCAAAATACTGATTTTGCTTGAGATTGTCGGTGTTGAAGTTTTCAAAAGTGCGGTTTTGAATGTAGTAACGCTCCATGGTTTGTGCATTTTGCAGCAAATCGGCACGGGCATTTTCTATCCGAGAATTGCGGATATAACTATCGTAAGAAGGATAGGCTATGGTGGCTAAAATGGCGATTACCAGCACAACGATGAGGAGTTCTGGAAGGGTGAAGCCCCTTTGGAAAGACGGTTTTTCGATTGTCATAATGTTTAAGTCGTTATTATTTTTAATCAATGGAATGGAGTACTGCTTTTTTATGTATAAGTGATGGTAGATCAAAAGGCATATTACTGCTGTATTTCCACCGAGCTTTATTATACCGAAGAAACGGTTGCGACGCGGTTTTAACCTTACTGAAACGAGTGAAAAAAATTGTATTGTTTCAGATAGGCATCATAGCGGTTTTGTATTGCTTTGTTTGCTAATGGAAAGTTGGCAAATTTTTAATGGAAAATATGTAAAATGATTGTTGTTTTTTTATTTGAAAACATAATGTTATTTTTTGTTAGAACGGTAAATGGCTTGGCAGGGTAAAAGGCTTACAGTACACTTGAGCCGAATTAAACATACAGTAGAGTATCTATAAAATGAAAAAGGTGCTGAAGTGGATAGCCGGTTTATTGGTGTTGGCTATCATCATGTGGTGGGTTTGGTCGTTCTTTAAGCCTAAGGAAGCGGTGTCTTATCTTACCGAAGAGGTGAAGCGCGGCAACATCAGCCAAACGGTGTCGGCCACCGGCGAAATCGCTTCTTCGCATTTAGTGGAAGTGGGCGCGCAGGCGTCCGGCCAGATCAGGAAGTTACATGTGAAACTGGGGCAGAAAATCAAACAAGGTGATTTGATTGCCGAAATCGATTCACGCAGCCAAACCAATACCTTGAATACCAACCGTTCCCAGCTGGAAACTTATCGGGCGAAGCTGGCTTCGGCGCAGATTGCACTGAGTACGGCTGAGAAAAAATATGCGCGTGAAAAAGCGCTGTGGGCGCAAGATGCTACTTCTAAGCAAGAATTAGAAGACGCACAAGATGCGCTCGCTTCAGCTAAAGCCACGATTACCGAGCTGAAATCGTCTATCAAGCAAACACAAATTTCTATTAATACGGCAGAAACCGATTTGGGCTACACCCGCATTACCGCGCCGATGGACGGCACGGTGGTGGCGATTCCGGTGGAAGAAGGTCAAACGGTGAATGCTAATCAAAGTACGCCCACCATCATTCAATTGGCCAATCTGGAAACGATGTTGAACAAAATGCAGATTGCCGAGGGTGATGCCACTAAAGTTAAACCCGGCCAGAAAGTGAAATTCACCATTTTATCCGAGCCTGATCAAACGGTTGAAGCCACGCTGGAAACCATTGATCCGGGTTTGACCACCATGTCGCAAGGCGAATACAAAACCAGCACCGATACTTCCGAAAAAGCGATTTACTATTATGCCCGCGCCTTGGTGCCGAACGAAGGCGGCAAGCTCGCCATCGGTATGACCACGCAAAACACCATTGAAATCAATCAGGCCAAGGATGTGTTAATCGTGCCAAGCGTTGCGATTAAAAAACAGGGTGCTAAATCAATGGTGCGCGTGCAGAGTGCCGACGGCCAAGCCAAAGACCAGGAAATTACGGTCGGCCTAAAAGACAGCATGCACACCGAAGTGAAATCCGGCCTGAAAGCGGGAGATAAGGTCATTTTGTCGGAAATGAGCGCAGAAGAAAGAGCGAAAATTCAGGACGACAGCATGCGCGGCCCGCCACGGTAGGAGCATGGCATGAGCTTAATCGAGTGTAAAAACATCAACCGCTATTTCGGCGAAGGTGCCAATCAGGTTCATGTGTTGAAAGACGTGAATCTCAGCATCGAAAAAGGTGATTTTGTCGCCATCATCGGCCAATCTGGTTCCGGTAAATCGACGCTGATGAATATTTTGGGCTGTTTGGACGTAGCGTCTTCCGGCTCTTATCAGGTGGACGGCACCGAAACTTCGCAGATGACGCCTGATGAATTGGCCGGTTTGCGGCGTAAGCGTTTCGGCTTTATTTTCCAGCGCTACAATCTGTTGAACGCCTTGAGCGCTCGCGATAATGTGGCGTTGCCGTCGGTGTATGCCGGTTTGGAACATACTGAGCGGGTGAAGCGGGCGGATGAATTGCTGCACCGCTTGGGCTTGGAAGGTAAAGAGCAAAACAAACCCAGTGAACTTTCCGGCGGCCAGCAGCAGCGGGTATCGATTGCCCGCGCCTTGATGAACGGCGGCGAGGTGATTCTGGCCGACGAGCCAACCGGCGCGCTGGACTCCGCGAGCGGTGAGAATGTGATCGAAATCATTCGCCAGCTGCACAGCGAAGGCCATACCATTATTATGGTGACCCACGATCCGAAGATTGCGGCGCAGGCTAATCGGGTGGTGGAAATTAAAGACGGCTATATTGTTTCTGATACCAGCAAAAGCACCGAAATTGCGCCGAGCAAAATCGAGAGTGTGAAGGAACGTATTTCTTGGTCGTTTTATAAAGACCAATTTTTGGAATCGTTCCGCATGTCGGTACAGGCGATTGTGGCGCATAAAATACGCTCGTTGCTGACCATGCTGGGGATTATCATCGGCATTGCTTCGGTGGTGTCGGTGGTGGCTTTGGGCAAGGGGGCGCAAGATAAGATTTTGTCGGACATCAGCTCGATCGGTACCAATACCATCAGCATTTATCCCGGTGAGGGCGTGGGTGACCGGCGTTCCGGTAGAATCAAAACCTTAACCGTAGCCGATTCCGATGCCATTGCGCAGCAAAGTTATGTAACCAGTGCGACGCCACAGACCATGTCCAGCGGTACGCTCACTTACCGCAGCGCTGATTTGAATGCGCAATTATACGGTGCAGGCGAACAGTATTTCGATGTGGGCGGGCTGGAATTGGAAAGCGGGCGTTTGTTTGATGAAGCCGATGTGCGCAGCGATGCGCAGGTGGTGGTGATCGATCACAATACCCGAAAAAAGCTGTTTGATGAAACCACTGATCCCTTGGGCAAAGTGTTGTTGTTCAAGAAGCGGCCGTTAACGGTGATCGGCGTGTTGAAAGAGCCGAAGAATCAGTTTATGGCTAGTGACAATCTACAGCTTTACGCGCCTTATACCACAGTAATGCACCAGATTACCGGCGAGAGCCACGCCAGTTCGATTATCGTGAAAACTCAGGATACCGCCGATTCCGAGATGGCGCAGAAGAGCTTGACCGAGCTGCTCACCGCGCGCCACGGTACCGAAGATTTCTTTATGGTCAACAGCGACAGCATCAAGCAGACCATTGAGAGCAGCACCGGGACCATGAAGCTGCTGATTTCGAGTATTGCGGTGATTTCTTTGGTGGTGGGCGGCATCGGTGTGATGAATATCATGCTGGTGTCGGTTACCGAGCGCACGCGTGAGATTGGGGTACGGATGGCGATTGGCGCGCGTAAGTCGAATATTTTGCAGCAGTTTTTGATTGAAGCGGTGCTAATTTGTTTAATCGGTGGCATGGTCGGGGTGTTGGTTTCCTTTTCCATCACGGCGCTGTTTAATTATTTGGTAAAAGATTTTTCCATGCCGTTTTCGATGTCGTCGATTGTCGGCGCGGTATTGTGTTCCAGCGCTATCGGTGTGCTGTTCGGTTTTATGCCGGCCAACCGCGCATCCAAGCTTAATCCGATTGATGCGTTGTCGCATGATTGATTTTTTTCAGACAGGCATCCTTATATATAGAATGCCTGTCTGAAAACTTTTAGATAAAGGTGTGTTGTGATGAAACCTTCTTTAAACAATTCAGCTGCTGCGTTAACCGTTTTGCTGTTGATCAGCGGCTGTGCCAGCCATCAAACCAATCCGCAGCTTTCCATCGCCGCCAGCGGCCAAGTGGTTTCCGAAGCCGAGAGCGCGGCGCGTTATCAGCTCAACCCCGAATGGTGGACGGTGTATCAGGATGCCAAGCTGAACGCCTTGATTACGCAGGCCTTGGATAACAACATCGATTTGAAACAGGCGGCGATTAATGTCAATAAAGCGCTGTATCAGGCCAATATTCTGGGTGCCAATTTAGTGCCTGCTTACAATGCCGGTGTGAGTGCCGATACCAGCCGCAATCTGAAAAACGGCGAGAGTAACAACAGCTTCAGCAGCCAGCTCGGTTTGAGCTACGAACTGGATTTATGGCGCAAACTCAGCGCCACCGCCGATGCGCAAGTGTGGACGTATCAGGCCAGCCAGCAAGACTTGGCCGCCAGCCGTTTGTCGCTGATTAATAATGTGGCCGATGCCTATTTCAACATTGCCTATCTGAACGAAGCCATCCGGCTGAATCAGGAGTCGCGCAAACATTATCAGGAAATCCACCGCATCGCACAGGCGAAATATAAGCAGGGCAAAGTGTCTTCCGCCGAGCCGACCCAGAGCGAACAAAGCTTGCTGTCTGCCGAAAACAGCCTGATTGCGCTGCAAACCAGCCGCACCGAAGCGGAACAGACTTTGCGCAATCTGCTGAATCTGCCGCCCAATCAGGCGATGGCGGCCGATCCTACTACTTTCAGCCTAGCCAAGCCGATACAGCCCGATTTGAACGTACCGATTTCGGTGTTGGCCAACCGCCCCGATTTGCGCGCCGCCGAAGCGCGCTTGCAGTCGGCCTCGCAAAGCTTGGTGGCGCAGCAACGCAGTTGGTATCCCACCATTACCTTGGGCGCGAGCCTCGGCGCTACTTCCGATAAAGCGTCTAATTTGTTTAACATCCCGATGCTGGGCGGCAGCGTGAAAGTGAACCTGCCGTTTTTAAACTGGCAGACGCTGAAGTGGGAAAACAAAACCGCCGAAGCCAATTTCAACAGCGCCCGATTAAGCTTCGAGCAAACGCTCACCACCGCCTTGAACGAAGTCGCCACCAATTATCAACAGTACCGCCAAGCCGAGGCATCGCTGGCCAATCTGGAGCGCAAATATCAGCTCGACCAGAAAAACAGCCGCTATTACCAAACCCGTTACCAATACGGCAGAAACGAATTGGCCGACTGGCTGACCGCGCTGAATACCGAATATGGCTCGGCGCAGAATTTGTTGAACCAGCGCTATCAGGCGTTGAAATATGAAAACATGGTGTATAAAGCGATGGCGGGGCGTTATCGGGTGAAAACCACCGAATAAATATTCATGATATGCCTGTCTGAAAAAACTGTTCAGACAGGCATATCATTATATAATCACAGCGCTGTACTTCTTTACTTCCCCCTTAATTGAAATGTCTGAAAAATCCGGCCGCATCAACCACGAACCCGCTTTCCTGCTCACCGCCACGCCGTGGCGCGAAAGCAGTTTGTGGCTGGAAGTGTTCAGCCGCCGTTATGGCCGCGTGGCTTTACTCGGCCGCAGCGCGCGTAAAGCCCAATCGGAGTTGCGCGGCGTGTTGGTGCCGTTTGTGCCCATCAGCGCCTCGTGGTACGGCAGCCAAGAATTGAAAACGCTGCACCGCGCCGAATGGCTGGGCGGCTGGCGGCAACCGCAGGGGCGTTCGCTGTTCAGCGGTTTGTATGTCAACGAATTGATGCTGAAGCTCACTGCGCGCGAAGATCCGCATCCGGCGCTCTACGATGCTTTGGCTACTGTGATGCGTGAAATTGCCGAACAGGCTAATCATGTTGCCGCTTTGCGAGTTTTTGAGTGGCGTTTGATGCAGGAATTGGGGCTGGCACCGGATTTGCAGCAAGACGATAATGACCGCGAAATTATCGGTGAACAGCGTTATTGGTTGGCACCGCAGCAGCCGGTGCAGGCATATTCGGCGGGTGTAGAGGGCGGCGTAGGCATGGCGGTGGACGGCGAAACCTTAATCAGCCTGCGCGAAGGGCGTTTCCATAGCGGCAACCATTTGCAGCAGGCCTTGCAACTCAACCGCCTGCTGATTGATTTTTACCTGCCGCAAGGCATTAAATCGCGGCAGGTGTTGCAGCAAATGCAGGCGTTTCAGACAGGCATTATTTGAAGTGTTAAGAATATTAAGATTACAAGGATAATATTATGTTATTAGGCGTAAACATCGACCACGTCGCCACTTTGCGTAACGCACGCGGCACTACTTATCCCAGCCCGCTGGAAGCGGCATTGATTGCCGAAACCCACGGTGCCGACCTGATTACCCTGCATCTGCGCGAAGATCGCCGCCATATTAAAGATGACGACGTATTCGCCATCAAGCAAGCCATTCGCACCCGCATGAATCTGGAAATGGCGATGACCGAAGAGATGCTGGAAAACGCTTTGCAGGTGTTGCCGGAAGATGTGTGTATTGTGCCCGAGCGTCGCGAAGAAGTCACCACCGAAGGCGGCTTGGATGTGGCCGGCCAACAGGAAAAAGTCGCCCGTTTTACCGAAATACTGACTAAAGCCGGTATCCGCGTGTCGCTGTTTATCGATGCCGATGAGCGCCAGATTCAGGCGGCGGCTGATGTTGGTGCGCCGGTGATTGAGTTGCATACTGGCGCGTATGCCGAAGCGCACAACCACGCCGAGCGTATGCAACAACTGATGCGCATCGAAGAGGGCGCCCATTTCGCCAGCGATTTGGGCTTGGTGGTGAATGCCGGCCACGGCCTGACCATTCACAATGTCAGCCCGATTGCGCAGATTCTCGCCATCCGCGAGCTGAATATCGGCCACTCGCTGATGGCGCAAGCCATTTTTCTCGGCTTGCCCGAAGCGATCCGCCAGATGAAAGAAGTGATGTTCCGCGCCCGCGCTGTGCCTTATTGATTAAGCTTTGGATTACTAAATGCCTGTCTGAAAAACAAAATAAAGGAGGAAATATGATTTACGGCATCGGCACCGATATGGTCGCCATCAAACGCATTGAAGCATTGTATAAAAAATACGGCCAAGCTTTTGCTGAGCGCATTTTGCATCAGGCCGAGTTAATGGAATGGCAAACTGCTGCCCAGCCAGTGAATTTCTTGGCGAAACGCTTTGCGGCCAAAGAAGCGTTTGCCAAAGCGGTCGGCACCGGTGTGCGCGGCGTGGTGACTTTGCGCAATGTCGGCGTCGGCCACGATTTGGCTGGTCGGCCGGAATATATTTACACGCCTGTGTTGCAAGCTTGGCTGGATGAAAAAGGCATCCGCGCGGTGCATCTGAGCATGAGCGATGAGAGCGATCAGGTGATGGCATTTGCGGTGGCGGAAAAATAAAGCTGTTTTAATCATTGAGGGATAAGGTAATGAAAAAATGGATGACCTACTTCGCTTTATTGAGCATGATGCCCGCGTTGGTATTAGGCAAAGGATTAGCCGCACAAGAGCAAAAATTGAAAGCCGAATACTGCCCGGTAAAAGGCGAAAAATGCAGCACATTGGAAGTTAACCGCGCGGTGTTTGCTGATAAACGCTATACGGAATTGGCCGACCATTTTCTGAAACAGCGCTTGAAGTTGAAGAGCTTGGCTGCTGCTGATTTGAATCATTGGATTAAAGCGGCTACCACCCCTTCAGAGCCGGGCGAAGAGTTTTACCCTCAAGAATACCAAACCGGCGTTGCGCTTTATGGTTACTCGCCTCGTTATCTGGTGTTGCAGACCAACGATTATGAATACACCGGCGGCGCACATGGGATGTCGACTTTTTATTACCATGTTTATCGCCGCGACCGCCCGCAGCAGCCGGTTAAGCTGAAAGATATTGTGATTCCCGGCCAGCAAAAACGCTTGGATGAATTACAGCGCCGCGCTTGGATGGCCTATTTGAAAAAAGAAGGGTTCAGCGCCAAAGAAATTAAAGAGCATTTGCAATATTTTGAGTTTAAAGCCACTGATAACTGGGCACCGACAGCGAATGGTTTGCAGTTTCTTTATCAGCCTTATGAAATTGGCCCGTATTCGATGGGTACGCCCGAATTGTTGATTCCAACAGCATCATTAAAAAGCATCATCCAACCTCAATTTTTGAATGAACTTAAATATTTTCATCAGGTCATAGATAATTGAATACTATGAATTCTTCTGCAGAAACCCCTTTCATCAATGTTGTTGCCGGTATCGTTCTTAATCAAGAGGGCGATTACCTGCTCAGTTCGCGCCCGGCCGGTAAGCCGTATGCCGGATACTGGGAGTTTGCTGGTGGTAAAGTGGAAGCGGGTGAAAGCGACTTGGCTGCGCTAAAACGCGAGTTTGAAGAAGAACTCGGTATTGAAATCCACCATGCCACGCCGTGGTTAAGTAAGCTTTACCACTACGAGCACGCTACGGTTTCCTTACGTTTTTTTCGTGTGCAGTCAGAGGATTGGTCTGGTGAGTTGCAGGCCAGAGAAGGGCAAAACTGGTCGTGGCAGAAGGCAGGTGATTTTGATGTTTCGCCGATGTTGCCGGCCAACGGTTCGATTTTGACGGCATTGGCTGTTCCTTGTGAACTAAGCGGCAATCTGAATACCGGTTTTCGTGGTGAAAACCGTATGGGTGAATACCGTGTGGTACCGTTTGTACAAGCCGAACCGCATCATCAGCGTGTGTTGATTACTGAATCGCAGTTGCGTGCCCGCAGTAAACTGCCAAAAGCCGATAGTGTTTGGGTGGCCATCGAAACGCCGGAGCAATTTGATAGGGTGCTGGATGCGGATGTGGTGGTTGCGGCGGTGCATAGCGAAGCGATGGCCGAATGGGTTGTGCAACGACTGGCACAAGGCGTTTCGCAGCCCTTGGTGGTGTTGGCGGACGAACCGTTTTTTAGCCAATATCGAAACCATTGGCAACAGGCAGGGGCGCAGGCAGTGGTTTGGAATAATGAGATAGAAACCGTTTGAGGAAAACGGAAATAATTTGAAATAGAGAGAGAAGGAAGGATTGAATAATCCTTCTTTTTAAAAAGTTATTAGTTTTAAGTTTGATTTAAGTTGAATAAAATCAGGAATTTATTGATATGTATAAACGCCAATTATCGGCTTGTTTGTTGTCTGCGGCTTTATTAACTGCACCATTTTCTGCTTCAGCTAACAATGAAGTTGCCATCGAAACAGCGAAAGAGCCTTTGAAAGTATTGTTCCATGTGAGTGAAAAGGATCGTTTGGATGCGGCTTTGGGCAATACTGAAAACTTGTTGAAATCATTGCAACCGGGCGAGACTGCACAAATTGAGGTAGTGATGAACGGTACCGCACCGGATAGAGCGGATGCCAGCAAACCCGAATTGCAGAGCTTCACTCAATATCTGAAAGCCGCTTATCGTTATGTGATGAGCTTTTTTGGTAGTAGCAACGATCAAAAATTATCGGTATCTACTTTGCAACGTATGCAAAATTTGACTGAGCAAAACCAGGTACGTTTTGTGGTGTGCAAAAACTCGCTGAAAGGCTTGGGAATTGATGAAAACAACATTCCGAAGTTCATCAGCGTGGTACCGGCCGGTGTAACCGAGTTGGCGCGTAAAGAGAATGAAGGCTATGCCTATCTGAAACCGTAATTCGGTTGGTAGAACCACAAAATAAGGGAAAATGCATTGGTTCAAAAACGAAAATGGCTGCTGATCGGCATCGCTTTGTTAATGTTTGCAGCGGTAAAAGTGGTGGCTTTATATTGGTGGACACAGCGCCAACCCGCCACAGAAGCCGTTTCCGCTTGTGATGTGCGCATCGGTTGTACGTTGCCTGATGGTTCTAAGCTGCAATTCAGCACACCATTGAGTGTAAAAAGCCCTTTTGATATCAGGTTGGATAATGCTCCGTCAACGGTTGGGCAAATATCGGTAAGCTTTTCTATGCGCGATATGGATATGGGTTTTAACCGCTATGATTTGAAACCTCAAGCCGATGGAAGTTGGCTGGCCGCGGACGTTCGCCTGCCGCTGTGTACTCAAGCGCGTTATGATTATCTGGCCGATGTCAGGATTGGTGAGAAGACTTATCAGGTCGGCTTCACCGCAGAATAGATTTAATGCCGTGAAATGCCTGTCTGAAAATACTGTGGTTTTCAGACAGGCATTTTACCGATACAATGCAATATTCGATTTACCCTTATATAAAGGAATGGCCATGTTGGGACAAAAACTATTTGAAGAAGTCAGCGCCAAAGTGAGTGAAACCATCGCCAACAGCCCGGCGAAAGACGTTGAAAAAAATGTGAAAGCCATGCTCGGCAGCGCATTTAATCGTATGGATTTGGTCACTCGCGAAGAGTTCGATATTCAGCAGCAGGTTTTGATTAAAACTCGCACCAAACTGGCCGAATTGGAAGAGCGTTTGGCGCTGTTGGAAGCCCAGCTCAATCCGCAGGCAGCCGCGCAAACCCAATCTGCTGCAACATCAGAAACACCGGAAACCGAGGCTTCTGAGCATACTGAATAACTCTTCGGTTTCTCTGAAAAACGGTCACTTTAAAAGAAGTGACCGTTTTTTTTATCTCTATAAAGCCCTGCGCATCGCAACCGCCCGGAAAACATGTTCCGGGGTGACGGTGTGATCGTCTGCCAGATCAGCCAAGGTGCGGGCAACGCGCAAAATGCGGTGGAAACTGCGGGCGGAAAGTGATAATTTTTCCAGCAGCGAGCCCAATGTTTCTTTTGCTTCACTGCTCACGGCGGCGATTTGATCCAAATCGGTTGGCGACAAGCGACTATTGAGTTTGCCTTGCCGCGCATATTGTTTATCTCTGGCCAGCATCACCCGTTGCAATACTTCCATGCTGCTTTCTCCGGCTTTGGCCTGAATCAAATCAGCAGCGGAAAGCGCGGGTACTTCAATCACCAAATCAATGCGGTCGAGTAGCGGCCCTGAGATTTTGTTGCGGTAACGCAGAATGCTGTCGGGCGTACAACGGCAAGGCTTGATTGGATGGCCGTAATAGCCGCAGGGGCAGGGATTCATTGCCGCTACCAATTGAAATTCAGCCGGATACACAGCTTGTCGTGCCGCCCGTGAAATATGGATTTCCCCGCTCTCCAAAGGTTCGCGCAAAGCTTCTAGAACCTTGCGGTCGAATTCAGGCAGCTCGTCCAAAAATAACACGCCTTTGTGCGCCAATGAGATTTCGCCGGGTTTCGGATCTGAGCCTCCCCCCACTAAAGCGACCGAACTGGCGGAATGATGGGGGGACTTGAAGGGGCGTCGGTTGCCTATGTTGTGCGTGTGGTTGGGTAAGAGTGAATAAAGTGTCCATACCGCAATCCGTTCTTCATCGGTGAGTGGCGGTAAAATTGAAGGTAGCCGTTGTGCCAACATTGATTTGCCGGTGCCCGGGGGCCCCATCATCAATAGGCTGTGGCCGCCAGCTGCGGCAATTTCTAATGCCAGCCGCGCGGTATGCTGGCCTTTGATATCACGCATATCGGGTAAATCGGCTGTTTCCGGTAGATTAGCCGCTTCGTTGTCGGCCTCCAAACGGGTGATGGCTTCCACGCCGTTTAAGTGGGCGGCGACCTGCCCGAGGCTGTCGGCACCGTAAACCTCAATACCTTCCATCACTGCGGCCTGTTTGGCATTTTCCTGCGGCAACACAAAAGCCCGCCCGGCCTTCATCCCCTGCCAAGCCATGGCCATCGCACCGCGTATCGGGCGGACAGCTCCTGATAACGCTAATTCACCGGCAAATTCATATCGTGAAAGCTTGTCGGGCAGCACTTGGCCGGATGCGGCTAAAATCCCCAACGCAATCGGTAAATCAAAACGGCCGGACTCCTTGGGTAAATCGGCCGGCGCAAGGTTTACCGTGATTTTGGCGGCCGGAAAATCAAAACCGCTCTGTAAAATCGCCGCGCGTACACGGTCTCGGCTTTCTTTCACTTCGGTATCCGGTAGCCCGACAATATTAAAAGCAGGTAGGCCGTTGGCTAAGTGGGTTTCCACTTCAACCAGCGGGGCACTCATGCCGCATAAGGCGCGACTATTGACCAAAGAAAAAGACATTTAAAGCGTCCGAATGTTTAAACTAAAATAGTTTCTATTCTAACAGTAAGCAAGATAACTTAATAGCATTTCAAACAACAGCAGATTAGTAGTAGCAGGCCTTTAAAATTTGCATTATTGGGATGGATGTGGCGTGGAAAAAAGCAGAAACTTTTACTGCACCAAGGAATTAATTGTTCAGCAGTATAAAGCATTTGATTGAGAGTCGATGTTGGTTCAATGTTTTGATAAATAATGGATATTTTGTTTTTTTTCAGCTATGTTACAGTGCTTGATAAAGCGATGTATCTGATGGCTGTGTAATGGAATGCAAACGATTTGGGCAGCTTGCCGGATAATTTGCTAAAATAAGCTGCTTATCCGTCCCGAACCAACAGGTGAGGGATATTGAATAAAGAATACAGGTATGGTCATGATGAATGAGAACAAACAGTCCGGTAAAGGATTGGCAGGCTTTTTTGTAGGTTTGTTATTGGCGACGGCAGTGATTGCCGGCGTGCTGTTTTTTTTGAACAAAAGCAATAAAGCCGCCATAAAAACCGCTAGTCAGCCGCAGGTTCAGGAAAAAACAGAAATCTTGGTGCCGGGCTCCGGTTCTTCTATTTCCCATCCGGCTGCATCAGAAGCATCTAATATAGCAAACTCGGCTTCTCAGGCATCTGATACGGTCGTAACTGATGATACTGTGGCTAGTGCGCCGACTATAGCGAGTAGTACATCCACTCCTGCAGACCAATTAGCAGGTTCTGATACCGGTACCGCTGCTGTTCCGCCTGAACACACTGGTGTCATTCCTGGTCAAGTTAAAACTGAGCAGCAACTCAGAGCCGAGCAGCTCAAACAACAGCAGATGAAAAGACAGGCCGAAGCGGATCGCTTGGCGAGACAGAAAAAACAGCAGGAAGAAGCGAGAAAGAAACGAGAAGCGCAACAGCGTGAAACCGCCAAGCCTTCTCCCGAACAGATTTTGGATAGCGGTAATGTAGATAAAGCCCGCCAACAGGCCAATAAAGAAAAGGCTGCTCAAGATGCTGAGCGTAAAAGAGCGGAAGCTGCCTTAAGTGGTCGTGCCGGTGCTCAGGGCAACCAATCTACAGACAGCGCAAAAACCAAATCTAGCGGCGGCAAAGTAGTGCTTCAAGTGGGCTCATACGGCAATAAGCAAACAGCAGACGCTCAACGTGCCAAGCTTGCTATGATGGGTGTATCGGCTCGAGTAGTAGAAGGTCAGGTAGAGGGTAAAAGCGTTTATCGTGTGCAAACCGGTGAATTGAGCAGCGATGCGGCAGCTTCCGTGCGCAAAAAACTGCAACAAAATGGTGTGCAGAGTCTGACCCGTTCTGTGCAATAAAACTCATCTGCTCAGTAGCAGGATGAATGACGAATTAAAGGATTAAACATGAAATTGAAAATGCGTTGGATTGCTACCGGTGTAGCGTGTTTGTTGGCTGCAAATGCCCAAGCGGCTTTGGTTGAAGGCCAGGATTATGAAGTGATGGCCAAACCGGTTCCGCAGTTGCAAAAAGATAAAGTGGAAGTGCTGGAATTTTTCGGCTACTTCTGCGTACATTGTTATCATCTGGATCCTATTTTGCTAAAACATGCCAAGGCTTGGCCTAATGATGTTTATTTGCGTTCAGAGCACGTGGTATGGCAACCTGAAATGATGGGTTTGGCGCGGGTAACTGCTGCGGTGAATCAATCAGGATTAAAAATGCAAGCCAATTCGGCGGTATTTAAAGCTGTTTATGAAGAAAAAAGAAACTTGATGGATCCGGCTACCTTTAAACAATGGGCGGCTTCACAAACTTCCTTCGATGGCAAAAAGCTGATTGCTGCTTATGACTCCTTCTCTAATCAGGCTGAAGCCAAGAAAATGGCTGATCTAACTCAGGAATACCAAATTGAAGGTACGCCTACGGTTATTGTAGGTGGTAAATATAAAATGAAATTTACTGCCGGTAATGATTGGAATGCCAATATGCAGAAAGTGGAAGAAATGATTCTGCAGGTTCGTACAGAGCGTGGTATGAAAGCTCCTGCAGTTAAAGCTGCTCCTGCCATCAAAAGTAAGGGTGCTTCTATTGCCAGAGCAGCCAACCAATAAAAATAGCTGATTTAATTGGGTAACATTTAGAAATGTTGCCCAATTTTTCTTTTAAGGTTAATGTGCCAATATGGTTGTTTATTAATGTAGGCTTTTGCAAGGCAAGTGATTCCACCGCTTCTAAAGTAAAAGCGATAAGACGTCATCAAAGCGGCGGAAGGCTAAAGCAATGTATGCATCAAATAAAATACCTGTTTGAAAATTTTCAAACAGGTATTTTATTTGATGGGCTTTTTGCTACCTAGATTATTGTTGTGAGGTGCTCATAGGTTGTGTAACGGGCACACTGACTTCTGGTAAATCGTGAGGTGGCTGAGAAGCTGGTTGTGTAGCGGAGGCTGTAGCTTCAACGTTTCCTGGAGCTGCCGGTTGGGCTGATGTTGATGAGGATGTGGAAGTCTGTGCCGGTTGCTGTGCACCAGAAACAGGTTGCGAAGTAGTTGATGAGGCAGTTGGCGGTACTACCGATACAGGGGCTGAGAGTATGGTACTGGTTGTAGTATTGTCTTTATTCGAGAAAAACAATTGTGACACCATATAACCCGCAGCAAGCACGATGGTAATGAAGCCAATTAACAAAAGGCTGGTTAATACTAAATATTTACCGTGGAACCATTTACGCCAACCTTGTAGTTGTCCCAGCTCAACCATAAGCTGTTCTTCCAGTTCGGCACGGATTTGTTTACGGAGTTGCTTTTCTTCTTCCTGCTTTTCACGCAGGAGTTTATAGGCGATTTCGTGTTTTTTGCGATGCTCAAAAGCAATGCGTTCCTGCCACTCAATACGCTTACGCTGGATTTGTGTTTCTGAAATATTTTCTAGATGCAGACCGCAAGTAGGGCAGTCATGTACGCCGGCATTTTCCAAGATGGTGTAGCATACGGGACACTGAGGCACGGGGTCGGCTAATGTGTCAATGTCATTTTCTAATCGATTTTTACCGGGAGCATCTTCGGCAAACTCTAGAGAAAGACGAACGATGACATCTAAGCCCAAGTAGGAAAAATAATGCTGGGCATTTTGACGCTCTTCATCGGTACAGTGTTCGGCAATAATGGCTTGACGTTGTTCGGCAAGGGCATTGATGATGTCGTTGGCTTCTTCATCTGATAAATTGTCACGAAGGTATGCATTGACGCGCTCAGGGTTTTCGCCCGGAGGGTATGAAACATATACATCGTAATATCTTTTGTGAGCTGTCATTACATTTCCGTAGCAAGTAACATCAGTGTGCGCAGTGTGTTGCGGATAAATATAGAATTGTTAATTATAGCAGCATATCTTGACCGCATGATTTCAAGGTTTGGTGTTATTTTAATAATAAGCTTATTTTAGTCAATTATGTGTTATGAGTCGACACACTGAAGGCGAAAGGTTTGGAAAGCGGATTTATGGTTATTGCTTATAAGGTATACTGTTTTGATTCGCGTAATATTCTAAATGAAAAAATAATGGGTAATGCAGAATTTATTTAAACGGGCTAAAAATGAGATATTTCGGTAATAAAAAAACCACTTGCTCTTGCAGATAAACAAGCGGTTTTTTGTTGTCGGGACGGGATCAAACAGAAAATGATGAACCACATCCGCAAGTAGTAGTGGCATTCGGATTGCGAATCACAAACTGAGAGCCGTGCAAGCTTTCGGTATAGTCGATTTCTGCACCTACTAAATATTGATAACTCATCGGGTCTACTAAGAAGGTTAAACCGCTTTTTTCGATTTGGAAATCATCGTCATTTACGATTTCGTCAAAAGTGAAACCGTATTGGAAGCCGGAGCATCCGCCGCCGTTGACGAAAACGCGTAATTTCAAATCGGGATTATTTTCTTCAGCGATAAGATCCGCTACTTTGGTGCAGCAGCTTTCGGTGAAGATAATAGGATTCTCTTCAGACATGGCGGTATCCTTTATGTGCGTGAATGTATATAAATATTGTGCGTACAAGTGATATTGTCGCTCAAATGGACTCGCCTAGCAAGATTGGGACGTCGGTACTTTTTTCAAGGTAGACGAACTGCTTTAGCTGTTAAATAGCGCGCCCAAACCATTCTACCCGCCCGATAATGGCAATATCGCCACTCATATTACGTAAATTGATTTCATAAGTGGGGTAAGCGGCATTGGCAGAAATAATGCGCACCATATTGCCGGGCATAATTTGTAAGCGTTTTACGGTTAAATTGTCTTCAATCCGCAACACATAGAGCCCGTCTTGCGGACGGTTGTCGGCGTGGTTGATCAAAATATTGTCACCATCGTTAAACACGCCTTCCATGGCATCACCTTTTACGGTGATAACGGAAAGCTGGTTGGTGTTGGTGCTCACATGGTTTTCCAGCCATTGGCGATTGAACGCTACACTGAAGTTGTCGGAACCGTCATGGGTTTCACCATTCTGTATTTCGGCGGTGGTTTCGAGCTTATAGCGGGGGACAAAAACAAAATCGCTGAGGGTAACGGCATTGCCGAGGGTATCGCGAATTGGGCCTTGTGCTCCGAGGGTATTCGGGAAGGGTTCGCCTTCGCCGGTTAACAGCCAGTCTATACTACAACCTTTGAGCTCTTTGATTTTTTTTAATACTTCCGCTTTAGGCAGACCGTTGTTATTCCAGATGCGACCAAATCCTGCAATGGTCATGCCGATTTCTTTGGCGATGGTGGCTTGTTTAGCTTGGTCTTGCCATAGGAAAATCAAGCGCTCTTTAAGTGTATTCATGTACTCTGTCCTCGAAGGGGAATATTGGTAATAATTTTGTTTATTGTACCCAGATTGCTTACAAGGTATAAAGTTAATTTGGGTTTAATTAAGTTTTAATTAGACAATAAATTGGTGATAGATAATCGGTTATAGCTAAGGCTCTAGACTAGCAGCTTTATATAAATTTACTTTAAAAGCCCCCAAAGTTC
>ERZ795062.590-NODE-590-length-30079-cov-9.706102_pt1 | contig 30079 bp, 20 predicted proteins | sample MGYA00375146_ERZ795062 | MGnify/ENA primary metagenome ERZ795062 (study PRJEB30191, sample SAMN05720281) | activated sludge metagenome | isolation source: Anaerobic digester | place: USA | collected 2015-07-16 ... | reverse complement strand
GCTCCAACTATTGAAGAACTAAAAGAATTAAATCCTTATGCTATATTCGTTGCAATAGGTGGAAAAAACATTGCACCTCCAAATGTTGAAGTAGATGGAAGTAAAATATTATATGCAACAGATTTACTTGAAAGAGAAATGGATTTAAAGGATAAAAATATTGTAGTGATTGGTTCAGGAATGACTGGATTGGAAACTGCAGAATATTTAGCTAGTAAAGGCAATAATGTAACAGTGGTGGAAATGTTAAAACAAATTGGTCCAGATGTTTATGATGTAGTATTATACGATATAATTACAAGATTAAAAAAATTAAATGTAAACTTAATGCCTTCTAGCAAATTTGTAGGATATGGGGAGAATGGTGCAATAATTCAGAATACCTATAATAATAAAAAATCTGTTATAAAAGCAGATCATATAGTCTTAGCACTAGGAGTTAAAGGATTAGAAGAAGATCCATTTGTTCAAGAATTATATAAAAACTTCAATATAGTAAGATTACTTGGGGATACAAGGGGAGCAGGTAAGATTTATGATGCAGTTAAAACAGGTTTTGATATGGCTTATGTACTAAAATAAGTGAGGAGGGGGAACAATGAAAGAATTTAAAGATAAAGTTGCCGTTATAACTGGTGGAGCTAATGGTATAGGTTTAGCAATAGCTGAAGAAGCCATAAAACGGGGAATGAAAGTGGTTATAGGTGATATCCACAAAGAAGGACTTGAAAGAGTTGAAAAAATTTTTAAAGAAAAAAACGCAGACTTTATTACAGTATATATGGATGTAACAGAATTTGAAGATATGAAAATGTTAGCTGAAAAAACTATTGAAAAATATGGACAAGTTGACTTATTCTTTAATAATGCAGGAGTAGTAGTACCAGGAGATATTTGGAACATACCATTAAATGATATAGATTATATAATATATTCTAACTTGTTTAGTATAGTATATGGACTAAAAGTATTTATACCTATAATGGAAAAGCAAAAAACTAAGTGTCGTATAATAAATACAGCAAGTGTAGCAGGATTACTTTCAAGCCCTGGTATGCCAACCTATCATATGACTAAGTTTGGAAATATTGGCCTTTCTGAAGCTGTAGATTTGCAATTACAAGAAAAAGAATCCAATGTAAGATTAAGTGTATTTTGTCCAGGATATATACAAACAGATCTCCATAATTGTGATAAAAGAAGACCAGAAAAATTTAAAATAGATCCTAATGAACCCTACTATCAAAGTGAAGAATATAAAGAAGGACTTAAAAAAGCTCATTATGTGATTACTACAGGAATACCAATAGATAGTATAGGAATGAGTGTATTTCAAGCTATAGAAGATGAACAATTTTATATTTTAACTCACCCAGAATATATGCCTGTTATAGGATGGAGAGTAAAAAATATATTAGATGGAAAAAATCCTGATGTGAAATTTTTCAAATCATAAAAACAATATTGGGGACAGGGAGAAACATCTCAACAGCCCCTGTCCCATCCTATAATACTATATCCTAACCTTATCTAGTTTTATCAAATCATACTGTTTTATTATCCTTATCAATTTCAATGCATATTCAGGATCTGTTGCATAGCCTGTTCTTTTCAGTGCCCATGCTCCTGGGATGCTATCATGCATTACTTCCTTAAAAGGCTTGTACCTTTCAGAATTCAATAAAAAATTCTTATGATCTGCCCAACTTTCTTCAACGCTATTATAGGCTCTAAACTTTGCATCTACGTAATAAGTTTTGCCATTATATACTTCCCATGTATTGTATATAACTGAACCCTTAGGACCTTCTCCCTTTATTCCAAATAGATTATATGAAAGTTTACCACTGTATTTATCTACTGGAACACTTTGTCCCCATCCTGTTTCTAAAATAGATTGAGCAGTTTGAAGAGCTGCTGACATACCTGTCTTTTCCCAAGAGTCTCGAGCAAGAGTTGATGCTAAATTTAAAAATTTATCTTTTTCAATTATAGGTACTGCTTCATATATTTTACCCAAATATACTCTAATTGGAACTGGCTCACTTTTAATTTCTTTATTTCCATATTTACCAATAGCTTGTATATTCCAATAACCTTCGTCCTCTTTTTTAGGAGTATAGGTATATCCCTTTAAGGGGTCTTTATTTATTGCTATGTTTTTTATTTTACCTGTATCCCTATTAATAAAGATATAGCTTACGCTATCTAATTTTATATTACTTACAACTTTTAAACTAGTAGGTTCTCGTAACACCTGATTAGGACCTACCCCTTCCAATAATACTATAGGTTTCCCTGCTAGCTTGATTTTGATTGGTTTACTCTCATATTCTACCCCTTTGGTATCCTTAACTCTAACCAATACTTCCTTTTCTCCAGAAATATCAGGCTCTGGAAACCATGTATATCCTCCATAGGGTTTTTTAGCTAGGACTTCCTCCTTACCAGAAACTGGATCTCTCAATATATATTGAGTTTCCATTACGTCAAAATTCCTAGTAGCCAAAAGATTCACAGGTTTGCTGATTACTTGTCCCTCCGAAACCCCTGCTAATGTTAATTTAGGATTCACTTCCACCTTAGCTATTACTTCATTACTTTCATAACCTTGGTTGTTGCCATCATATGCAATTGCCTTAAAAGAATAATTGCCATTTTCCCTTACATTAGGCTCCCACTTGTATTGACCATAAGGATCTATAGGAATATCTTCTCCTATTATATTAGTCTTCCCTGTATCCAAATTGGTAATCTCATACTTTACATAGGATGCTACAAAACTAGTATCCACTCCCATATATATGATATTATTATCCAAAGTTTCACCTTCCTCTATTCCTGTTAGAGAAACCTTAGGAACCACATCCAATACAACAGAAATAGCATCCCCTGCTAAAAAATTCCCATTTTTATCATAAATAGCTGCTACTAATACCTTCTCCCCTTTTTCCTCTAAATATGGAATCCAAGTATATCCACTAGTTAAATCTTCTCCCCTAGCCACTACAAATCCCTCAGCTGTATTTGGATCTAATAATAAATATTTTATCTCTTTAGCATTGGGTAGATTCCCTTCAGGTAGTTCTATTTTTAATTCAGTTTTACCCTTTATAGTTTGTCCAGATTTTAATGTGGATATATTTATATCGAAAAATGGTTCTACATTTCCTTCTCTATTGGAATCTACATAAACGGTTCTAGTAGATTCATCCCACTGAACTCCTACCCCTAGTGCATTTGCTACAAAACGAACAGGTACAAAGGTACGACTTTCTATAATCTTAGGTGGTACATCTATTATGCTATAGTTTTTATCTCCATCTTCATAAGAAACTAGATGACTCCCTATTTTTAAGCTAACTACTTTATTACCCATTTGAATAGTTACTGTTCTATCCTTGTCATTCCATTCAACTTCTCCTCCCAATTCTTCCGATACAAATCGAATTGGTACCAATGTTCTTCCACTTTCAACTATAGGACCCATAAGAGAAGTAATGTCTTTCCCATTCACTACTAGTTTAATGGGCTTGGCAGCAAAAGAACAGGTACTAAAACATTGTGAACAGAGTAATAGTATAAGTAATAAGGAAAACAAAGTTACATTAAGTACATTTCTTTTCATGTTTTTCCTCCTTCATCTTTTAAAGAACATCTACTTATAGTATAATCATAAATAAACAAATAAGCTAGCCTAATCTGGCAAATTATATATTTTTCATTATAACTCCTTCCACAGTTTGGGCCACACTTTCGCAGGCATCACAACAATCCTCAAATACTTGGAAAAGTCGTGTCCATACTATTACATCCATTATATTTATAGGCTCTATATATAAATTCCTTATGGCTTTTATATAAAATCTATCTCCTTCTTCTTCTATTTGATTTATATCTACTATAAAATCATGTATATTATTTGATTTTCTAAAATTAGGAAACTCCTTCATCATATCTTTAATCTTTTCACAACCTCTAACTATGATATCCACAAACCCAATAGCTTCCTCCCGTATTTCATGAACATTGTACATATAAAGTCTTAGCAATATATCTTCTGTAGAATCTATAACCTCATCAAGCCCTTGTGCCAATAGTATTATATCTTCCCTTTCTATAGGAGGTACAAACTCCTTAGCAAGATTTTTCATCATATCATGAACCTCTTTATCAGCTTTATATTCCTTTTTGTGCATCTCTTCCATAGCTTTAGGAAGTTTTTCTACATCAAAATTTTCAATTATAATTGCCAATTCTTTAGATACCTCATACGTATATTGTCCCATCCTCATAAACATAGCATAATAATCATATCCCTTTTTTCGTCTCACATAAATCCTCCTCCAATTTAAAATAGTACCATAAATAGTTTAGCCATTAAAAAACCTATCATACCGCAGCCAGGAAAAGTCAACACCCAAGTCATAACCATTTCCTTGACCAAAGACCAGTTTACAGAAGATAATCTTCTAGCTGAACCTACCCCCATAATAGCTGTGGTTTTTGTATGAGTAGTACTAACAGGCAATCCAAATATAGAAGAAAAAAGCAAGCAAAGAGCTGCTGCTAGATCAGCTGAAAACCCTTGATATTTTTCCAACTTTACCATATCCATACCAACTGCTTTTATTATTCTATACCCTCCCATAGATGTACCTAATGCCATTACTAAGGAACACAATATCATAAGCCAAAAGGGTATTTGAAAATTGGATACATTACCTTGCCCTTTTGCTAAGAAAATACCTAGCATAAATACCCCCATGAATTTTTGCCCATCCTGAGCTCCGTGCATAAATGCCATAGCAGCACTACCAAATACCTGAGCTCCTTTAAAAAAGCCTACAGTTTTTCTCCTATCCATATCCTTGCATATAAACTCCACCAATTTTACAATGACAAAACCCATAATAAAACCAAATATAGTGGAAAAAACTAAACCATACAAAACCTTAACCCATTCAGAACCATTTATACCAGAAAAACCTCCTTGTAAAGCTATAGCAGCACCAGATATGCCTGCAATAAGTGCATGACTCTCACTAGTAGGTATGCCAAAATACCAAGCCATAGTAGCCCAAATAACGATTGCAAAAAGTGCAGCACAAAGGGCCACAAGAGCAGTATGGGGATCGCCGCCAAAATCTACCATATTATATACAGTCATAGCGACAGAACTGTTTACCATGGTCATAATCAATATCCCTAAAAAATTAAATATAGCTGCCATAGTTATAGCACTTCTCGGCCCTATGGAACGGGTAGCAATAGCTGTTGCAATTGCATTTGGAGCATCAGTCCAACCATTTACCAGGACTACTCCCAAAGTCAATATTACAGTAATAAGTAATGTAGAATTGGTCACTAATTGTTCTAAAAAATCTTCAAATAAAATAGTCACTTTTTCACGTCCTTTGTCAATAAAATGTCTATATTATTATTATACCTCTATATACTCAATTCAATAATAATTCGACAAATTCTTTTTTATATGGAGAGTAAATATTTTGGGACAAGAACTGTCCCCACTATCATATGTATATTTATTCGCAAAACGTATAACTTTTTATTTTAGATTCATTTCAGAAAATTATGATTATTTGATTCTTAGTTATATACGTCAACGATACAGTCATCTTTGCATATACATTTTTAAAAATTGTTTATCTCTCCTTTTCCTTCAAAAAAATATTTATGCATTTTTAGTTGTTCTATTGTAATTTTATGCATTATGGCGTATAATACTAATTTATAAAGCAAATTTGTTAGGAGGAATTAAAATGATGAAAAAAATTAGTACTTATGTAGCATTAATTATGGTCGTATCATTATTTTCATTGACATTAGTTGGTTGTGGTAATTCAAAGGAAACCAAAACAGCTGTAGAAGAAATCAAGGACTCAAATAAAATCGTCCTAGGAACTTGTGCAGATTATCCCCCTTATGAATTCCATAAACAAATTGATGGCAAAGATGAAATAGTAGGATTCGATATCGATATTGCCAAGGAAATTGCCAAAGATTTAGATGTAGAATTGGAAATAAAAGATATGGACTTTAATGGACTGCTAGCAGCTTTAGATGCTGGAAAAGTTGACTTTGTAGTAGCAGGTATGACCCCTGATGAAGAAAGAAGAAAAAATGTGGACTTCTCAAAAGTATATTATGATCCAGAACAAAGTTTACTAATAAGAAGTGAAGATAAAGAAAAATATAAATCCATTGAAGATCTAAAAGGCATGAAAATAGGTGCTCAAAAAGGTACTGTGCAAGAAGAAGTAGCTGAAGATGTTATTGAAGATTCAGAGGTAAAAGCCTTAGGTAAAATTACAAATCTAGTTTTAGAATTAAAGAATAAAAAAATCGATGGAATCATATTAGCAACTCCTGTTGCTAAAGCCTATGAAAAAGCTAATCCAGATTTAGTACTTTCTCCTTATATAGATTTTGGAAAAGAAGGGGGAGTTGCCATAGCTGTAAAAAAAGGAAATACAGATCTAGTAGATACTATAAACAATACCATAGATACATTAATGAAAGATAATTCCCTTGAAAAGTTCATACAAGAGGCTACTATCCTTTCCGAAGAAGAATAAGGGTTTGAGTATAAGGAGGCTTTAAATTGAATTTTAGTTTTTTAAAGGATTATCATACCTTCTTTTTAGAAGGTACTAAGATAACTATAGTGTTGTCTATAATTACAATAATATTCGGTGTAATATTTGGGATAATATTTGCTTTGATGAGGATATCTCATAACCCTATTTTGAAATCCATAGCAGCAGCCTATATTGAATTTATAAGAGGCACACCAGTAATGGTTCAGTTATTCATAGTCTACTATGGACTATCTGAAATCGGGATAGAATTTCCTGATATATATGTATTAGGAAGTAATTTCCCCGATTTAATGGCAGGGGCCATAGCCTTATCGATAAACAGTTCAGCTTATGTAGCCGAGATAATTCGGGCAGGAATTCAAGCAGTAGATAAAGGGCAAATGGAAGCTGCTCGTTCCTTGGGACTTAGTTATTCTATATCTATGAAAAATATTATTCTACCTCAAGCTATAAAGAATATACTCCCTGCCCTAGGCAATGAATTTATTGCCATTATTAAGGAATCTTCCATAGTTTCAATAATTGGAATACATGAACTAATGTATAATACGGATACAGTAAGGGGTAACACCTTTATACCTTTTGAACCCCTACTAATTACAGCAGCTATATACTTTATCATCACCTTTACCCTATCTACCATTGTAAGGGCTTTTGAAAGGAGATTGAAAACCAGTGATTAAAGTAATAGATTTGCACAAAAAATTTAAAAATCTACATGTGTTAAAAGGAATAAATTTAAATATATCTAAGGGAGAAGTTGTAGTAATAATAGGACCTAGTGGTTCAGGGAAAAGCACTGTATTGAGATGTTTGAATAAATTAGAAGAAGCTGACAGTGGCGAAATATTTTTTAAAGGTATTCCCATTGCTCAATGTAAAGACGATATAAATAAGATCCGCCAAAATATGGGGATGGTTTTTCAAAACTTCAATTTGTTTCCCCATATGACAGTTTTAGAAAATATAACTTTTGCTCCCACCAAATTGAACAAAATAAATAAAAATGAAGCTAAGGATATGGGACTAAGTCTTCTTGAAAGGGTGGGCCTAAAAGATAAAGCCTCATCCTTCCCAAATCAATTATCAGGTGGCCAAAAACAAAGAGTTGCCATAGCTAGGGCTTTGGCCATGTCTCCAGATTTAATGTTATTTGATGAACCCACCTCCGCATTGGACCCAGAAATGGTAGGAGAAGTGCTAGAGGTAATGAAACAACTAGCTAAAGAAGGCATGACCATGATCATAGTAACCCATGAGATGAATTTTGCCAAAGAGGTAGCCGATAGGATTATATTTATAGATGGTGGTATCATATTAGAAGAAGGCAATCCAGAAGAAATATTTACAAATCCAAAAAATCAAAGAACTCAAGATTTTTTAAAAAGAGTAGTAAGTTAGTGGGACAGTAGAGACAGTTCTTCCTGTCCCACTATTTTAGTGATATAATAAATAAAACATGATTTGTCCATAACTAATTTTCAATAGCTTATAATTTTTCAAAATATTTTGAAGAATTATGGTCTTTATACAAATCACGCCAGGTAATACAATTAAAATGGTATGGTAATAAAATGGGTAAAGGGTTATGGGCTAGAAAGAAGGTGATATCATTTTCAACGAAAGAAGATTTCAGATTTTCCATGAATTAATAAGTAATAATAGTAAACACAGTATTAATAATATGGCTGAAAAATTCCAAGTTACAGAACGAACCATTAGATACGATTTAGATGAAATCAATCTTTTTTTCACAAATAAAGGTTTCCCTATTTTCTTTGGCGTTGAAGATGGAATTATAACAATGGTAAGTAGCCTACATGATAAATCTGAAATAATAGACTTAATAAACCAGATTAGCCTAAACTCTTGGGAATATATATTATCTCCAAAGGAAAGAAAATATATTATCTTAGCAGAATTGTTCTTTGCAATAGATTTTATTACTATAAATTATCTCGCCAATAAATTAAATGTATCTCGCAATACCATAGTAAATGATCTAGACAAAGTAAAGCACTGGTTAATTAATAATCAAATCCATCCTATCTTTGTTCCCAGTAAGGGTTTGGATATTAAAGGAGAAGAAAAAACCATACGCAAAGCAATTCTTCAAATCTTTAGGGAAGCCCTGCCATTAGAACAATATCTAGAATTAATTCAAGACAGTTTGTATTATCACTCTAACAGTCAAAGCTATTCTAACATTCTTTTTAGCTATCTATCCAAAAATATAAATATTGGAAAAGTAAAAAACTGTATAGATACCCTACAAACAGAACTAGATATTATTTTTTCTGATCTAGTATATATAGAATTGATTATATGTTTAGCTATAAACATACAACGAATTAAATTAGGCAATAATATATCTATTTCAGAAGAGGAGAAACAAGAAATATCTCATACTAAAGTTTCCAAAAAAATAACACTACTGTCTAAAAAAATCTCCAAACAATTCAACATAGCCTTTAATACCGATGAAATTACCTATCTTACCCAGCTTATATTAGCAAGCAATACCATTACTATTCCAGTAATTGAAAATTGCCCCAATATATTGGAAAGTCAAACCTTCACAGCCCAACTAATAGCCCAAGTTAGCAAAAGATTAAATAACGATTTTAATAAAGATAAAAAACTATATGATGAACTATCTAATTTCATCCCACCTTTTATTTGTAGACAAAAATATAATATACCAATATATAATCCTTACTTAAAAGAAATTCAAGGAAATTATCCTAAAACCTTTGCTGCTGTCAAATCAAGCCTAATATATTTAGAATCCAATTTTAAAAAAACCATAACAGATGATGAGGTGGGCTATATAACATTATATTTTGCAGCTTCTCTAGAAATCCAAAATGAATTCAATATACTAATAGTATCAGGCACTGGATTTTCAACAGCTAATCTACTCTCAGCTAAATTAAAATCCCTATTTAATATCAATATAGTAGCCCTTGTACCCATTAGTGAAGTACCGGAAATATTGGACAAACATAATGTAGATTTAATAGTTTCAACCTCTACTTTTAACATTACAAATATTGACACCCACATACCCTGTGTTGTAGTCAATCCATTGTTAACACAAGAGGATATATTATTGTTTCGACAATATATTAAAAAAATTAGAAAAAACAAAATAGAAAGGATGAGAATATTATGAAAGGTTTTGCAATGTTAGGTATTGGAAAAGTCGGATGGATTGAAAAAGAAAAGCCAAAGGCTGGCCCTTATGATGCAATCGTTAAGCCAATTGCAGTAGCACCTTGTACTTCAGATATACACACAGTATTTGAAGGAGCTCTAGGGGAAAGAGAAGATATGTTATTAGGCCACGAGGCAGTTGGTGAAGTGGTAGAAGTAGGTAGTGAAGTTAAAGATTTTAAACCTGGAGATAGGGTAGTAGTCCCAGCTATTACACCTGATTGGCGAACTATAGAAAGCCAAAGAGGATTTTCTCAACATTCTGGAGAAATGTTAGCAGGTTGGAAATTTTCAAACTTTAAGGATGGAGTTTTTGCTGAATTCTTCCACGTAAATGATGCAGACATGAATCTAGCCCATCTTCCAGACAATGTATCAGTAGAAGCAGGAGTTATGATAACTGATATGGTAACCACAGGATTCCATGGAGCAGAACTAGCAGATATTAAATTAGGAGATGTAGTAGCAGTAATTGGAATAGGTCCAGTGGGACTCATGGCTATAGCAGGAGCTAAAATCCAAGGTGCAGGTAGAATTTTAGGCGTAGGTAGTAGAAAAGCTTTAGTAGAAGCAGCAAAGTTTTATGGTGCTACCGATATAGTTAACTATAAAAATGGGCCTGTTGATGAACAGATAATGGAATTAACTAATGGAAAAGGTGTAGACAAGGTAATAATTGCAGGAGCTAAGCCAGATATCATGAAAACTGCTGTGAAAATAGTTAAACCTGGGGGTATAGTTTCTAACGTAAACTACTATGGTGAAGGAGATATAATCCCTATTCCTAGAATAGAATGGGGTAGTGGAATGGCTCATAAAACCATAATAGGAGGTTTAACTCCTGGTGGAAGGGATCGAATGGAAAGGCTAATAGATTTAGTAATATATAATAGAGTAGACCCAAGTAAATTGGTAACCCATACATTCCACGGTTTTGACCATATAGAAGAAGCTTTGATAATGATGAAGGATAAGCAAGAAGATCTTATAAAACCTATAGTATTTGTAGAATAATTTTAGCTATATAAACTAAAAGAGGATATCCAAAATGGATATCCTCTTTTAGTTTATATATATTTGATAATATTATCATATTTAAGCATAGCTAAAGAAGACAAGTTTACATTGTGTATATCAGCTTTAGTACATACTCCATTTTGAGGATGAAGTATGGGAACATTGGGAGCATCTTCTGATATTATTCTCTGAATTTCCATATATAGCTCTTCTCGCTTTCTAGGATTTGTAGTTCTAGTTGCCTTTTCTACTAGCTCCACTACCTGTTCATTTTCATAGGCACTTAAGTTAGTTTGATTACCTGGCATAAACAAGGGTTTTATAAAGGATGAAGGATCTAAGGTATCAGCATACCAACCAGAAAAATACATATCAAAACCTTCTTGTAATTCATGAGCTCTTGCAAGTGCTTCGTTTGAAACCTTTTTATATTCACAGGTAATCCCTATGGCATTCAAATCCTCCTCTACTAGTTTCAACATAGGATGGGGTTTTTCCCCTGAAAGAAATACCAAGGGTCTATTTAAGTCTATCCCTTCCTCCATTATAATTTTTTTTGCCTTTTGAGGATTGTATTCATAGCCTTTTACATGATCATAAGGTACTAGTCCTGGAGGTATTATGCATTTTGCTTCTACTGCAAGACCGCCAAACAACTCATCTATTATTCTCTGCTTGTTTATAGCATGATTTATAGCTTGTCTAATTCTTGGTTGAACATAGGGTGAGCTTGTATTCTTTAGTTTAAATCCTATGTAAAAAGTAGCTACTAAGTCAACAAACTTTATATTTTCCCCTAATTCATGGAATTTAAGAGTTTCATAATCTTTTTTATCTTCTACTATATAAAAATCATATTCACCATTTATGAAATTCTCCAATGCCTCTTTGTCTCCAACTTTTGCTTCAATTACATCACAGTAAGGCTTTCCTCCTATAAAATTAGGATTAGCCACTAATCTATATTCATCCTCTTCATAACTATCCAATATGTAGGGCCCACATCCTACAAAGTTTCCACCTTTAAGCTCCTCTCGATCCATTACTGCACAACAGCCATGGGATAATAATAGAAGAAATCCGCTAAAGGGGTTTTCTAATTTAATGGATAATCTATATTCATCTAATACCTGAATGCCCTCTACTTCATTGGTTTTTCCTGCCATAAAATCCTTTGCACCTTCAATATAATCTATGAACCAAGTATTAGGTGAATTAAGTTTAGGAGATAGTAATCTCTCTAGAGAATATTTTACATCATAAGCTGTAACCTTCTTTCCATTATGGAATGTGGCATCATTTCTTAAATTAAATATCCAGGTAAGATTATCGTCTTCCACATACCAGGTTTTAGCTATAGAAGGAATAACATCTCCTGTATCACTAATGGTCAATAGACCAGTATGGATATTATTTAAAAATCTTAAACTTTCCATTACATTGCACATAGCTGGGTCTAAGGTTTGAATTGGCGACGAAAGAGCTAAATTTATAATAATAGGTTCCTTTTCTCCAACAATTTCTTGTTGCTCTAGTAGTTTTCTAGTCATCCCATCTAAAAGTTTAGTTACTTGATTTAGTTCTTTCAATGTAGCCATTGTAAACTGGGTATTCATCATGGCACTTTCCACCATAGACATGGCCTTTTCTGAAGATTTTTCCATCTCATCAGTGGAAAGAACTATGGATTCAAGGCTCTTAGTCTGTAAAGAAATGGCTTCTGTTATCTCATTTATCATCTGAATCATATCCTTGATAGCTTTTTCAATTTCTTCAAAGGCTATACGGGATTCTTGAGCTACTGATGAGCCTTCTCGAACTTTAATATTGCTATTCTCAACAGCCCTAATAGTGGTATTTACATTATCTTGAATATCTTTTATAATATCTGATATATGATCTGCCGATTCTGCACTTCTATCAGCTAATTTCTTTACTTCATTGGCTACAACGGCAAAACCTCTACCTGCATCTCCTGCTCTAGCTGCTTCTATATTGGCATTTAAAGCTAATAAATTAGTCTGTTTGGCAATACCCCTTATAATATTTAATATATCCTCTATCTGACTAATACTTGTTCTTAAGCTATCTATCTCATTTAGTACATTAGACATGGATTGGTTTATTTCCCCCATAGATTCAATTGTATTATTAACAGCCTTACTACCTTCTTCTACCACATCTAAGGTTGCACTTGCAGTTCTATAGGAATCATTAGAACTAGCATATAGTTCCTCTGCCATAGCAGAATAATGACTTACTTCATCTACTACCGAATATATATGTTTCACCTGTTCCTCTACCCTATTGGCTATGGAATCTATGGCATTTATCAAATTTTCCGTTTGGTTTGCAGAATCCTCTATTCTTACCTCTAAATTATGTAATAAATTCTCTTCATTTTGCTTTATTAAATGAAGCTGAGATTGGGAATTGAAATTTTTATCTAAACTTGTATCCTTATCCATAGTTTCTACTTCTTTTTCTTCTTGAAAATTTGATTTCTTCTTAAAAACACTAAGCATTTTATCCCCCCTTAAACCTACTATTAGTTTTGTTTATCTACAGTATAATTTAAAAATATGGTTTATTCAATACTTTTGTCTAATTATTTTAACTCTTCAGATAGTAGGCACTGCACTAGGGACAGATCTTTTTGCATAAATAGACAATATAAAAGAAAAAGCAAATCAAAGCCTATATAGGCTTTGATTTGCTTTTTCTCCCAATCCCATTACTATATTTCTATATTTTTTGCCAACAAGGCTCCTCCTATAGAGCCAGCATATCTACCTAGAGGACCTGTTTTTACTTCACTGCCAATTTCCTCAGAAAGTAACTGGATAAAAGGCTCTAATTCACACAAACCCCCTGTTAGATACAAACTTCCTTTAACTCCGTGTTTATTCAATAGACTTTTTATTCGTCCTATTATGGAATTCACAACTCCCCTGGCAATATCCTCTCTATTGGCTCCACTACCAATAAGGCTTATTACCTCAGATTCAGCAAAGACCGTACACATACTAGTGATATTAATATTTCCCCCTTTTAAAGCCATTTGTGCCATTTCATCAATAGAGACATTTAATGTATTAGCCATAAGCTCTATAAATCTTCCCGTTCCAGCAGCACATTTATCATTCATAGTGAAATTGGATACATTGCCATCTTCAACAGTTATAATCTTTGTATCCTGTCCTCCAATATCTATTACCGTCAAATCCTCCTGAGCTAAATAATAAGCTCCTTTACCATGACAAGTGATCTCAGTTATGGTCTTGTGAGCATAGGGTACAGAAACCCGTCCATAACCTGTTGCTATTACTTTTGATTTTTCAACATCTATACCTTTTTTCACCAATTCTTCTTTTATCTTATTGGAAGTATCCACACTATTCCAACCTGTTGGCATCACAATATTTAATTTTAAATCATCGTCTTTAAATACAGAAACCTTTGAAGCTGTTGAACCTATATCTATTCCTATATAATTCATATCTATCATCCTCTTAGCTTTTTACCCTTGTTAATCTATAGTGAAAAATCCATTGATTTTAACTGAGCTTCCTATTATTATATTTTTTATAGCATTTTCATCTTCCTTATTATACATAATAGATATTCCACAACTTGATGAAAGCTGTCTAGGGGTAGGTGAAATTACATATTTTATATCCTTTTGTTTTAATAGTGATTCTAGTTTTAAGCCTTGACTATAATTAGGGAATAATATGTAGTGCTTTGCCAACTAAATCATCTCCAAGAAGGCCTCAACCCTAGTCTTTATTTGTCCCGTATCTTCTTCAGAATAATCTGTTTCTATTTTCAATAAAGGTATATCCTTTTCCTTTAGAACTTTTTCAATCTTTTCATACTCTATTGCATAGGTATGACAGAAAGACAAGTTGTAGTATATTACTCCATCTATATTATATTCTTCAGCATATTTAACTATATCTTCTGTCCTTCCTTCATTTGGAGTAAAGCAAGCACAATTTATATCCATATATCTTTCAGCCATATTTCTTACAAGTTCGTCAATTGTATCTCCTTCAATGGATACTTCATTTTCAAAATATCTAGTTCCTGTACAGGTTTCCTCTACCACTATTTCTGCATTTAAACCTTCAACTATTGAATGAAGTTTCCAATTTGGAAGAGCCATAGGGGTACCTGTTACCATTATCCTCTTCTTGCCATTAGGTTTCAATTCCTTTACCCTTTCTTCTAACTCATCACAAAGTTCTTCTGTTTTTTCAATAAATCTTTCTGGATCATCAGAAAAGGCAACTTGACTTACTAACAATGCATCTAAACCACTAATTGGAGAAGGAATATTTTTCCTTAAATCATATAGCCTTTTTAATGCTCTTCTTTTTCTATTACATACATCAATACCTTTTTTTAAACTTTCTACTGTTACTTTATTTCCTGTTAGCTCTTCCATTCTATTTATAAATATCTTTATTTCATCTTCCCATTCTTTGATATTTTTCTCCCTCTTCATTTGAGGAAGTTCCATTACATGAACTGGCATGTACTCATCCATAATCTCCCACGCTTTTTTCTTAGCATCACAAGTAGTTTCTCCTACAATCATATCGCAGGATTGAAAATATGGACAAGTAAGACCTATTTTAGCTCCTGCAAAAGCCTTAACTAAAGGACATATATTTCTAGGTAGAACCTTTTCCCCATCTTCAATCCAAAACTGGCTTCCTGAGCAAAGCCCTACACCTATAGCCTTTGTAGCAAGTATTACCTCGTCTGGAACAAATACACAGAAGGTTCCTACTACACTTCCACCTTCCTTTTTATATTTTTCCAATTCCATTATTCTAGCACCATGTATTTCAGCAACTACATAATTAAAATAATTCATTGCATCTGGCCTATTTTTTTGAGTTAAATAAATATCACCAAATTGCTCTGGTAAAGCTGCACAAAGAATATCATGTTTCTCAATATCCATATTTAGATCCTGCCACATCTTTTTATAATCGCCCACAAAAATTCCCCCTTACATATTTTGTTCAGCCTAGATTATAACATTTGAAATATAAAAAATATATAATTATTGATATTTATAATATTAATCGTTAAATTATTAATTATTTTTATAGGCCAAGATGTGGCATCAGGTGGCATCAGGGACAGATCATTTTGCATTTTTGCATACAAGTTTTATTATTCTTTTTCTCCTATTATTCATCTAAATCATCCCCTGAAAAATTATACTTTTCAATTATTTCCATTGCTTTCTCTACACCTTTTTCAGTGAAATATACTGATTTGGACTTATGATTTCCACTTATTAAACCCTCGTCAACTAACTCATCAAGTATACTAAAAGGATAACCTTTCCAGCTTCTATGATATGTTTTATCATACTCTTTTTCTTCCCATGAAGTTAAATAAAGTAATGCTAATACTAATTCCTTAATAGTTTCTACATTAACCATCTTTCTAACTCCTCTATAATTAATCTTTATTCTGTAATATTTTGAATTGGGCAACTGTCATCCGAAGGTATAAAAAAACAATTATTGATAAACTCAGGATAGCATTTCTTACCAACTTGATTTTAAAATTTAAATAGATTTAATCCAACTTCTTCATCAAATTTTCTATCTACTACTCCCTCTATTACATCTATAACTATCTCCCCTGTCGCACTAATTATTGCTGATGTTAGATGACCTCCAAATACTTTGTTTTCTTCATTTGCAAGATTAATATGAATATGCAGATAGACTTCTCCATTCATTTGAGATATATTCCCTACAAGGCTTGTAATCTCCATATCTCCTGTTAGTTCCTTGGAGTGATATTCTTTGGTATTAGTTTCAAATAGACCTATTACTGCTCTATTGGTAGCACCAATGCCAGAAATAGTACCTAATTTAATGTCTTCTTTTTCACACAGCTTTTTAATAGATTCTACTATCTCTTCCCCTTTTTCCAATCTAATTACATACTTAGAATCAAATTTTTTAAACTCCATATTTATCCCTTCCTTCTATACAATCTTCACTTTACCATACTATCACTAGACTAATACTATCTTTAGATATATATTTCTATTGAAATACTAAGACAATATGTTAGTAAGTTCACACTAGGCCTTATATTTTTGGTTAAATATATATTCTACTTCCTGGATATTGCCTCTAGCATAATCTACTATCCTATCTGCTGTTAAAATTTTACCCTCCTCATCTACTACCTTTACACTGCCTCTTACTGGTTTAGTCTTTAGGGCTCTAGCGTATTTAAACTCATCTACTTCTCCCCATAAATAAGGTACTGGTAAGAATCCTGCTGCAAATATCTTATAAAATCCTTCTGCTGAATATGGATTGTCTATATATTTTTCGATTCCCAAGATAATGGTATTTGCAGAGTCTATCAACTCTACCATCCGTTTTTGGACATCTTCATTTTTGCTCATATCTTCTATTTTCCCATTCCATCTCAATTCCCTATATTTTTGCAATGAATACTGGGTAATCTGTATGCTTTCATTTATCACATCTGGTGTTGCAAGATGAGAGGCTTCTGAATAACTAACCACATGTATAATTGGAGGACTAGTTTCGTCATGAGGATCTATATCATCCATAAGGGCTGTAACTGCTGCTAATTGGATTTTAGCTTCTTCTAAATCAGGTTTGAAATAGTCTAAACCTGCTCTAGGCTGTAATATAACCTTGAAATTAGAATCCTCTAAACTTTTAACTAAAGTAAGCATAGCCCTAGATTTAGCTAAATCTTGAATCCCCCATGTATATCTTGGAGTATTGAGCATATTCTGCAATATAAGAGTTTTTATTCCCATATTCTTTGCAAGTTTAGCAGCTAAATAGGCAGATACAATATAAGTCACATCATCTGCACCTCTAAATGCAAAGTGATGAGGTACATTAGGTTCAAAAGGCTTGCCTGTACTTGCAATGTATTTTAAGGTTTCAATATGCTGTTTTAAATTAGTATATAAATCATAAGGGCCTCTACCATCAAGCTTATTAAACCACCATAAAGATAGGGCATGCCAACATATATTAATAGTCTCTTCATATATCCTTGCTAACTCTGGTATATTCTTAGTCCCAGCATAAGTTCTCAGCAACAAAGGTCTAGAAGCCTCCCATATCATCCTATATTCCTCAGGAGAATTTATAGGCACTCCCCCACCATTAGGTCTACCTCCCCAATCTTCACCAAAATTAGATTGAGTTAATTGAGAAGTACCAATAGACAAAATATCTAAATATCCCGTATCGGCTAAATACTTCGCCCAAGATATAAACTGTTTTACAGACTCCTCCCTACTTACAGAAGACGAATAAGGCCCTACATGGGCTCGCATCAAAGGAACAAAGGGGCCTGTTTTTTGGGCATTAAGCCTCTTTTCAACTGTATCATCAAAGGTCCCATATTCCTCATATGTAGCCCGATCCACTGGCTTAAAAGTATCATATTTATGGGATTTAATAATTTCTTTGCCAAATTCCATTCTAAGATCGTCATATTGGCTTCCCTCTAATATGTCCCTTGGAATTCTCTCTTTAGGAACACCCATCTTACTCAAAGTTTCAGCAACAGATTCTCCACCTTTAAAAGTCTTTATAAATCCTTTGTGAACCTTACTTATTACTTCACATGTATGAGGTAATCCTGCAAAAATTACGGATTTAATAGGCCCTCCTTGGTAGTACAGCATGTTTTCCCCTTTTAACCTATTCATAAGATAGCCTACCATATTTACAGCTTCATCTTCATCTAATCTGTAGCTTATTCCAATATGGGTAACCTTATTTTCAATTATCCAGTCTAATACTCGCTGTTGATTTGGTTCATGTTTAATATTGTCCATAGCTTCTGATATAATTTCATCTCCAATGATTACTTCATAACCACAATCTCGTAACAATTCAGCAGCTGAAATGAGCCCTAATGTATGGGCATCAAGAGAAGGCTTTATGAAGGCAAATATATCTCTATCTACTGAATACATATCTTATCCCCTCCATGGAACAGTATATTTTTCTGTATGAGTAAATAAGGGACTCAAAAATAGTCCCTCAATTAATAATACCCAATACATATATTTTAAAACAAAATTATATAGATTATCAATAGGGAAATTATCCTTACTAAACATGTAAAAGGAGAACTATTTAAAGAGCATATAGATACTCATAATTCCGATATAGTCGGTAGATATCTAGTTAAGATCGGCAACAAAGAATATGATACCATAAGGCAGATCTACTTCAACAACCACAATGGACTGGTAGAGAATTATATAAATACCGTGTAGACGAAAAATAATGGGACAGGTAAAACATCCCCTGTCCCACACTGTCCATCTTATCTATTATAAATTCTGTATATGATTGTAGCTACTTCAGCTCTTGTAGTATTTTCATTAGATAAGAACTTGCCATTGTTTCCTTCCATGACCTTAGCTTTAACAACCTTAGCAATATCTTCTACTGCCCATGCTGCTATATCATCTTTGTCTGTAAATTGAGCTAATAAAGTGTCTATTTCTTTTTCACTTAACTCTATATCTATGATATTGCTAAGCATTACAGCCGCTTCTGTTCTTGTAATCTTATCATTTGGCCTAAAAGTACCATCTCCATAGCCTTTAGCAAAACCTAATTCTTTTATCGTAGCTATATAATCAGCATACCACTCATCAGCACCAACATCTGTAAACTGGCCTTTATATCCAACTAATTCTGTTTCTAAGCCATTGATCATCATAACGACGAATTCTGCCCTAGTTATTTCATCATTTGGTCTAAAGGTTTCATCTGAATAACCATGGATTACATTTTTAGCAACCATAGATTCTACATATAGTTTAGCCCAGTGATTAGCTATATCTTCAAAGGTCTTATTCGATTCCAATATAATATATTTACTAAAGTGATCTAAGTTTAATACAACTTGATTATCAATTATCTTACCAGTTACAAATTCTAATGCATTGTCCTGTTCCCTAAGATAATAAGCTGCTAACTTATCCTTATCTCCCAAACCTTTAACATCAATTTTTACAACGATAGGTGATTTAAATTTAGGAGCTTCGGTTATTTTACCATTTTTGACTATCTCTAGATTTAAGTTGATCACCTTTTTGACATCCTGATCTTCTGCATTATATTTAACTGCGTTCTTATCCATATTTTCCAATTTTAATATGATATTAGATCCTTCTGGTATATTCACATCTCCTAATACATCAGAAGGTATTACAAACTCCACATCATCAGCTACTATATTAATACTAATATTTTCCTTTGATAAAGAAGTAAATAATTTTTTAGGTAGTTGAATATTTAAGTCCTTATCTTTTGTATCGTCTAATTTTAATACAAGAATAGCTTCCTTATCCTTGTCTGTTTTTTTCTTTAATTCTTCAACTCTTTTTACAATTTTATCTTCATCAATTACTACATTAGCAACTCCATTTTTTATTTTAACTTCCACTTCCTTTTTGCCTATTAGCTGGGTATCATCCTTTGAGTCTTTCTCTATAGTATCTGATAGCTCTTCTGAATCTACTGGTTCTGACGGTTCTACTGGCTTTTCTGGCTCCGATGGTTCTGAATCTTTGGCCTCGCCTTCAACTTTTATAACAACTACTGTTAACGGTTCTATAGTGATTTTATCTTCTGTAAGAAGGAAGCCGCTAATTTCTGATACCTCTTCAGTCCCTGCTTCATCATTATCCACCAATACTGTCCCAGAAGTCAAATCAACCTCTAAAGAAAGGGTACGTTCTTTATCATCTGCATTTATAAATACATAATAAGCATCTCCATTTGTAGCTTCATTTCTGTATGCAATAATCAAGTCCTCATCCTTTATTTCTGGGGCATTCAGCAATATAACCTTCTCGTCTACTAGTTCCTTAGATCCCATCGTAAACGCATCTGATGATCTTCTTAAGTGAATTAGACCAGTTGTATACTCTCTTGTAAGATTGTTAACAGGATACAACTCTTCATTCGTCGCCTTTTCCCAATCAAATCTGTTAATTATATCCGAAGAATTATAAGAATCATGGATAAAATATGGGTATTTAAATGGTTTGCCATTTTCATCAACCATATACGTTGATTTGTTAGGAGCTTCCGTTGTTTCTGCTCTATACTGCTTAGTTCGACCATATTCCTGGCCTGCATGGATAAAAGCTGTCCCTTGAGAAGTTAAAACCATTGCATTGCCAAGGCGGATACGTTTATGAATCTCCAAATCCTTTTCTGGAATATCAGGATCCCCTTTTATAGATTGAGCAATTACATCAAATAGAGTTAGATTATCATGAGCTGCAATATAAGACACCACATCCCCCGGTTGATCTGCTACAAAATTATGTGGTTGAGCCTTGATATTATCGAATATCTGCTGGATATTCCGTGGTCCAGCTGTAATGAATCTAGGTTCTCCTTCACATCCAAAGCCTGATTTCAACTCATTTCTAAATTCATCAGAAAAACTACCAACCGCTTCCGTATATTGCATCCAATCTTGATCAGCAGCCATTACTTCATGGCCTTGATCGCCTTCGTAAGTCCTCCAACCTTCACCGATCATGATAATATTTGGATTTAATTTTTTTGCTTCATCATAGGCAATTTGTATGGTTTCTGCATCATGATCACCCATCATATCAAAACGGAAACCATCTACCTTAAATTCCTCAGTCCAATAAAGAATCGAATCAACTAAAATTCTCCGTGACATTTTATGTGTAGTGCCTAATCGTCCGCCTCCAAAGCTTGTTTTCGGTGTTCCATCAGCATCCATAAAGTGATAATAATTTGGTACAAGATCCTCAAATATATCTACCCTAGCCGTATGATTATAGACCACATCAAGAATAACTCCCATATTACGACTATGGATTTCATCGATCAACCTCTTAAATTCTTCAATTCTCAATTCTGGATCATCAGGATTTTCTGAATACATTCCAGTAAGAGAAAAGTAACTATGAGGATCATAACCCCAGTTGTAGTTGTTGTCAGTAGACGAATACTCTGTCAATCTCTCGCCACTTGCCCATTCATTTCCCCAATAGTAGCTCATAACTGGAAGAAGTTGAATATGAGTAACCCCCAAGCTCTCAATATAATCCAGTTTTTCTGCAAATGCAGCAAAGGTTCCAAATCTCGCTACCAACTCATCTGCTATATTCTCATCCGATGTAAAATCACGAACATGAACTTCATATATAATCCCATCTTCTCGCTTTTCATATCCAGGTATATTTGCATAATCCAATTCTGGCCCTATAGTCGATGGATCTACAATCGCAGCCTTGCCAATAGGATATTTCCCACCACTTTTGGGATCAGCCCAAGCAGCCATAGACTTCGCATATGGATCCAATGCAAGTACAGGTTCCCCATCGCCGTGATCAATACAATAATGATAGAAATACCCTCTTAGATCATCTAAACCCGTGTTTTCTTTATTTAAAGTTATTTCCCAAACTCCACTATCACCTAAAACCATCTGAATATCATCTTTTACAACTTTAAACTGATCGTCCTTATCATATAGTCTAATGGAAACATTTTCAGCCTTCGGTGACCACAATTTAATTGTAGCAGTACCATCTGAATGCAAAACAGCCCCCAGTTGGCCATCGTATCCATATATTTCATCAATGGCTCTCCAACCAGCAACTACAGTAACAGTTTTTCCTTCATAAGTTACGTAGTAAGGAGTATTTTCAATACTGAAGTCACCAGTAAGTCCTACAGTTGTTTCGTCATTGATATTCACCTGTGCCACCTCTACGTTATTATTGTTTTCATCTACTACAGAAATTGCTTCCATAAGTTCCGCTTCCACTAAACCTTCTGTTTTTGAGAATTTCAATTCAATCTCACTATCAGAAAGCAATTCTCCAGAGACAATTGTAATCGGAACTGAACCAAATGGGTTTGTATATACTTTTGAATCATTTTTTACAAATATTTCATTATACTGATCTAGCATATCAAACTTTAAATCTGCCGTTTGCTCACTAGTCTCCTTGTTTACAAAAAGGAAACCCATAGATTTTGCATCTTCCCTCAGTTCAATATCATAATAGGCACCATACTTACCAACACCAGACAAATCAGTAGCCCCTTGAGGCCATCCTCCTAAGTCTTGAGATTGTGTTTCTACATCACCCCAAACCCATATACCCCAATTATCATAAGTTTCATCTGCTCTTTCGTAATGAACTCTTACTGTGTCTTCAGGAAGTTCCGTTGGTTCCCATAAAAACACCTCATCCGAACCTTGTTTTATCCAAACCTCATTAATTTCTGGCGAAAATATTTCAACTTCTTTATCGCCGCCATTATTTCCTTCATCTTTATCTCCTGTAGTAACATTTAATACAAGAAAGCCTATTTTAGAAGGATTTTCCTTTAACTCAATGTCCACATATGCTCCATAATCTGTTAATTGTTCATTAAAAGGCGTACCTCCAGTAGGCCAATTCTCTGAAGGAGTCTTCACATCTCCCCATATCCAAACACCAAGATCTGTATAATCACCATCAGTTCGTTGATAATGTATTCGCAGATGATTTTCCTGAATATCATCAATTTGAGGTGGATCTTGCTCTTCTGTTTCACCTACCAAAATAAATGTACCACCATCTTGCATTCCTGGAAGGGTAATAGTTATTTTCCTATCTTCTCCAACAGTTAAATTTTCTCCACTATACACATCCTTCACCGTAGTTCTAGCCTTAAAAGGAACATCAAAGCTTAAGTTTTGGGCTTCATTTTTTGTATTTAATCCAACTATAGCTACCTCTTCGCCATATGCCCTCTCAAAAATGGAATATCCTAATTGGTCGGAGCCTTCTAGCATTTTTCTAGTTCCTTTAGAGAACACCTTAGAATATTCATTACGAGCCTTCAATACTTTCCTATAGTGTTCATGAACAGGATTGCCACCAACCTTATCCCAATCCATATTGTATCGATTATCATAATATGGATAATTGTTATCGCCATATAAACCTAGTTCTTCACCATAATAAATAACTGGTTGACCTTTAGCTGTAATTTGCAATGAAGCTGCTACCATAAATTTTCCTAATTTATCATCATCTTCAAATTGATATAAAAATCCAGGCTCATCATGGGATCCTAAAAATTGCCCTAAGGTTGCTGTATTAGTCAGTTTTTCATTTCGCTCTTTAAGATCCCTTTCCACCTTAGTTATATTTCCCTTTACAAAATCTGCAGCCTGATACTTAAAGTCAAAATCAAGTAGGGAATCCATCATTCCAACATTAAGATATCCATGATCGTCCTTGAACCCTGCACCCCACGACTCCCCAATAAGCTTAAATTCTGGCACTTTTTGTGTCAAAGCGTTCTTAAATGCCATCCAAGTAGTATCTTCCACATGTTTTACCGTATCTACTCTAAAATAATCTATAGTATTCCCCTTTTCTGTTCTTGACTTATCAATCCATTGAGTTTGCCATTGGATAATTTGTCTACGTACCTCTGGATCTTCCGTAATAAAATCTGGAAGTCCTGATAACTCTCCCTTTACAGTATCTGTACCTCCATCTCGAAACATTCCTTCAAAACGTGCCCTATCTTCATCTGTTGGAAAATGTGGAATTGGATCATCATACAAATCCTTATCCGTCATTTTCAATCCATATCCAGCATGGTTTAATACCACATCAACCATAATCTTTATTCCTCGTTTGTGAGCCTCATCGATCAACTCATGAAAATCCTCCATAGTGCCAAAATGAGGATTTAATTGACTGAAATTGCTCCCCCAATATCCATGATAAGCATAATATGGAGTAATATGTGGTTCTTCGCTACATCTTACATCATAAGCTATATTTTCTACAATAGGGCTTATCCAAATGGTGTTAATTCCTAGATCAGCCAAGTAGTCAAGTTTTTCTGTAATACCCTTAAAGTCCCCACCTTGATATACACCAGGTTTCTCTTTATCATAGTTAATTTCATAAGGATCATCGTTAGATACATCCCCATTGAAAAATCTATCGGTTAATACAAAATAGATCACCGCCTCATCCCAGTCAAAATCTATTTCACCTACAAATTGTCTTGGCTTAACCGTCACTTGAGCCTCACTTATATGCTCATTACCATACATATCTATAATCGTAAAAGGTAAAGTCTTAACCCCTGCAGTAATAGATTGTTCAACAGCTATTGTTATAGCCATTAATTCTGGATCAATAGCTACCTTTTCTGGGCCCCCTACCTCTGTCAAATCCACATATATTTCTCGGATTTCGATATCCTTTTTATTTGAAATATCAATGGATAAAACTGCATTTTGATTGTAATCTATCTCTTCTGGCAAGACCGTTCCAGATACTTCTATATCAAATTCATAGTAAGAAAAACTACCTGAAAAGTATTGATCCTCTACTTCTACTGTCTCTCCGTCCATTGTTACCAAATAGGTATATTCATGCTCACCTTCTGGAATATTCTCATAGGTAAATACAAATCGCTCATTTTTTTCTTCCCTTGTCATTTCCTTAGATTCACCTAAAATATTGAGCTCTACCTTTTCAATTCTTGACATAGCATCTTTTAAATATAAATCCTTATCACGAAAATGAAATGTTACATTGCCATTGTCAATAGTTGGCGGTTCTACAGATGGAACAGTAAAAAAACCTTCTTCACCACTTTTTACATAAACTTTTGTAATCGGATCCCTTGTATTCACATATATGAAACGATCCATATCTACATCCTTTTCTTCCCAATCACCTTTCCTAACGATAAAGCCTACTTGTTGCGCATCTGGTCCTACGTTTATTTCAGCTATAGCTTTCCCATTTTGAAACTCAGTAAAATCAATTTGACCATCCTGAGCGCCAGTATTCCAAACCCAAACATTCCAACCATCGTAGTTTTGGTCTTCTCGCTCATATACTAGACGAATATGCGGAACTACAGAATCCTCTAAAGCCGCAATAGCATCAGCTTCGCTAGTAAATATTTGATGATAACCTTGAAGGATCCATACTTCTGTTTCCATTTGTCCTTCTGGAATTTCTATTTTCCATTCAGCATCTTGTATCTCCCAATTTCCCTTACGTGGAATTATAGTAATATCATCTTCAGGAAATTTAAAAGTACCTTTCGCAAACTTTATCTCTTCCCCATATATATCGCTAAAATCATAAGCTGCATCTGGCAATCCACCGTTATAAATCCACAAGTTCCAATCCTCTAAATCATTGTCTAATCTGTGATAATTTATTGTATATTTATATAATCCTTCTGATATCTCTACTTCTTTTTTTCCCATATAGCCATCTTTTTCTGCTACAATGGTAAATGTCTCTCCTGCCAATACATCAGAAGAAATGGTTAGATTTGCCCCTTCAACCGTTACACCTTCTGGTGCATTTTCTAATGACCAATGAACAGTCGTTGATCCTTTCGTAATATCACCAGATTCACTGATTATATTTGCCTCTAACTCCGTACTCGTTCCCGATTCCATAATAGAATTAATTGAAGCTAAATTTATTCCTGGAACAACTACCCGACTATTTTCATTAATCTCATCAGCATTTAACGGATCCTTAGTCCAGTCATCTTCACCAACAATAAACTTGTACTCGTACACATTAGCCTCAAGAGCTTCCGTAGTTATAGTCCAGTACCCTTCCGAACTCCTGTTCATTTCTAAAGCGTTCTCTGCCCAATTTGTAAAACTCCCTGCCACCTGTACCCTCTCAGCTTCATCATTTAGATAATTAAAAGTAATAGTATTATCTTCATTTATAATGGGACTTTGTAGTTCTTGGGAACTAGCAACAGCCCTTGGTACAAGGTCAGTGAAAATACTAAAAACCATAAGAATAACCAATAACATAGATATTCTTTTTTGTAATTTAAATTTCTTACTCATCCTTGAACCTCCCTTTAATACTTATCAAAACCAACACATAGATCACAATAATATAAAAATGACTTAATGATCCCCTCCTTCATTTTAATTTTGTGCAACCGCTTGCACTACTCCAAAACCACACGTTTGGTATTATCTAATGATTGCTTTTACTTAAATTTCTCTTGAGAATTCTCGTGATTTTAATAAGATATGTATGTATTTTTAAGATTTTAAATATTTGGATATTTGTATGCAATCGTTTGCATTAACTTCATGATATCACAAACTCAATTAAAACTCAATCACATTTTTAAGTAATTAGTAGGACAGTGAGAAACATCCCACTGCCCCAGAAATAACTTAGTAAGTTAGTGCCGGGGGCAGATATTTCATATTTATCCCTTCCTTCTATACAATCTTCACTTTACTATATTTATTCGTATAATAATATATTCAATACGTGAATACAAATGTATGCTATAATATTTTAAAAATGAACCTTTCATCATTTTTTTACGTCTATAAGGGTGAGGTCGACTTCAACGTAAAGAATGGGAGGTGACGATATGGATAATGATGAATTTGTTTTGCTGCTAAATAACTACAAAAATTCCATCGAACGCTTTATTTATTATAAAATGCCAAATAAATATGATGCTGAGGATATATTACAAGAGGTATTAATTACAGGATATAAATCCTTCAATAGATTAAAATCTAAGGAAAAATTTAAATCCTGGATGCTATCTATTGCTGCTAATAAATGTAATGATTATTATCGAAAAAAGCTTAAAGTTCTAGAGATACCAGTAGATAATATCTACTACTATGAAAAGTCCTATAGCAGAGCTGGAATAAGTGTAAAAGATGCCGTAGATGATACCCTGGAAAACCTTCGTGATCAAGATAAAAAGATATTGACTATGCATTATATCAAGGGTATGGATCAAAAAAGCATTGCTTCCATCCTCAATATTCCAGTTGGTACAGTAAAAAGTAGACTATATACGGCTAGGCAAAACTTCAAAGAAATATATCCATATCCACCGGATATGAAAGGGGAATGTATAATGAAAAACTCAAAATTTCCACAGATTATGCCAGAAATTACTATAACTAAATCTAATTTGGAAGAATTCGAAGTTAAATGTGAACAGGATATAGGATGGTTTATCATCCCTCGCTTAGGTGAAGAGTCTAGCTTTGCTACCTATGACTTCGATGACTATCCTACAATGAAAAAAACTAGCGAAACCAATGTAAAGGTCGTAGGAGAGGCCACCATCCACGGAGTGGAATGTGTAGAAATAGAAGAACAAGAAGTTGGAATAGATGGAAGCACATATGGATTTACAATGTTTGAACGCCTTACAGATACACATTTACAAACAGTAGCAGCCATATATAATTCTAATGGAGTTAAGAAGATATCCACCTTTTTAGATGACGATTTCCTCAGTTTTTGGGGATTTGGAGAAAACAATTGTGGTGAAGAACTACTTCAGAAAAGAAAGGGCACTATTGAATGTAATGAAAAAGGAGAACTCTCTAAAGAGCATATAGATACTCATAATTCCGACATAGTCGGTAGATATCTAGTTAAGATCGGCACCAAAGAATATGATACCATAAGACAGATCTACTTCAACAGCCACAATGAACTAGTAGAGAATTATATAAATACTGAAGGTAAAGTAGTGCTTTTCAGGCGATTTAATAGATTTGATTGGCGATATAAAAAAGGCTACGACCAGCTTTGGACGGATATGTTTCCATATTCCGATAGAATTATTCTAAATGGGGATGTATATGTTCACTGGTACAATTGTTTGCCAATATATGTAATATAGCCATGGTATAGTAAATAGGGGAGAACTTTTGTCTCCCCTATTTATATATTTTTATAAATTCCTATACCAAAAATGCAAAAAGATCCGTCCCTGGTGCATAAATGTGGCTTTTTATTTATTTATCTAACTCATATGTTTACAACCATATACTGAGCATAACCTTGGCTGTTGTTTTCAATCCTTTCGATAGGATATCCATTGGAATTAATTTTGTTACTAAAAGCTCTACCTATTTGCCAATTTCCTAAGGCATTTGATAAATAATCCCAATCATCTGGATGAAAAAGATCTGTAAGTATAAATTTAAAACCAAAGTCTATATTGCCTTCGTCCATGTTTTTGATAATCATATCTATTCTATTTTCCAATACTATGTCTATAGCTTTACTTTTATCATCCATTACATCCTCAATCAGGCTTTTATCAAATCTATCTACAACTAATTTCATATCTTCTAGTGGCATTTCTCTAGCTGCTGTAACATCTATTACCTTTAATCCTGTAAACGGTGATATATCCCCTGGTTTAATATTGTATTTTTCAATAATTTCTTTATCGATATCATGCATTTCATCTTCGCCTAGTTTTAATTTCCCCATATAGTCTTTCCCCCTTTCAATAAACTATATTATATAGACTTTCTTCTAAATTCTAATTGGGAAACATGTGCCTATATATAGTCTATCATACCATATAAATTTATAATATTCTAAATTTTTTAGGAAAGACAACATCTGTTCTAAGTTCTCTATTGTTATCTCTATTTGTAGTAATTACATAATAGAAATAAGTACACTTTTTCTAGGGACTTTATTCAGATAAAATACTCAAATGAATTATAAAGAAATATCAGTTGATTGTAGAGCTAACATTAAAAATTCTCCTGAAGAGATTAAAACATAAGATATTAATTTAAGCAAATGGGACAGTAGGAGGAATTCAAAACCACTAAAAAAGTGGTATCGAAAGGCTCTTCCTGTCCCATTTATTGATTACTTCAGCGTGCTACTTTTATAGTTTATCAACAGAAAAAATCTAGTTTAATTTTGTTTTTCTAATTTATATCCAGAAATCTTATTTACTACTAAAGCAATTGCACCGTCTCCTGTAACATTAGTAGCAGTACCAAAGCTGTCCTGAGCTACATATAATGCAATCATTAATGAAAGCATAGATGGAGAGAATCCAAGCATTTTTTCCAATAGTCCTAAAGCTGCAATAACAGCTCCACCAGGTACCCCAGGAGCAGCTACCATAGTAACGCCTAACATCATTATAAATGGAAATATAGCCTTAAAGCTTATAGGTATACCATATTTTCCATAAATAGCACTTTGAAGTTTGGCTAACCATTAAAATATCATATTAAATATAAAAAAAATGTCAAGGCGAGATTTGTTATAGTTTTTTGGTTTATGG
>ERZ795062.589-NODE-589-length-30091-cov-91.340691_pt1 | contig 30091 bp, 32 predicted proteins | sample MGYA00375146_ERZ795062 | MGnify/ENA primary metagenome ERZ795062 (study PRJEB30191, sample SAMN05720281) | activated sludge metagenome | isolation source: Anaerobic digester | place: USA | collected 2015-07-16 ... | reverse complement strand
AAGCAAAGGCTAAGGTTTATCGGAACCGATGGCTTTTTTTATTCCAGACTATAGGGAAAAACCTCCCTACAATCTCCAAAAGTAAAAAAACAGACAGTCTACGACATAAGCAAAAAAGCAAAAAATATAAAAGAAAAACCACCGAGGAAGACGCTTTTTCTCCCTCGGTATAAGAGGGAAAGAAACCAACTCTCCCAAAAAGACAAAAAACATAAAAAGACTACTGGTGTGAAAATCCTCCACTATCAAAAACAGTTGGATACCTGATACCTGATAGAAGCGGCAGGGCGGATTGTCACCCCTGAAGGCATCTATTATACCCTTATCCGTCATTTCTGAATGCTTCTATCAGAAATCCACAGTATTTAAAAACCTTTAGATTCCCAGCTGAAGCGCTTGGTAATGACGGGAAAAAGAGGGAAGACATTCCAGCGTCGTGGCTCTCTCTTCTTGCTTTTATCAGCTCCTGCAAGGGCGTTATAACTATATTATATTACAAAATAATCACCCCACCGCTCGGTGGGGTGATTAAAAAACTTCTTCTAATAAAATTCTCTCTCGTTTCTCTGGTTCCTCTAAACTAAGAAAAATAATTTTTTCACTTTAATATAACCTAAGTTATTTCTTTATCTTTTTTTAGTAGCCAGGGGGATCGCAGATTTTCCAAGAATTGTCAATTTTCTGCAAATAAATAGTTCCTTCCTTTATATCCTCTCTTTGAGAATAATCATCCATGGTGATAATAAGAGTTCCTCTGCTCAAAGATACTTCAGCATAATCACCATTGATCTCAACGTTAGAAATAGTTACAGAACAAGTTATGGTTATACTATAACCATAATTGATATAGAAATTCACTTGCTCTTCAAGAACACAGGTAATAAAATATACTTGCGAACCATAAACACAATAACTTTTTGCCCTGTCCCAATCCTGATCGCTTATGGCTGAACAGTAGTTTTGCACAACATTCCTTATTTGAGTTTCATCTGATATAGGTGTTGTCACCCCATCACAACCTGCCAAAAATAACACTAACACCAAAAATAAAGCTAAAAAATATTTCCTTTTCATCCTCCTTTACCTCCCTTTTTAAGATTCTATCTCTCTACGGTGCAACTGGTACTCTTATTCTATTCCTACATAGTAACCAGGAGAAACCTTATAGAGAGCGCGAACTACCTTCTTGTGAACATCTGGAATAGAAGTATATTGTGTCCATGCTTCATAGGGGCAACTCCCATCTTGGAGTGGAGCGGGACACATCTTTTCCCACTTTATACCCACCATATTTCCGAAATGTTTTAAGAATATAGCATAGTAGTTATCTGGAAAGCCACATCCATATGTTCGAATTCCTAATTCGAAAGAAGTAATCTCATAACCGTCTATAGTGTCTTCATTATAAGCGCATCCATCATAGTTTGGATCATAAAGAATCTTCACTGGGCTATTAGGATCGTTGCTTAAGTAAAAGCGGGTTTTCCCTCCTCCAGATTTGATTACCGCATTCCATTCATTCAAAGCTCGTTGAATGGTTGCTCTAATCGTTGCATTACCTGTTGCATCATATACTCCTATATCCCCATCAGGCCATCTAACCACATAATCACCACCACGACCATATTCTCGAATTAAGGACTTCTCTTCTTCTGGAGTAAGTGTTGGTGTTGTAGGTGTAGAGCCACAGCCAGTAAGTAAAAATACACCCAAAACTGTAAAAACAACTACCAGAAAGCTTTTCCGACAAAACATTTGCCATCACTCCTTTTTTAAGATTTTTTACTTAAGTTATACAAACTCATACTATACTTGCAGAAACTTATTCTTCTTCCTACTTTTGATAGTTAAATGTCCATACATCGCTGTGAGAGCTAATATAGTTTCCTGCGCTATCCTGCCCTTCCATTTCCACGTACCATTTATACTCCTGCCCTGATTGAAGTATTGATTCAAGGACGTCACCACATGTTGCTTGTTCTGTAAAGCCATATGTTTCAAAAACAATATTACACTCGACATCTCTTATCTAAATGGGGGATATCCAGTTTTAAAAGCTACTCCCCGGTTTCCCAAAGTTATAGCTTGAGTATTACCACAGGTTGTTCCTATTTCGGTATCAAGCCCTTGCGGTGAGATGCTACCATTGTTTGCAGAAGGTTCTTCAAATCGTGCTTCGGCATAAGGGATGGAATTACAATCATTTACTTGTCCATAATACTCTACGAAGATGCATGAACTACCATCCAACATTTGCCAGGAACTTGGGACTTTTATCTTTCCAATAAACGTTTCTTGTCCTGTAAATGTATCTATAACCCAGGCTCCCCACCATTTATCTCTTTCAGAGTTTTCTGAAGGAAATTCCCAAATTCTTAAGCCGTAGGTTCGGCCTTCCACCCAGTTATATTTTATGCGACAACTCCAACCTTCTCCCTCTCCGCTAAATTGTTCACACGATGCTCCTGGGCCTGGTTCTGCTCCTAAGGCATTCCAGATAGAAAAAATAGCCATTTTCCCCACCCAGCTACCTTGTATAATCCCATTGGTTTGTAGACCCATATAACCAATATCTCCATTCCTAAAACTGAATTGGTGTGCCCAGTAATAATAGCTTTGTATGCCTGGGTCTACATCAATAGTTAAAAGTATATCGAAATTATAAAAGCCAACACCTGATGCAGGCCAGGAATACCATGCCCACGCCATGCCCCCCGGAGTTATCCTCTCTTGTGGTGATGGTATTGGTGGTGTTGGGGATGCAGAACATCCGCTTATCACCAGAGATAAGATAGTAACTAACACTAAGGTTGCATGCTTTCTTATTACACTTTACCCCCTTCTTTATGACTTTTTAATGTAATTTAAATAAAAAAGCCGTGAGATAGTCTTGCCTCTTTTTTGCGAAAAACAGCCAAGAATCCCCCTATGTATTCTTGGAAGAAAACATCACCCTTTCTAGAAGTTTTTTTTAGCAAAAGAGCAGGCTTTTTCTATAGAGGTAGTTTTCCCGGTTACTCTTATCCCTTTTTGCTGGTTGAGAAGAAAAGCAAGATTATCTAAGAAAAGAGGATTATCATTGAAGAGAAAAGCAGAAATATCTTTAAAAGAAGAGTTCCCCCGCCAAGAAAAGCACATCTTCCTCCCCTCTCTTTTTTCAGTATACTATTTTTATTTTTTTTGTAAAGCCTCTCCAAAAACAAAGTAAAATTGTTATTTCTCCTGGGGGTTCTCCCCCTTTATAACAATTCTACTGAACCTACAAACTTTCCTCCTGCTCTAACCACTCCCGCATCAAGAGATAGGCGAAGTAGTCAGCTTCTTTTTCTAAGCCGGCGATAAAGCTCTTGTGGTCTAAAAACACCGGGCGCAGATAGTTAGCGTGGTGGAGGAGAAAGTGAGCTATTTCATGAAGGATGGTTTTAGCGCGCTCCGTAGGTGGAAATTTGGAGTTGATGACGATGTAAGCTTGTTTTCCTCTCCAGAGTAGTCCCCCTTTAGCCTCCTCCAGAGGAACAAACACAACTTCCATTCCCAGCTCCTCAGCAAGAAATAGCGCCTCGTCTTCAGAATGTATTTTAGGAAATGAAGAAGCGCAGCGCTCCACAGTCTGGCTTCGGTATTCGGAGGGAAAACGCCAGTTAATCATTCTTTTTTTTCTCTTTCTCTTTTTCCAGCACGGCTTCAATCATCCGCAGGACGTCTTTTTTTGCTCCCTCTCCTAATGAGGTAATTTCCTCTAAATGTTCAAAGAGAACAGCATCAAACTCTTTTGCTAAGCGGTGCAGTCGGCGGTTTACTTCATTTATTTCATAGTAGTCATAAAGAAATAAAAGTTCATCTTGAGGATAGATAATACCGGAGCAAGTTTTAAAAGAAAAGCAGGGGTGGGTTTTCTCTTCCCCGTTTCCACTAAAGAGAGAAGCGCATAAGAAACTGAAGCTTTGCGAGCAGCTTCCCTCAAAATGTTGCAGGTTTTCCTGACTCTCCATAGGTCAAAATCGCCCGGCAGTGGTATTATATTATTACAATGTAATTCTACTAAAGAAGGGAGATACTACAATTGAGCAAAGTTCAAACTCTGGGTGATATTCCTAAAAAGATGAAAGCAGTGGTTAACTATGCACCAGGAGATTTCCGGTTAGAGGAAGTGGATGTGCCCCAAATCGGGGAAGGAGAAGTGCTTCTTCGGGTGGGAGGTTGTGGTATATGTGCTGGAGATACAAAAACTTTTCATGGAGCTCCTCGAATTTGGGGAGGTGATGGTCAACCTGCTTCTATTTCTACTCCGGTAATCCCCGGGCATGAGTTTTATGGGCAAGTAGTAGCTCTGGGTGAAGGTGCAGGAGAAAAGTATGGTCTAAAATTGGGAGATTGGGCGGTTTCGGAACAGATTATTCCCTGCGGTAAATGTCGCTATTGCCTGCGAGGGCAATACTGGATGTGTGAAGTACACAATATTTATGGATTTCAAAAAGGAATAGCTGATGGAGGGTTTGCTGAATATATCCGTCTTCCTAAAACTGCTATAAATTACAAGCTCCCTGATGATTTTCCTCTAAAGTTGGGTCCTTATGTAGAGCCATTAGGGTGTGCTATCCACGCTGTAGAGCGAGCTGATATCCAGCTGGAGGATTTTGTGGTAATTGCTGGTCTCGGGACTCTGGGTTTGGGTATGCTTCAGACAGCTCGACTGAAAAACCCCTCCATGCTGGTAGCTATTGACCTTAAACCTAAAAGATTGGATTTAGCCAAGTGCCTGGGTGCTGATTTAGTCCTCAATCCTGCAGAAGAAGATGTGGTAGAGCAAGTTAAAGACTTGACCGATGGTTATGGTTGCGATGTGTATATTCATGCAAGCGGTAGCCCCAGGGGAGTAATCCAGGGGTTATCCATGATTAGAAAGTTAGGTAGATATGTGGAGTTCAGCGTATTTAATGAGCCTACTACAGTGGACTGGAGCATTATTGGTGATGCAAAAGAACTGGATATTAGAGGAGCTCATCTGTCTCCTTATACTTATCCTCTGGCTATCAAATTTTTAGCGGATGGAACGGTAAAAGCTGATGAAATTATAACTCATGAATTTCCTCTTGCTGAATTCAAAAAGGCAATGGAAGTAGCCGAAAAAGGTGAAGATGCTATAAAAGTAGTGCTCAAGCCTTAAGTGGTTAGCTTTTAACCAGATGCTATTCAAAAATAAAAAACTGCCTGGCGCTACTTTTTTTCTTTAAGTAATTTTTACTTCGGGTCTTTTCCTCGACTTTGACAGCTATAACCTAAAACCATCGGTATATCAAGGGATTAGGGGCTCTTTTTTATTTACTCCACTACAGGTTTTCTGAGAATAAACTCGAGAATTTTATCCCCGAGGCTTGAGGTGTCCGAGCCTTATCGTTTTCTGTGGCAGTCCTTATTAAAATTTCTTCTATCTTACTCTGTCATTCTCGAAACTTCCAATCGAGAACCCGGATATTCTTAAATACTATGGATTTCTGATAAAAATGTTCAGGGAGATGAAAAAGAAAAACCACTCTCATCCTAACCTTCTCCCAAGGAGGGTGAGGGGAAGAAAGAGCAATCTCCAAGGGTTGCTGTTCCTTTCTGCCGACGTCCCGATTATCTTAGCTGATTTAAATAGTTAAAAGTAAAATTAGTCCGGTGGAAAATTCCCGTCTGTCAAGGCGGAGTGAGGACCTGCTGCAGAGCATAAAAAATGAATTTTCAAACATTTGCTAATAAGAGGGGGAGAAATTATAATAGATGTGGTTTTTGAGGTGAGGTTATGGATAAAAAAGCATTTCTTATTGATATGGATGGAGTTTTACTCTATGGTGACCAGGCTATACCCGGCGCCAAAGAGTTTATTGAACGTTTAAGAGAAAAAGACTATAAATTCTTGATTCTGACTAATAATTCTCGCTATACCCCTTCTGACCTTCAGCATCGCATGAATGATGCCGGTATAGAGATAGAGGCTCAACATTTTTTCAGCAGCGCTATGGCTACCGCTCATTTTGTGAGTTCTCAAAAACCCAGAGGCAGAGCTTTTGTTCTGGGAGGAACAGGATTGTACCAGGCTCTCAATGAAGCAGGTTATTCTTTTACCGATTACAGGCCCGATTTTGTTATCTTAGGAGAGATGGAATCCTATCCTTATGAGAAAATCGTGCGAGCTTGCCAGCTGATTATGCAGGGAGTACCTTTTATTGCCACCAATCCCGATTCTTCTGGCCCGGGGGAGGGGGGAATCGTTCCTGCCTGTGGAGCTGTGGCAGCTCTGATAGAAGAAGCTTCTGGATACGCTCCTTATTTTGTGGGTAAACCTAATCCCTTAATTTTGCGCCTGGCTTTGAGATATATAGATGAGCATTCAGAGAGCACCATAATGGTGGGAGACCGGATGGATACTGATGTCAAAGTAGGATTGGAATCGGGTTTAGAAACAATTCTGGTTCTCTCTGGAGTCACGAAGCGCGAAGATATAGGCAAATTTCCCTACCGACCCAATCATATTCTTGACTCAGTGGCGGATATAGAAGTTTAAAAGCAGAAAAGAGTGAGAAAATTACAAACATAGATAAAGGAGGAAAACCATGGATGATGAATTGAGAGAAAAGCAAAAAATAGTAGAAGAAACCATAGACAAATATGTGAAGTATGTAAGTCCAGGATTAGCCCGGCTGTTCCGATTTGCCAATTTTTCTACGGTGGAGTGGAGAGGAGAAGGAGCATTAGTTTTTGATATCTACGGGGAAGCCTATATCGATTGCATCGGGGGATTTGGAAGTTTCCCGGTGGGGAGAAACCATCCTCGAGTGGTACAGAAAGTAAAAGAGCAGTTAGACAGATTGCCTCTTTCTACCCGCACTCTTTTTAACAAACAACAAGCCGATTTAGCAGAAATGCTGGCTCAGGTTACCCCCGGAGACCTGCAATATTCCTTTTTTGGTAACAGTGGAGCGGAAGCGGTAGAGGGAGCAATAAAGCTGGCTCGCTTTTACACCGGAAGGAAAAAGCTGGTTTCGGCGATTAATAGCTTTCACGGTAAAACTATGGGGGCATTGAGCGTTTCAGGAAGAGATGTATATAAAAAACCTTTTGAGCCACTGGTTCCGGAAACCTATCAGGTGCCTTTTGATGATATAGAAGCTCTGGAAGAGGTGGTGGATGAGAAAACAGCAGCGGTAATTTTGGAGCCCATTCAGGGAGAAGGAGGAATTAATATTCCCCATCCTCGCTATCTTTCCCGGGTGAAAGAAATCTGTGAGCAGAATGGAGCACTTTTGATTCTGGATGAGGTGCAAACTGGCCTTGGTAGAACAGGGAAGATGTTTGCCTGTGAGCACTATGAAGTGGCTCCTCACATTATGACTCTGGCTAAGGGTTTGGGAGGAGGGGTGCTACCCATAGGAGCATTTATAAGCACGGAGGAAATCTGGAAAGTTTTTGAGGATAATCCTCTTATCCATAGCTCTACTTTAGGAGGTAATCCTCTGGCTTGCACCGCGGGGCTGGAAACTTTGAAAGTCCTTCAGGAAGAAAATATTCCTGCGCAAGCGGAGGAAAAAGGTAATTACTGGATGGAGGAGCTCCGATTTTTACAGGAGAAGTTTCCTGATTTGGTGAAAGAGGTACGAGGGATAGGCCTTTTGATAGGAATGGAATTTTTTGATTCTGATGTTGCTTCCCTTTTGGCAGCAGAAATGGCAGAAAGAAAAGTTTTAGTTGCTTATACTCTCAACAACCCTCGAGTGATTCGTCTGGAACCTCCTCTTACTATTAAAAAAGAGGAGATAGAAAAAGTTACCAAAGCGTTAGGAGAGTCTTTGGATAAAGTTAGAGAAACATTAAAGGAAATAGGGGGTTAAGTGAAATGGCTAAAGTTTCTTCTTCTCTGGTAATAAACAGGAGTGTGGAAGAAGTCTACGATAAAGCTAAGGATATAGAAAAGTTAGCTACTTTTTTGCCTGATATAAAAGAGGTGAAGGTATTAAGTCAAGAGGGCTCAGTGGTGGATAGTTTCTGGAGGGGAGAATTTCAGGGGAGAGAAATTAAGTGGAAAGAAAGAGATTTCTGGGATGAAGAGGGGAAAGAATGCCGTTTTTCTCTCATAGAAGGGGATTTTAAGCAATATGAGGGGGCATGGAGATTCAGGGAAGAAGGAGAGGATAAAACCCGGGTAGAACTGGAAATTGAATACGACTTGGGAATACCTCTCGTGGGAGCTTTAATCAGCAAGTTTTTGAAGAAAGTTATGGAGGACAATGCTCAAGCTATGTTAAAAGCTTTGCAAGAAGTAGTAGAAGGGTGACGGTATGGACAAATTTGCTTTCATCATCCATGCCTTCAGCCCCCAGGATATAAAAGACCATCTTAAGTTTTTAAAGATTCTCCCCTCTTCCTGGGTGGAAAGCTTAGCTTCTCGAGTCCCTCCCTTTGTTTTGTCGGAAGTGAAAGGAGTGAAGTCAGAAGCCACAGGTAAAGAGATTGGAGGGTGGTTTATCGGGCTTCCCATGACTCCCCGGGTGCTTCTGGAATATTCCTTTTCTTTTGTAGCTCAGCAAATCCGCAAATGTGGATTTCTGGCCGAGGAGTTAGGGGCAAAAATTATCGGATTGGGGGCTTTTACTTCAGTTGCCGGAGATGGAGGGATTACAGTTAAGAATGGTTTGCGTATTGCGGTAACAACTGGCGACAGTTATACTGTGGCCACTGCTCTTCAGGCTCTAGAGATGGCTTCTTCTATGATGGAGATTGACTTAGGCCAGGAAGAAATTGCCATAGTGGGAGCTACCGGTTCTATTGGTCGAGCTTGCGCTTTGATATTGGCTGAAGAAGGGAAAAAGGTAAGAGTAATTGGCCGGGATCCGGAAAAGGTGGAAAAGGTAAAAAAAGAGGTGGAAGAAATAAAGGGAGAGGAAGTAAAAGGTTTTATAGATATTGAAGAAGGAATAAAAGGGTCTCGGGCACTGATTACCGTAACTTCGGCTCTGGGGAACTTGTTAGAGCCAGCCTGGATTGAGCGAGGAGCGGTGGTCTGCGATGTGGCTCGTCCTCGCAACGTGGCAGAAGAAGTAGCAAAGGAAAGACAGGACGTTTTAGTTATCGAGGGAGGAGTGGTTGATGTTCCGGGAGAGCCTGATTTTGGCATGGATTTTGGCTATCCTCCAGGAAAATCTTATGCTTGCATGGCGGAAACTATGATTTTGACTCTGGAGGGACGATTTGAAGATTATACTCTGGGAAAAGAAATAGAGGTAGAGAGGGTAAAAGAGATTGACCTTCTGGCTCAAAAACATGGATTTAAAGTTTCTGGTCTGCGGAGCTTTGGAAGAGAATTGAACGAAGAGGAAATAGAGGAGATCAAAAAAAGAATTTGAGGGGAGGGCTATATTAGTGGGCACTTTTTTGAAAGTGGTGGGTGTTGTATTTTTTTGTCTGGGAATAGTGGCGATAATTTTTTCTCTGGTGGGGATGAGCAAACAAAAAAGTTCCCCTTCTTATTCACTTCCTCCTCCCGGGGAAGAGTTCTACCCCTTTCCAGAAGAAGAGTTTTTTTCTTCCACCTCGGATTTTTTCTCTAAGTTAGCAGGTATAGGAGGAATATTGGGGGGATTTGGGGTGTTAGTGGGTGGAGCGGCTCTTTTTTGCTTGGGTAGTATCTATAATGACGTGAAAAGTTTAAAAAACCGGTGAGGGTTAAGGAATGCGAGGAAGGTGACAAATGAACAATAAAGTGGTAATTATAGGAGGAGTGGCGGCGGGCCCTAAAGTGGCAGCAAAGCTACGCCGTCTGGATCCCGAGGTAGAAATTACCATTATAGAAAAAGGTAAATTTCTCTCTTATGCTGGCTGTGGTTTACCTTACTATATAAGCGGAGAGATAAAAGAATATCGGGAGTTAATGGAAACACCCATTGGAGTGATGCGGGATCCAGAATTTTTTGAAAATATGAAAAGAATTAAGGTGCTGAACCGCACTGAAGCTATCCGCATAGATAGAGAAAATAAAAGAGTAGAAATAAAGGATTTAGAATCGGGTGAGGTATCCAGTTTACCTTATGATTACCTGGTTTTAGCTACCGGAGCCAAGGTTTCCATCCCTCCCATCTCAGCTGTGGACTTAAATCATCCCGGGGTGGCTCTTTTTCCCACCGATTTAGCTCATGTTTATACTCTGCATGGTGTTGAAGACGCTGAGGCCATTCGCTGGACTATTAAAGAGAAATTAGCCAGACGAGCGGTAATTATTGGTGGAGGATTGATCGGAATGGAGATGGCCGAAAGCCTGGTTAAAAGTGGTTTAGAAATTACCATTCTGGAAATACTACCGGAAATTTTACCTATTCTGGACGAAGACATGGGGATTTTAGTGCGTCGTTACTGCCAGAGTGAGGGAATCAATATCCGGGTAGGAGAAGGAGCGCAGCGCCTGGAAGGAGAAGGAGGAGTAGTAAAAAGAGTAATAACTGATAAAGGAAGTTATGAAGCAGATATGGTAGTGATAGCCACCGGGTTCAAGCCCAATGATGACTTAGCTCGCAAAGCTGGCTTAGAGGTGGGAGAGCGGGGAGGAATTAAAGTGGACCTCTTCTTGCGCACCAGCGACCCCTTTATTTTTGCTGCTGGAGACTGTATAGAGATAGAGAATTTAGTTTGTGGTCAACCTGCTTATATGCCTATGGGGTCTCTGGCTAATAAGCAAGGGAGAGTGGTGGCTATGAATTTAGCTGGCCGAAGAGAAGCTTTCCGAGGAGCTTTAAACTCAGTAATTTTCAAGGTTTTTGATTATACTGTAGCCCGGAGTGGTCTGGGAGCAAAACAAGCCCAAAATTTAGGGTATGATGTGGAGTATTCTTTAGTGCCTGCTCCTGACCGAGCTCATTATTTTCCCGGAGCAAAGCAGGTGATTATTAAGCTGGTAGCAGATAAAAGAAGTGGTAGAGTTTTAGGTGCACAGATGATAGGCAAAGGTGAGGTTACCAAAAGCATCTATGCTTTAGCTACTCTTCTTAACTATCAAGGGAAGGTAGAAGATATATCCAACCTGGATTTACCTTATGCTCCTCCTTATGCTTCTGCTATAGATAATTTGTGCCTGGCAGCTAATGTCCTGCGCAATAAACTGGAAGGAGACATGGTAGGTATTTCTTCTCAAGAAGTAGAAAAGAAGAGGAAGCGAGGAGAAGATTTCATTTTGTTAGATGTGCGCACCCCTCGAGAATATCAGAATATTCGCATACCAGGTAGTGTTCTTATTCCTCTAGCTGAGCTTCCAGCCAGAGCTAACGAACTTTCTCCTGATAAAGAAATTGTAACTATTTGTGCCGCAGGTTTGCGGGGTTATGAAGCTTCCCTGATTTTGAAGAGCAAGGGTTTCCAGAAAGTTATGGTGATGGATGGGGGCATGGCTACCTGGCCTTATGAAATAGAACGGTAATGGGAAAAAGGTTATTATTGATTGTGAGTTTTTGTGTGATTGGTTTTCTGCTGGTCTTTTTTCTTGTCTCTTCTATTCCCCAGGAATCCCAGGATAAAGAAGAAGTGGAGGAAGAAATGGAAGAGGTGGCTCCTTCTCCTCCGGTTGTGATGAAGGGAACAGAGCTTCGAGGCTGGGAAGGAGGAAAATTAGCATGGTTACTTCAAGCACAGGATATGGAACTAAACGATGATAACACTAAAGCCATCTGCTGGGGGGCGGTAAGGCTCATTGTCTACCAGGAGGGGGAAGAAAAGGCTACCATTCAAGCTCAGGAAGCGGAAATAAACCTGGATGATAAAGACTTTTACTTTAAAGGAGAAGTAGAGGTAGTGTCTTCCTCGGGAGAGAAGATAGTAACATCGGAGTTGCGATATCGAGATAAAGATAAAGTTCTGGAAACGGAGGCGGAAGCCTCGGTTCATTTTGATGGAAATTTCATACATTGTCGGGGTTTGCGCAGTGATGTCGATTTTGAAAACCCCGAATTTTATCAGATTATAAAGGGAAGTTTTCGATTGAGTGCTATGTGAGAGGTATTATGAATTCTGCTTTAAATAAGTTAATTTTCCTGATAAAGGAAATAGAGAAGAAAAAATTAATATATCTGGATGTTGTCTCCCCGGTACGGCCTTTTTTCGCCCTTTTCTTAGAAAAACCTCTTCTTTATGTGGTAAGCGACAGGGAAAAGAGAAAAAAGGTCGTCTCTCAATTAGAAGCTTTACAATCTGTAGCGGGGAAGTCTTTTTTAGTGGAGGGGGTTAAGAGGGAAGAAGAATTCTTCGGGGTGAAGTTACAATCTAATTTTCGGCAAAAGGAAGTTGTTGCAGTGGTAGAAGCTCAAGACCTTCACCTGGATGTGGAAGATCTGGATTATTTTCTCACTCATTCCTTTCTTTTAGAAAAGGGAAAGGAAACCAGAAGAGAGGAGTTTTTGGATCTTCTTTTCAGCCTGGGTTATGAACGCCAGGAGTTAGTTAGAGAAAGAGGAGAAGTGGCGATAAGAGGAGAGGTGGTAGACCTTTTTCCTCCTCATCTTCCTCTTCCGGTTCGCACTTATTGGTGGGGAAATCAGATAGAAAAGATGAAGTTTTTCCGTCCCGAAAGTCAGCGTACTGAAGAAGAAGTAAAGACTCTTTTTATCCCTCCTCGAAGCGGAGAGTTCAAAACTGTACCCCTTCTTTCTTCTTTAAAAAAAGAAGTAAAAACCATTTTCTGGGATGGGGTGATAGTGGAAGATCTGACTATTTCTTCCCGGCAAGTATTTTCCGGAATCGGTACTCAGGAAGCTCAAGTTTCTTTTTCTCTTGAAGTAGAGCGAATACCTTCTTTTTGGGGCAAGATTGACGATTTGAAAGATTATCTGGAAACAAGCCTCTGGAATAAAATTTTTCTCCTTCTTCCTCCGGAAAAGCTGGAGATTCTTTCTTCTCTTTTAGAAGAGGAGAAAGTGGATTTTGGCTTGAACCTGGAAGAAAATAAAAAGGTGATTCTCTTTCCTGGATACCTGAGGGAGGGTTTTGGGATACCAGAGATTGGTTTAGCTTTCATCTCTTCCTGGGAAATTTTTGGGAAAGAATTTGTTCCCTCTCCGGAGGTTCCCAAGAAATCTCTGGTTTCTCTTTCCTCTCTTTCTCCCGGAGATTATGTGGTGCATGAGGAAGAAGGCATTGGTATTTTTCGAGGATGGAAAGAGATGACTGTAGAGGGGATAAAACGAGTGTATGTGGAGATAGAATACGGTAGAGGAGACATTCTTTACCTTCCTGCAGATAAAATCTATCTCCTGCAAAAATATGTGGGGGCGGGAGAGGAGAAGCCCCGAATTAATCGTCTGGGGAAAGATGAATGGGCGAGGACCAAAGAACGGGCTAAAAGAGCAGCAGAAAAAGTAGCTCAAGACTTAGTAGAAGTTTATGCTCGGCGTCAATTGGAGGAAGGTTATAGTTTTTCTCCGGATACTCCCTGGCAAAAAGAGCTGGAGCTATCTTTCCCTTTTCTGGAGACTCCGGACCAGAAAAAAGCTATTGAAGAAGTTAAAAAAGATATGGAAAGCCCTCGCCCCATGGACCGCTTGATCTGTGGAGATGCGGGATACGGGAAAACAGAGATTGCCATACGGGCAGCTTTCAAAGCAGTAATGGATGGAAAGCAAGTAGCTGTTTTAGCTCCCACTACTCTTCTTTCTGAACAACACTATGTTACCTTTCGGGAAAGAATGAAAGACTTTCCAGTGACTATTGCCGTTTTAAACCGCTTTCGTACTCCCCAGGAGCAAAAATCAATACTGAAAAAAGTGGAAAAGGGAGAAGTGGACATCATAATCGGCACTCATCGCCTTTTGCAAAAAGATGTATTTTTTAAAGATTTAGGTTTATTGATTGTAGATGAGGAACAACGCTTAGGGGTGAGGCATAAAGAGCAGCTGAGAAAACTCAAGTCCAACCTGGATGTTTTAACCCTCACTGCCACTCCTATTCCTCGTACTCTTTATCTTTCTCTTTTAGGTCTTCGGGATATCAGTGTGGTAGAAACACCACCGGAAGCGAGAAAACCGGTTTATACTCTGGTGATGCCTCGAGATAAAAAAGTGATTAAAGAAGCCCTGGAGAGAGAGATAGAGCGAGAAGGTCAGGTTTTTTATGTCTGCCCTCGGATTCGGAATTTAATGCCGGTGAAGGAAGAGCTGGATGACCTAATTCCCGGGGTAAAAGTGGCCTTAGCTCATGGAAGGATGGGAGGGAAGGAGTTAGAAAAAGTTATGGAAGATTTTTATCGGGGTAAAATTTCTGTTTTACTTTGTACCACTATTGTAGGAATTGGTCTGGATGTCCCCAATGCCAACACTATCATTGTAGATCCGGCTACCCTGTTTGGATTGGCTCAGCTTTATCAGTTGCGGGGAAGAGTGGGGAGGTTTGATAGAGAAGCCTATGCCTATTTTTTGTATCCCCCTCGTCTAACTGGAGAGGCCAGAGAGAGACTGGAAGCTCTTCTTGAGTTTGGTGCCACCGGTTCAGGTATGAAACTGGCTCTCCGGGATTTGGAAATTCGGGGAGCTGGTAATATTCTGGGAATGGAGCAGCACGGTTTTATTCAGGAAGTGGGTTTTTCTCTTTACACTCGTCTTTTAGAGGAAGAAATTGCTCGCCTGCGAGGAGAAGAAGAGATTTCTTCCATTACCCCTCATATAGATTTAAAAGAAGAGGCTTATCTACCTTCTTTTTACCTGTCCAGGGATAGTGAAAGGTTTTATTTCTACCAGAAACTGCTGGGGGTGAGAAAAGAAAAGGAAATAGAGGAAATAAAGGAAGAATTGGAAGATCGCTTTGGACGTCTTCCCCGGCAGGCTGAGAATCTTTTGCAGATTACAAAAATAAGGCATTATGCTAAAATAGCTCAGATTGAAAGCATAGAAGAAAAAGATGGAGAACTTTATTTTGTGGCTTCTCTTCCGGTTCTTTTGGGTTTGAGCCAGTATATGGAAGAGAGGGGAAAAGAAGGAAAGCTATTCAACTATCAAGGCAGAGAGGCATTCAAAACTAAAATGTTGCCTCTCCAGGATTTAGTTTCACTTCTGGAAGGGATGGTTATTGAGAGTGTCCAGTGGCAGAGCCGGTGAGCTTTTTGAGGAATTAATAGAAGTAGTGGCTACTTTACGGGGAGAGGGAGGCTGTCCCTGGGATAGGGAACAAACTCGGGAGACACTAAAACCTCTCATGGTGGAAGAGCTCTATGAAGCCTTAGATGCCATAGATAAAAAAGATGAGGTGAGATTGAAGGAAGAATTAGGGGATATGCTGCTGCATATCGTTTTTCACGCTCAGATAGGAAAGGAAAACCATACCTTTACTATTGAGGAGGTGTTAGAACACCTTATTTATAAGATGAAGAGACGCCATCCTCATGTTTTTGGAGAAGCTAAAGTAAAGGATGTAGATGGGGTGCTCTTAAACTGGGAAAAAATAAAGGAAGCAGAAAGAGATAAAAGCGGGATGCTTTCCACTTTGCCTCGCAGTCTTCCTGCTCTTTTGCGAGCTCAGGCTATGCAAGAGCGAGCCTCTCGAGTGGGTTTTGATTGGGAAGCACCTGAGGAAGTAGAAAAAAAGGTAGAAGAAGAGTGGGGAGAATTTCGAGAAGCCTGGAAAAGCAAAAACCCTCAGAAAATGAAAGAGGAATGGGGAGATCTGGTTTTTGCTTTAGTTAACTTAGCTCGTCATCTGAATATTCAGGCTGAAGAAGCTCTGCAGGGAGCTAATAATCGTTTTGCTGAGAGATTTGGTTTTATAGAAAGAAAAATCAAAGAACAAGGCAGGGAACTTTCTGGTGCAACTTTAGAGGAGATGGATGCTTTATGGGAAAAAGCGAAAGAGAAATTCACGCCGGAGGAAAAATAAGCCTCGCTGAATTTTTGAAACGTTTAAAAGTTATTTTACCTCTGGTTCAGGGATGGAATCCTGACCTTTTGATAGCAGTTAACCCAGAAGGATTGATTTTGAGTGGTTTTTTAGCCTCTTTTCTGGATAAAGAAGTGAGAAATGTGGCTTTCAAAGAAGAACCCTTCCAGATTACCTGGGATAATTTAGGGAATCTGGAAGGTAAAAGGACAGTTTTGGTGGCAGGAAGATTCCGAGAGGAAAAAAGCAGAGAAGAGATAGAGAAATGGGTTAAAGACCATGGAGCGCTTTCGGTGCTCGTGATGGTAGCAGTAGGCGGGAAAGGAGATTATTCTCTTTTCCCGGAATGGGGGGAAAATATCCTTTTGCCCTGGGAAGACAATGAGGTTAGATAAATTTCTCAAAAGTTCTTCTTTGATTAAAAGAAGACCACTGGCTCAAGCAGCTTGTAAGGGGGGGAGGGTTTTGGTGAATGGTAAAGTAGCCAAACCAGGGACAGGACTTAAATTGGAAGACGAAATCACCATTTTCACCTCTGCTTATAAAATAGTGGTGCGAGTTAAAAGTCTCAGCGAAAAAGAAAGAGGAGAAGAATTGTACGAGGTGATAAAGAAGGAGAGATTAGAAGAATGAGAATACTGGTTGCTCCTGATTCTTTTAAGGGCAGTTTAAAAAGTACCGAAGTTGCATCGCTGGTTAAAAAAGGGCTACAGAGGGTGGATAAAGGCTGGTTGGTAGTGGAGCGACCTTTAGCTGATGGAGGGGAAGGAACGGTAGAAGTTCTGGTGCAAGGGACGGGGGGTAAAATAATAGAAAAAGAAGTATCTGGCCCCCGGGGAGAGAAAGTGAAAGCCCATATCGGGGTAGTATCTTGCTCTTGTGGAGAGGTGGCAGTTTTAGAAATGGCTCAAGTAGCGGGATTAACACTTTTGCCACCTGAGGAAAGGAATCCTCGTTTTACCACTACCTACGGTGTGGGAGAGTTGATAAAAGAGGCAGTAAACCTGGGATTTCGTCGCATCATATTAGGAGTGGGGGGTAGTGCTACCAACGATGGGGGGATGGGAGCGCTGAGAGCTCTGGGAGTGAGGTTCTTTGACCGGGAAGGGAAGGAGCTAAAAGGAGTGGGTGATGATTTACTGCTGGTATCTTCCATTGACTCTCAGCATTTGTTTGAAAAACCGGAAGAAGTGGAGTTAGTTATCGCCTGTGATGTAAAAAACCCCCTTTATGGAGAAGAAGGGGCAGCTTATGTGTATGGTCCGCAAAAAGGGGCCAATCCTGAAGAGGTGGAAGCACTGGACCAGGGTTTACGTAATTATGCGCGATTAGTCAGAGAGCACACCGGGATAGAAATTGACCATTTACCGGGTGCAGGAGCAGCAGGAGGAATAGGAGCGGGGTTATATGCTTTTTGGGGAGCACAATTTGCCTCTGGCATTCAGTTGATTATGGATATTTTGCATCTGGAAGAAGAAATTAAAAAAGCAGATTTAGTGATAAGCGGAGAGGGGAAGATTGATAAGCAATCTTTTTATGGTAAAGTAGTTAGTGGGGTGGAGGAAAAGTGTAGGAAATGGGGGAAGCCTCTTCTTCTGGTGGGAGGGAAAATCAGCGAAGAAGCTTTTTCTCTGTGGGAAGAGAGAGTTTTAGCTCTTTTTTCCATAGCTAATGGTCCTATCACTGAAGAAGAAGCATTTCAAAAGGCGCCTTTTCTTCTGGAACACCTGGCTTTTAACTTAGGACGAGTGTGGAAGGGAGGAGAGATTTATGCCTGAAAAGATAGAATTTTCCTTTCCGGAGAGGGGAATTACGATAGAAGCGGAGCTAAGTGACAGTTCCCTGGCTGAAGAAATTTTTCGCATTTTACCTGTGGAGGCACGAGTTAGTCGGTGGGGAAAGGAGATTTATTTTGCTATTCCTCTGAAGGCTCCTATCGTTTCTCCCCAAGAAGTGGTAGAAGAAGGTGATATAGCTTATTGGCCGGATGGAGCCTGCCTTTGTCTTTTCTTTGGTCCTACTCCGGTAAGTAAAAATGGGGAGATTAGACCGGCCAGTGCAGTAGAAGTGGTGGGGAAAATCCTTTCTCCCTGGGCTATTCTGGATGAAATACCCTCTGGTGACATAGTAAAAATTACCCAATTTGATAGAAAAGGAGTTGATAAAGGATGAGTACTATTTTTGATGTTCATGCTCGGGAAATTCTTGATTCTCGAGGGAACCCCACAGTAGAAGTCGACGTAATTTTGGCTTCTGGAGCTTTTGGTCGGGCATCTGTTCCTTCTGGAGCTTCCACCGGTACTTTTGAAGCAGTGGAGTTGCGAGATGGTGATAAAAGGCGCTATTTGGGCAAAGGAGTACGGAAAGCGGTAGAAAATGTTAACGAAATTATCGCTCCGGAAATCATTGGTTTAGATGCATTAGACCAGGCGGTAGTGGATAAGACTCTTATCGAGCTGGATGGAACGCCCAATAAAGCCAAGTTAGGAGCTAATGCTATTTTGGGAGTTTCTTTAGCGGTAGCCAGAGCAGCAGCTGATTACAGTGGGCTTTCTCTTTATCGTTACTTTGGGGGAGCTAATGCTCGAGAATTACCTGTTTCTCTTATGAATATTCTCAATGGGGGGAAACATGCTGATAGCGGAGTGGATATCCAGGAATTTATGATTGTTCCCTGTGGAGCTCGTTCTTTTGGTGAGAGCTTAAGAATGGGGGCGGAAGTCTTTCATAACTTAGCCAGGGTTTTAAAACGGAGTGGTTACTCAACAGGTGTAGGAGATGAAGGAGGTTTTGCTCCCAATCTCCATTCTTCTGAGGCAGCTATCGAGGTAATTCTGGAAGCTATACAGTTGGCTGGTTATGAACCGGGTAAGGATGTTTATCTGGCGTTAGATGTTGCTGCTTCTGAGCTTTATAAAGATGGAATATATGTTTTTGAGAGGGAAGGGGTGCGCCGTAACGTAGAGGAAATGATTGATTTTTACCGCCGTTTGGTAGAAAATTATCCTGTCATTTCTATCGAAGATGGTTTAGCCGAGGAAGACTGGGAAGGATGGAAAAAGCTCACTTTTGCCCTGGGTGATAAGGTGCAGTTAGTAGGTGATGACCTGTTTGTAACCAACAAAGAAAGGTTACTCCGGGGGATTCGGGAGAAATGTTGTAATTCCATTCTTATTAAGTTAAATCAAATTGGAACTCTCACCGAGACTTTAGAAACTATTGAAATAGCCAAGAGAGCTGGATATACCTCGGTTATCTCTCACCGCTCAGGAGAAACTGAGGATAGCACTATTGCCGATCTTGCGGTGGGATGCAACGCTGGTCAAATAAAAACCGGTTCTCTCTGTCGTTCAGAGAGAACAGCTAAGTATAATCAGCTATTAAGAATCGAGGAAGAGCTGGATAATGCCGCTATTTTCCGAGGAAAAGAGGTTTTCAAAGTTTCCGGTTACTGAAAAGGGATGGGAGAAGTTTCTGTTCATCGCTTTCTTGGCACTTTCTCTGTTTTCTTTTAACTTGCGCCTGAGTAATAAATTGGTAGATTATTTTGATCTTGCTCAGGAGATGAAAGAGTTAGAAAAGAGGGAAAGCGCACTATCTGAGGAAGTGGAGAGGTTAGAAAAAGAGAGAGAATACTTAGACGAAGATTGGTATGTAGAAAAATTGGCTCGAGAGCGATTGCAATTGGTAAAACCAGGAGAAATTGTAGTAAAAGTGATTAATCCCGAGTCACCGGAGCATTGACAATCTTTGTTCTTCTACCTATAATCGTCTTATGCAAATGTGGTCGGGGCGTGGCGCAGCCTGGCAAGCGCACTCGCTTGGGGTGCGAGTGGTCGGCCGTTCAAATCGGCTCGCCCCGACCAGTATTTTCCGCGATAAAGTTTTCTTATCAAGAGGAGGATAAGAATATGCCCTCAAATGTCAAAGATCTTTTTAGCCTGCAAGGAGAAGTAGCTATTGTTACCGGTGGAGCACAAGGTTTAGGAGAACAAATGTCCATCGCTTTAGGGGAAGCAGGAGCTCAGGTAGTAGTGGCAGATTTGAATCTGGAAAAAGCTCAGAAAGTTGCCTCTCATATTCAGTCTTTGGGAGTGGATTCTCTGGCTCTCTGCGTTGACGTTACAAAAAAAGAAGCTGTAGGGGAAATGGTTGAGAAAACTCTGGAGCGTTTCGGCAAAATTGACATTCTTGTAACTTCTGCTGGGGTGGGACAATGGATGAAGGCAGAAGAAATGCCAGAGGAGGATTGGAAAAAAGTTCTGGATGTCAACTTAAATGGAGTATTTTTGTGTTGCCAGGCAGTGGGAAGAGAGATGATTAAAAGAAAAAAAGGGAGTATTATAAATATTTCTTCTATGTCGGGATTAGTAGTCAATACTCCTCAGGCTCAATCTCATTATAACTCCTCAAAAGCGGGAGTAATTATGCTGACTAAATCTCTGGCCTCCGAGTGGGCTCCTTATAATATTCGGGTTAACACCATTGCTCCCGGTTACATGGAAACGCAGTTAGTGGCTGACCTTTTAAAAGAATATCCAGATTATGCTGACCTGTGGAAAAACCTTACTCCTTTTGGTCGTCTGGGTAACCCGGAAGAAATTAAAGGCCCCTGTGTTTTTCTGGCTTCTCCTGCTTCCTCTTATGTTACAGGAAGCGTTCTGGTTATGGATGGAGGCTATACAATATGGTGAGGGAGGTGATAGTAAGGTTTTAAGATAGGAGAAGTTTATTTAGTTTTTGGGATTGTGAAAGAACCAAAAAAGAAAGGAGACGATTTTTTGTGAGAAGACGTTTATTAACTGTAGTTTTCGTTTTGTGTTTTCTGCTAGTTCCTACCATGGTTTTTGCTCAGGTAGCTAATCCTGATTGGTGGAAAAAAGCAGCCGAGCCTTATAAAGGAGTGGTGATCCACGGTGTGTCGGAAAGCACTCCTCCATCTAAAGCTATAGCAGAGATAGCTGTTCCCGCGTTTGAAGAGTTAACCGGAATTAAAGTAGAGCTTGAAACCACCTCCTGGGATGAGATGTATAACAAAGAAATTCAGGACATGCAGGCGGGAGCCGGGATATACGATTTTGTATACCTGGAGCAGGATGCAGTTTACAGCTACATGGAGCAAGATTGGTTAACCGATTTAACTCCTTTTGTCGATAATGCTGATTTAACTGAACCTGATTTTGATCTTCCAGATTTTACCAGTTTTATTGATTACTTTAAAGGCAAAGACGGAGGACTTTATGGTATCCCCTTTGAAGCTTTTCTGAAGACCTATATTTACCGCACGGACTTGTTCAATGATTCTGATATTCAAGCTGCTTTTAAAGAGAAGTACGGATATGACTTGGCTGTTCCTACCACCTGGGAGCAATACGAGGATATTGCTAAATTTTTCACCGAATACGGAAAAGAAAAAGGCATAGAACTTTATGGACACGTAGCGCAAGCAAAGACTCATCCTTGTTTGGCTTATGAACTTTGTGAAACTATTTGGCCTACCTGGGGCGTATACAATTGGGGAGTAAATCTGGAAAATATGAGAACCAGCGTAGAAAATGGAGGCACTCTAAACAGCGATACCGCGAAAGAAGCTCTTGGCTGGTATGTTGACATGTTACAGTATGCTCCTCCAGGAGTCAGGACTTATACCTGGGATGAGGCAGCAGCTGTGTTTGGAACCGGGATAATTGCCCAAGGGTTCCTTTATATGGAAAACTTAGGTTGGTTAGCTCATGACCCCGATCGGTCGGTGGTGATCGGCAAAGTTGCAATTGACATTCCACCTGCTAAACCGGATGTTATGGAAGCAGCTGAAGCTGGCGAAGGATACATCGGTTACTATGATGGTGGAGCTTGGGGAATTCCTTACTGCTCCAAAAACAAAGAAGCTGCTTGGCTTTTCATCCAGTGGTGTACTCGTAAAGAATGGCAGCCAGAGTTTGCTGAATTAGCTACTACTGTGGTAAGGAAATCTGCCTTTGAAGATCCAATAATCGATGAATTAAATGTAGCAATGGGTGGCTACTACACTGTCATGCAGGAAAAAGGTCATCTTTTTGCCGGATGTCCTCCTCTACCCATGCAAACGCCACTCAATGAGCTTTATCTCCAGTGGATTTCCCGGGCAGTGGCCGGAGAAGTTTCTCCTGAAGAATGCCTGGATAACTTAGCTAAAGAAGCTGACGAATTAATGGAAGAGCTAGGCTATTAGGAGGTAGAGAGTTTGCGAGTAAAAAAGACTCAAGTGTGGGGGTTAATATCCCCCACACTTATTTTAATGATTCTTATCGGGGTAATCCCGGTTATATACGTCATTTATTTGAGTGTTTTTAAATACAGTGTGTTTTCCAAGACGGGAATGGTTTATGTCGGTTTCGATAATTTCCGCAAACTGGTATTTGATGCCTCTTTTTTAAAGTCTTTAAGCTTGGGTCTTACCTTTGTGGCTATTTGCTGTCTCGTTGAAATACCTTTAGGACTTTTGATTGCCAATGTCCTCACTTATGAGTTTAAAGGTAAAGGTGTTTTTCGGACTATTATGGCATTGCCTCTGGCTATGGCTCCCGTTAGCATTGGGAGTATGTGGGTATTACTCACTAATCCTGATGTCGGTCCACTTCCCTATTTTTTGGGAAAAATCGGGGTTGACTATAATATCGGGGTAAATGCTACTCAGGCGTTTGCCACCACTGTTTTTATGGATGTCTGGCATTGGACTCCATTCGTAATTTTAACTTTTATGGCTGGATTGGCTTCTTTACCCAAAGACCCGTATGAGGCTTCTTTGGTAGATGGGGCCAATCGCTGGCAAACTTTTCGTTATATTACTCTGCCTCTCCTTCGGCCGGTGATTTTAACTACCTTGTTTATCCGGATTATGGATACTTTCCGTGTCTTTGATGAAGTATGGATGTTAACCAGTGGCGGCCCAGGAACAGCTACTCGTTTTGTCAGTATCCATTTGGTGAGAGAAGTTTTGCGATCTATGAATTATGGATACAGTTCGGCTATGTCTCTTTTTCTGCTTTATTTAACCATAGTTATCTGCTGGCTATTGTTGACTTTTATTTCCATCTCGCAGGAGGAAGTCTAAATGAAAATTAGCAAAAAAGGACTCCGGCTCTTTTTTATCTATGTTTTGTGTATTTTAATAGCGATAGCTACTCTGTTTCCTATCTACTGGACATTTGTAATCTCTGCTCAATCTAAACTGGAAATTTTCTCTGGGCCAAATTTTTTCCCTTCTACTTTTCATAGTGAAAATTATACCCGTCCTTTCTTGCAAGATGTATACGGACGCTATCTGGTTAATTCTTTGATTGTGGCCACCGGTAATACTCTTTTGGTAATAGTTTTAGCAGTTATGTCTACTTATGCTTTTTCCCGTTTTCAGATCCCCGGGTCAAGCAATATCTTTTTCTGGACTATTACCAACCGTATGGCTCCAGCGGCAGTTTTTATTGTTCCCTTCTTTTTGATATTTAGTCGCCTGGGGTTGAGAGATACGAGAATTGGTTTAATTATCCTTTACTGTATTTTTAACCTCCCCTTTGCCATCTGGCTTTTGAAAGGGATGATGGATTCTATACCGAAAGAACTGGATGAGGCAGCCATGATCGATGGATGTTCTATTTGGGGAGTGTTGGTGAGAGTAATTATTCCCTTGGCCAAACCAGGAATTATGGTTACTGCTATTTTGACCTGGATTTTTGCCTGGAATGAATATTTGTTTGCCTCGATTTTGACTAATGTTAAAGCTCGGACTATAACTACTGGTTTAATTGAGTTTGTTACCGTGATTGGGACTAACTGGGGTGAAATGGCAGCGGTGTCTATGGTCTGTTTAATTCCGGCTGTGGTGTTTATTGGTATAGCCCAGCAGCATATTATCACTGGCCTTACTTTTGGAGCGGTGAAAGATTAGGAGGACATTATGCGGATTTTACCTATGAAGACTAACTTATTTGATCGGATTTTTATTGGAGCAGTGGTTATGTTTGGTTTACATCTTTTTTGGGTACGCTTCGTCGAGCAATTCGTCCCCCTTTATGTAGCCACTATAGGCAGCCTCATTTTTCTGGTGACTTTAATTATAACTGGGTAAAAAAAGAATAGGGGAGGCTACATCCGCCTCCCTATTGCTACTTTATGTACTGTACGGTTCGCTTATAGTTTACTACCCGAAATGTATGTTTATCTCTACCGCTCCAGTTTCTATTTCTTAATAAGGTACAAAAAAAATAGGGAGGGAAACCTCGGTTTCCCTCCCTGGAAACTAATAAATGTTGTGGTAGTACGTTTCTATCCTTAAGTAATTTTCAAAAGCTTCAGACAAAATATCTCCGCTTTGAGATAAGCTAATAGCTACGTGGTGTTCAAAACCATTGATGCAAATGTATTTCAGTAAATCTTGAAGGTCTTCGATTTTTGCTACCCCTATTCCTCCAAAAGTGTTAACCTTATCGGGAGTGATTTCTCCTTCTGCTATATAAGATATTAAGTTGCCCTCTTCATCATTGGTGGCCAAGCGAGCCAGAGTTAGCTCTCCATTAGGTATAGTTCCGTAACAAGTCCCGTAAGCTTTTTCTTTGGAAACCGAAGAGGAGATGATGTCGCCATATCCCATTCTGGCTCCCTGCAGAAGCGATTTGGGGAAGTTGCTGCAGTGGAAAAGAATGGCTTTGTCGGGGTCGTCGCCAAAATTATTATTCCAGTCCACGAGAGCAGATGGTTTTTGAGAAGCGAGCTGCAGAGCATACATGCTCAATCCTCCTACCAGGTCTACTTCGCAGGCTGCGGGTATTAATTTTTCGCTGAACATGCTCATTACTGTACAGGGCATGATGCCATAATTTTCTTCGATAGAATTCCAGCATTGAAAAGAAAAGAGGGATACACCGGTAGCTTCAATCCATTCTTCTAATACCACGAGAAGTTTAGCCATTTTGACCAACGCTTCTTCGGGTATTCCAGCAGTATCAATATAATCTTTTATTTCCTGCAATTTTCCCTTTACTTTCAGATTATTGTTATCTAATCTATTCATGTTGCCGATTATTTCCGAGAGGTCTATGGTTTCTACCGATATTCCATAGCTCTCCAGAATCTTTTCTGAGAAGCGAACGGTATTAAAGGCTGCAGGTCGTGCTCCAACAGCTCCAGCTTTTAGGTTTTTAAATCCCTTTACTACTCGACATACTCCCGCAAACCACTCTAAATCTTCTCCGAAGATTGAAGAATCAGGGTCTTCAGTGTGATAAGAAGTTAGAGAAAAGGGGATCTGGAATTGCTTCAGGTTATTGCATATAGAAAGCTTACCACAGAAGCTATCCCTCCGATTTTGAACATCCAGAGCATTGATTTGATCAGGAAAGGCATGTACTAAAACCGGGACGTTCAACCCCGAGAGACGAATAGTTTGAGCTGCTGCTCGCTCATCGCCGAAGTTGGGCAGAGTGATGATAATTCCCTCTATGCGATGGCGGTTTTCATCGAAAAGACGGGCGCATTTCTGAGCATCTTCCCAGGTTTCAATAGTACCAAATTTGGTGTCTTCAGTGCTGGGAGCCACTACTTCAAAACCTTTTTTTTCTAAAACTTCCAGGATTTTACTCCTTCCTTCTTTGGCTAACTCATCAGGAAAGAAACCTCGGTTACCTACAATTAAACCAAAAGTTTGTGCCATACTTATTTCTCCTTTCATGTTAAAATATTAAAAAAGTTTAATTTTGTTTAAATACTGAGTTAACATTCTTATCTTACCATATTTTCAGAATAAAAAATTAAGAAAAGGGAGGTAAGATAAATGAAAAAGGTGCTGTTAAGTAGCTTGGTGTTATGTTTTATTCTCTCTCTTTCCGGCTTGAGCTGGGGGGTAGAGAAAGTTGATGTGCAGGGTTCCACTACTATTTTACCTATTATGCAGATAATAGCCGAGGAATTTATGGCTCAAAACGAAGACATTGAAGTTACAGTAGGTGGAGGAGGCTCAGGAGTGGGCATTTCTGCTCTTTTGGATGGAGTGACCAATGTGGCTATGGCTTCCCGCGACATGAAAGAAGAAGAGTGGCAAAAGGCTAAAGAGAAGGGTTTAGATATCCGGGAAATAGAAATAGCTAAAGATGCTCTTTCAGTCATAGTCAATTCTCTTAATCCTATTTCGGAAATCGATGTCGACACTTTGCAAAAAATCTATACTGGAGGAATAAGCAACTGGCAAGAATTAGGGGTTGCTTTAGATGGGGAAATAGTGATTATTTCTCGCGATACTAACTCTGGAACTTTCGAAGTCTTTAACGAACACGTCTTAAGAGGAGAAGAACTCGCTGATAAAGCTTTACGTCTTCCCTCTAACCAGGCAGTGTTGAATGAAGTGGTCAGTAACCCCAATGCCATAGGATATGTGGGATTGGGCTATGCACAGCAGGGAGGAGATAAAATCAAAGCTCTTACTGTGAACGGAGTTGAAGCAAGTCCCGAAAAAGCACTTTCTGGAGAATATCCACTGTCTCGAGGATTATATCTCTATGTTAATGGTGAACCCCAGGGAGCGGTCAAAAAGCTGATTGATTTTGTCCTGGGTCCTGAGGGGCAAACCATAGTGGAAGAAGAAGGCTTTATTCCTCTTTCTCTAAATGAAGATTAAAACCATGGGGGGGGAGAATATCCCCCCATATAGTTTACTAGATAGCACCTCGGGGAAATAACCTCTTTATCCCCCGGAAAGGTGCCAGAACTTTGTAATGGTGGGGTGAAAGGATAATTTGGGTTTAGATATAGTTTTGATAGAAGACGAGAAAGACGTAGTTGATTTTGTCACTTATTTTCTTCAGAAAGAAGGTTATCAGGTTTTTCCCTTTTTGCGGGGTGAAGATTTCCTGGAAAAGATGGATACTCTTCTTCCCGATGTCATTATTTTAGACCTTATGCTTCCAGGTATTGATGGTTTAGAGGTTTTCCGCTATATTCGAGAGTATCCTCGATTTAGAAACGTTCCAATTATTATGCTTACAGCTAAGAGCGACCCTCTGGATGTGGTGTTAGGATTGGAAATAGGAGCAGATGATTATGTTACTAAACCTTTTCATCCTCGAGAACTTTTAGCCCGAATCAAAGCAGTGGTGAGGAGAACTTCCTCTCCTTCTTTTTCTGAAAAAGAAGTTTTGAAGATAGGAGATTTCTGGTTAGATTCGGATCATCTGATGGTAAAAGAAAATGGTAAAGAAATTTACCTTTCCTGGAGAGAATTTCGCTTATTTGAACTTCTTATTAAAAATCGGGGAAAAGTTATCAGTCGCCAGCAAATTTTGGATAGCATCTGGGGAGAAGATAGTTTTATTACTGATAGAGTAGTAGATGTTTATATCGCTAATTTGCGGAAAAAACTGGGTAGTAGTGGGAATAAAATTGTGACGGTACGAGGAGTGGGTTATAAATTTGAATCTACTTAATATTTTTCTGTTTATAATTCTTATAGTTTTTTTTCTATTGGGAATTTACTTTTATCGAAAGTCAATTAGCAATCAGCAGTCCAAAACCCATTATATGCTTCTAGAACGAGAAAATGCTGAACAGGTTCTATCCCTGAAAGAAAATATTCTACAAGCTATGGATTCTCTATCTCTGGCGATGGCTTTTTATGATGGTCAAAAGGAAAAAGTGATGTTTAACTCTTCTTTTGGTAAATTCATTGGTGGGAAAGAAAAAGGAGAGGCATTTCTCTGGGAAATACCCCTTCTGGGAACATGGTTGAGAAAAGAAGAGAGTTTACAAGTAATAGAGGTAGGAAGTTTGAAACTTCACCTCCGGATTTGGGGAGGAGAAAATGATAAGGTAGTTTTTCTTGAAGATATAGGAGAAAAAGAAAGAAAATCCCGGGAAATGAACTACCTTTCTACCGCCCTCTGGCATGAGTTACGCACTCCTCTTACTGCTCTTGAAGGTAATGTTGTTATCTTAGAAGAAGAAGTAAAGGACCAATTTTTGCTTGATATCTCCTATAAAATGGAGCAGCAAATAAATAGGATAGAGACTACTTTGGATAACCTTCGCCAGTTGACCTCTATTTTTCAAGAAGAAAACCAGTTTTCTACTGCTGGAGAACTAAAGCGAACCTTAGAAGAAGTGATAAATAATTTTGAAGATGATATTCGGAGATTAGATCTCAGTTTGAGCGTAGATACTTCTCTTTTGGATAAAGTAAAGGCCCTATTTCCTTTTTCTTCAGCTGATTTTTTGATCCTTTTTTCTAACCTGTTTTCCAATGCTCTCAAGTTTAATTATCCTAAAGGGAGAGCAGAAATTAAATTGAATAGAGAAGAAGAGGGTGTATTTCTGGAACTCAGCAATACTACCTCTAACACTTCTCGAGAATTCATAAAATGGCTTTTTGAACCTTCTTCTACTTTTTCTCCTCGAGGAGCTGATGGAAGAGGAGTGGGGTTATATTTAGCTAAAGAGGCTGTGGCGCGGATGGGCGGGAGAATCAGTGCTCATTATGGGGAAGGAGATTCGGTAATTTTTCGGGTTTTGTTGTGTGTTGAGGATAAAAACGAAGAAAACTGATTAAGCCGAATCTACAATTTTTAAAATTATTTACATTCCCGATTACTGACTTCGGTAATATCGGAAACAATGAAATCTCAAAAAAAGACTCTCCTCTCCTATAAAAAGAGAGAGGAGAGATAAGCGTTTGATAAATAACCTGAAAATAACGCGGAGAGTAACTTACGTTACACTTTACCTTCTGCGCAAGAGGCAATTATACATTCCCTTATCGCTTCTTTTACTTTGCCTTCTATCCCCTGTAAAATTTTACCCACCATGAGCTCTTCGGGATGGTTCGCTAAGTATTCTTGGAAAGCACTTAAATATTGCACTCTCAAAGCAGTGCTGAAATTTATCTTTCTCACTCCCAGTTGCGCTGCCTTTCGTAGTTGCTCTCGAGGTGTACCGCTTCCTCCATGAATGACGAGAGGTAAACTGGTTTTCGCTCTGATTTCTTTAATGCGCTCAAATTGGAGCTGGGGCGTTCTCCCTTTGTATAATCCGTGACGAGTTCCTACTGCCACAGCCAGCATATCTACTGGTGCTTTACCAGTAAACTCCTGCGCTTCTTGAGGGGAAGTAAAGAAATCCTCTTCTTTGCTTTTCTCTTCCCAGCTTTCGTCTCCTTCTAATCCTCCTACTCTTCCTAATTCTCCTTCTACTAGTACCTCCACTGGATGGGCAATTTCTATTACTTTATTGGTCAGACGAATATTTTCTTCTAAAGGTAGACGGGAACCGTCGATCATTACCGATGAAAAACCATTTTGTATGGCTAAAAGAATATCTTCCAGGTGATGAGCATGGTCTAAGTGGAGAGAAAAGGGTATAGAAAATTTCTGAGATAGAAAAAGTAACGTTCCATAAAACATCCTTATATCCAGGGCTTCATATTCCACCGGAGCTACCTGGATAATCAGGGGAGCACGCATTTCTTCTCCTTCTTCCAAAACCCACAAAATAAACTCAGGTATAGGAACGTTGAAAGCAGGAAGAGCAAAGTTCTTCTCTTCAGCTAATTTTAGAATAGTTTGAGTAGAGACTAAAGGCATAAATAAAGCTCCTTTCTTTTTGGCTGTTCTGAAATTATAACAGATTTTTTCTCTTTTCCTGGAAATATTTTTTCAATGTTCAGAAGAGCTCATCATTTCTTGTGATGGGGACAGAAACTATTTACTATCCTTATCGTAAGGGGGTATTTTGGAGGTATAAAACACAAAAGGTGTCTACCAAGTGGTAGACACCTTTTTATAGCAAGCAGAAGTTAAAGATTTTTTATTTTTTCTTCTCTTTCTTGTAATAGTTTCTCGATGGCTTCTATATCTTCAGCAGCTAACTCCCAATCTCCAGCGGGAAATGTTTCTTCAATCTGAGAAGGACGTCGGGTTCCCACTATAGCAGCAGTAACCTCCGGACGTCGTAATACCCAGGCAATGGCCAGTTGAGCCAGGGTTCTTCCGTGTTTTTCAGCGATGGGTTTTAATTTCTCTACTAATTCCAGGTTGATACTGAGCAAGGGTTCATTAAATTGGGGGTCACTCCGGCGATGGTCATCAGGAGGAAGATTTTTCACCCGCTCCGGGGTAAATTTGCCAGTTAGCAATCCCTTTTGCATGGGGCTATATACTATTACTCCCATATTTTTTTCTGCACAATAAGGCAAAAT
>ERZ795062.583-NODE-583-length-30182-cov-6.168354_pt1 | contig 30182 bp, 27 predicted proteins | sample MGYA00375146_ERZ795062 | MGnify/ENA primary metagenome ERZ795062 (study PRJEB30191, sample SAMN05720281) | activated sludge metagenome | isolation source: Anaerobic digester | place: USA | collected 2015-07-16 ... | reverse complement strand
CGGTGACCCTCGACGGCCGCGACATCTCGGGGAAGACCCCTCACGCGCGCAGCCGCCTGGGTCTGCGGCGCAGCTTCCAGGACGTGGAACTCTACGACGACCTGACCGTCGCGGAGAACGTGGCGGTCGGTGCGGCACGATCGCGATCCCAGATCTCCGCGGGCGACCGGATCGCGCGCACTCTGTCGATGCTGGGTCTGGCCGAGATGGCCGAGGCCGAGGTGGCCTCGCTGTCTCAAGGCCAACGACAGCTGGTTTCCGTGGCGCGGCTGCTTGTCTCCGAGCCGTTGGTGGCACTTCTCGACGAGCCCGCCGCGGGCCTCGACAGCACCGAGAGCCGATGGCTCGGTGTGAAGTTGCGGGCGGTCCGGGACGCGGGCACGGCGATCCTGCTCGTCGACCACGACATGGAACTTGTGCTGACCGTGTGTGACCGCGTGGTCGTCCTCGACCTCGGCACGGTCATCGCCAGTGGCACACCCGAAGAGGTCCGCTCACATCCGGAGGTCCTGCGCGCCTATCTCGGCGTGCCCGCGGATGCGGTGGCGGATCCGGCAGAGGCGATCCCCGAGCTGCACGCACCCACACTCACTCCGCAGGAGGCATAGCGATGTCGGTCTTGGAATGCGTCAAACTCGACGCCGGCTACAGCAAGGGTATCCCGTGTCTGCGAGGCATCGATCTGACATTGGACCCGGGGCAGATCACTTGTCTGCTCGGACCGAACGGTGCGGGCAAGACCACACTGCTGATGGCCTTGTCCGGACTGCTTCCCCGCGCAGCGGGTGAGGTGAGGGTCGACGGCCATGCTGTGGCCAGTGGGAATCCGCGTCAGGCGGTGCGGTCCGGGATGGTGCTGGTACCCGACGATCGGGCGCTGTTCCGCCTGCTCTCGACCGAGCAGAACCTGAAACTCGCTGTCCGCGAACGTGCCGGCCGACGCGCCGCGCTCGACACCGTCCTCGATCGCTTCCCCTCGCTGCGGCGGCGATTGAAGGTCGACGCCGGGCGCCTCTCCGGTGGTGAGCAACAGATGCTCGCCATCGGCCGTGCCATTCTGCAGCACCCCAAAGTGCTGCTCATCGACGAGCTGAGCATGGGTCTGGCGCCCGTCATCGTCGACGAGATCCTCGAGGTTCTCGTCGCGCTGGCGCGGGACGAGGGCATGGCGGTGGTATTGGTGGAGCAGCATGTCCACCTCGCGCTGGCAGCTGCCGACCGCGCAAGCGTCCTGGTCCACGGCCGCGTCGTGGACCAGGACGACGTATCGGCCTTCCGGGCCGATCCACAACGTATCGAGCGCGCATATCTGGGCGGTGGACAGACGACCGAAACCACCGGCGAGGACGCTGCACGCAGGCATGACGCCGATCGCTCCGAACAGAGTGCCCACTGGGTGGGAGATGCCGATTTGCGCCTCGAATGAGCGCCTAGGGTCACGGTGACAAGGCGATGTGACCCAGTTCACGAGTCGCTCGACCGCTCAATTACGTTGTTGTTCAACATCATCACCGGAGGACCCAGTACATGTCCGAGAATGCACTCGACTATCCCGATCCCGCTGACATCGCCAAGGCCATCGAGGCCGCAGTCGCCGACGCCGACCCCCACCCCGCGCGTGAGCTGGCCAAGGGCTTCTCGTGGCCGGAATGCCCACGCTGGCACGACGACCTGTTCTGGTTCTCCGACATGTACACCTCGACCCTGAAGACCGTCGACGCCGACGGCAACGTCGCGGTCGTCGTCGACGCGACCGCCCGCGCCGAGGGCTCGGATGCCCCGATCGTCCTCGGTGGATTCGGTTGGCTGCCCGACGGCCGGCTGATCGTCAACTCCATGCACGAGAAGGTCGTGCTGGTCCACGATGGCAACGGAGTCGACGACCTCAGCGTCTACGCGGATGTCTCCGAGTTCGCACCCGGCCCGATCAACGACATGGTCGTCGACGCGCAGGGCCGCGCCTATGTCACCCAACTCGGATTCGACATGTTCAACGGCGCAGCGCCGGCCGCTTCGCCGATCATCGTGGTGGCACCCGACGGTTCGGCCTCCACCGCCGACAAGGCGGGTCCTCTGATGGGCGCGAACGGGATCGCGATCACCGCCGATGGCAGCAAGGTGATCACGGCGGAGGCCTTCGCCAACCGGATCATCACCTTGGACCGCTCCGACGACGGCACCCTGTCGAACCCGCGCGAGTTCGCGCAGTGCCCGTTCCTTCCCGACGGCATCGGTCTCGACGACGAAGGTGGAGTGTGGGCCTCGATGCCCGGCTGCGGCTATGTCGCTCGATTCACCGAGAACGGCGTCACCGACAAGATCGCGGTCCCGCTCGAGAGCGGCCTGGCGTCGGCATGCGTGCTCGGCGGCACCGACCGCAAGACCCTCTACATGACCGTGGGTGTCGAGGTCTTCGACTTCGAGAAGTCGGCGCGCGAGGCGCTCGGCGCACTGTGGGTCGCCGACGTCGCCCATAGCGGCGGCGCGACGCGTCCCTGACGCCATCTCAGTCCCCCGGCTCATCCCTCCGGAAACAGGAGAAGAACATGGCAACACTGGATTTCACTGATCGCGTCGTGATCGTCACGGGTGCGGGACGCGGCATCGGCCGCGCCCATGCTCGGCTGCTGGCCTCGCGTGGCGCGTCCGTCGTCGTCGGTGACCTCGGATCGAGCATCGACGGCGCGGGTGTCGTCGGCGACGATCCCGCCGGCGCGGTCGTCGCCGAGATCACGGCCGCGGGCGGAAAGGCGGTGGCGTGCAACGCCAACGTCGCAACCGAAGAAGGTGCCCACGCTCTCGTCGACGCCGCTCTCTCCGCATTCGGCGGCCTCAGCGCCGTTATCAACAACGCGGGCATTGTGCGCACCGCGCCGTTCGCCGAGGTTCCCGACGAGGAGTACCAGCGCCACCTCGACGTGCACTACTTCGGAGCGCTGCGCGTGTGCCGCGCGGCGTGGCCGCATCTGCTGAACGCGGATGCCCCCCGCATCGTCAACACGATTTCGGCTGCCATGCTGGGTAACCCGGGAATGGCCCACTACGGCGGCTCGAAGGGCGCACTGTTCGGTCTGACCCGAAACCTTGCCCTCGAAGGGCTCGAAGCCGGCATCAAGGTCAACGCGATCGCGCCGGGCGCGGGCACCCGGATGGCCGAAGCGGCCGCCGAGACGCTTTCCCCCGAGATCATGGAGTACATGCGGACCTCGTTGCTTCCCGAACATGTCGCTCCGGTGGCCGCCTACCTCGTCCACCCCGAATGCACGGTCACCGGTGAGGTCTTCAACGTCGCCGGTGGCATCGTGAACCGTCTCGCCCTCGTCAACACGGTGGGGATCCACGATCCCGGATTGACCATCGAGTCGATCGCGGAGAGCTTTGACCAGATCATGGCGATCACCCCCGAGGCCATTCCGCAGGTCGTCGCGCCGGCGCAAATGCCGGTTTCTTCCTGACCCGTCACACCCAGCCCACCCGGAGTCACCAGTGAGTACAACCGAAATGCCCCATCCGACCACGACGGACGCGCCCGCCGAATATCCCTTCGGTGCCGTCACGCCGACCGAGGCGGGCCAACGTTATCGGGCGATCGCCGTCGACCGCCCGATGACCAAGGTCACCATGCCTTTCGGCGGCGACGTATGGGTCATCCACCGCAACAGCGCCGCCCGCCAGATGCTCGCTGACAGCCGTTTCGTGCGCGAGCCCTTCCGGACCGGTGAGCGCGTGGTGCCCTATTTCGTGGAGTTCCCCGACTTCCTGAAGACCACCATCCAGTTCGAGGATCCGCCGCACCACACCAAGCTCCGCAAACTCGTGCAGCGCTCGATCTCGCCCAAACGTGTGAAGGCGATGCGGGATTCGGCGATCGAGTTCGCGAACCACCTCATCGACGAGATGGTGGCCAAGGGCGGTCCGGTCAACCTGGTCGAGGAGTACACGGTCGCGCTTCCCATCCAGATGCTCGCGAATCTGCTCGGCGTGCCGCCGGAGGATCGGCCGAAGTTCCAGAAGTGGAGTTCCTCGACCCTCGCGGTGGCCAACATGCCCGAGGAAGAGGTCGTGGCGAACATGACCGAGCTGGTTGTGTACATGATGGCGCTCATCGAGGAGCGTCGGCGTGAGCCGCGCGAGGACCTGCTCAGCGATCTCGCCAACGCGCGCGACAAGGACGACTCACTCACCGACGGTGAGATCCTGCCCATCGCACTGGTCCTCATCATCGGCGGATTCGACAACACCGCGAACTTCATCGGTGCCGGCGTGCTCTCCCTGTTGCGCAATCCCGACCAGCTCGAGGTGTTCCTCTCCGATCCCGACGGGGTCGCGCCGACCGCGGTCGAGGAGATCCTGCGGCACGGTCGCATGGCCATCGGCGACAAGGTCACCGGTGGGGGTGGAATGGTGCCGTTCGTGGCCACCGAGGATGTGACGATCGAAGGCCAGTTCATCGCGAAAGGTGAGGCCGCGCTGTTCGATCCGATGTGCTGCGGGCATGACGGCGTCGCGCTCGAGCACGACGATGTCTTCGACATCCGTCGCGAGAACAATCCGCACCTCACGTTGAGCTACGGAATGCACCACTGTCTGGGCGCGCCGCTCGCGCGGATGGAGATGCAGGTCGGTCTGGCCGAACTGTACAAGCGCATCCCCGAGCTCACACTGGCGGGCGAAGCAATCGTGGACAAGGACAATCTGACGCAGGCGATCACGGATCTGCCTGTCACCTGGTAGGAGAACCCAAGTGCCCAAGGTGTTCTACACCCAGCCGGACGGAGTCGAGAGAGTCATCGACGGTACGGTCGGGGATTCGGTCATGTCCACGGCGGTGCAGAACGGCGTGAACGGCATCGTCGGCCAGTGCGGCGGCGCGCTGTCCTGCGCGACCTGCCACGTGTACCTCGACCCCACAGAGATGAAACTGTTCGATGATCCCTCCGAGGACGAGGACGACATGCTCGAGTGCACCGCGTCCGATCGTGAGGACAACTCGCGGTTGTCGTGTCAGCTGGTTCTCAGCGAGGGAACCGATCTGCATGTGACCATCCCCGACGAACAGGCGTGAGGCGATGAGTTCACACGCCGACCAGGATGCCCCGGTCGCCGAGAGCATCGCGGTCGTCGGCGCGTCGCACGCAGCGGTGCACCTTGCCGATCGACTACGCGCCGAGGGCTTCTCGGGGACGATCACGTTGTACTCACAGGAGCGGCACCTGCCGTACCAGCGGCCGCCGCTGTCCAAGGCCTGGCTGAAAGGGGCCGCGACGGCGGAGTCGTTGTTGTTGCGGCGGCCGGATCAGTACGACGAGAAGGCGATCGAGCTCTGCACCGGTACCAGGGTGACCGAGGTCCGGCACACCGAGGATGGCGTTGCGCTGGCGGTCACCGACGACGCGGGCACCCGTGAACGGAGGTTCGACCGACTGGTGCTCGCGACTGGGGCTCGGGCCAGACAACTGTCTCTGCCCGGCGCCGACCACCCCGACGTGTTGGTGCTGCGCGACATGGATCACGCGCAGCGCATCGCCGAACGAGTGTCGAAGGGACCGATCGTCGTCATCGGCGGCGGCTTCATCGGACTCGAGGTGGCGGCTACCGCACGTCTGCTCGGCGCGGACGTGACGGTCGTGGAAGCGGGCTCGCAGCTCATGGGGCGCGCGGTGGGTGTGACGACCGCCGACGAACTGATGACCGCTCATCGCGCCGGCGCCATCGACATCGTGTTAGGCACCCGCCCGGAGGAGATCACGCACGACCACAACGGGATCCGGTCCGTACGGCTGGCCGACGGTCGCGAGATCGCGGCATCCACGGTTGTCGTTGGTGTCGGTGCCGAACCGCGGACCGAACTCGCCGAGCAACTCGGGCTCGCCTGTGACGGCGGAATCGTCGTCGACGATCGCTGCGTCGCGTCGGACGGGACCACCTTGGCCATCGGAGACTGCACGGTCCACGTCAGGCCGGACGGCACCCGGCTGCGGCTGGAGTCGGTGGACAATGCGATCGAGCAGGCCAACATCGCGGCCTGTGTTCTGCTGGGGCTGCCGATACAGTCCCGGCCGGCCCCGTGGTTCTGGTCGGATCAGGGCGATCAGAAACTACAGATCGTCGGCAGGATCGGTGGGCACACCTCGGTGCTGGTTCGGACCGACCAGGACAAGCCCAACCGGCGGGTGGCACTGTACTTCGCCGACGACACCCTGGTCGCTGCCGAGTGCCTCAACTCGCCCGCCGATTTCGTCGCCCTTCGCAATGCACTCGCCAAGGGCGTGTCTCTGAGCCCGGAGCTCTTCTCCGACAACGACATCCCGATGCGTCGCCTCCTCAAGGGCGCCTCGGGCGTCTGACCCGGCAGTACCGAATTAAACATCCCGCTCAGCGGGCGATGCTCTCACCGGCTCGGTCCCCCGATCGATATGGTCGAGCCATGAACGAGAATAGTTGGAGCAGAGACGAATTGGAGTCGGCGTTTCAGAACTGGCTGACGACCGTCAACCAGGCCGGGGCGGGTGAGCGCAGCTGGCGCGACTACCTCGAGCTGTACACCGACGACGTGGTGTATCACGAGCAGATGGCCGGCACCCTGAAGGGACGCGAGGGGATCTGGGCGTGGGCGGAACCGAGTCTCGCCCAGTTCCCGGGTTCGCATACCGTTGCGTTCCACGAACACTGGCATGTCATCGACGAGGTGGCCGGGAAGATCGTGGTCAAGTGCGACAACGTGATGAGTGATCCCGGCGACGGCACCACCTACAGCGCACCGCACGTCAGTATCCTCACCTATGCCGGAGACGGGCGCTTCCGCGGGCAGGAAGACGTCTACGATGTCACGACCTTCCTCGACGTCATCAAGGCGTGGGGTCGGCACGCGATGAAACTCGGTACCTTCGACGCCACGCAGCGGGGCTGGTTCGAGCAGGTCTATCCCGAGACGGTCGAATCCGCCTGACCGGCACTGAACCGCGCCGCAGCCAGCGCGCCGACCTCGGCCATCGCCGTACGTGCCCGTGCGACCGTTGATGTCTGCATGGCAAAGCCATGTCCCACACCGGGATAGCGCAGAATTGCGGTCGGTACACCGGCGTCCTGCAGACGGCGGCCGTACTCCTCGACGCCGTCGCGCAGCGGATCGGCGAATCCGGTCACGACGATCGCCGGTGGGAGCCCGGCGAGGTCGGTCGCCAGTGCCGGGCTCCCGTACTCGTCGTCGAGGGCCGGATCGTCGCCGAGGTAGAGGTTCTTCATCCAGGTGATGTCGTCGACGGTGAGGAATGCGCTGTTGCCGAATCGCCTCATCGACGGCCGGTCGACCGGGCGCTCCAGCCCAGGGTAGAACATGATCTGCTGGCAGATGTTCGGGCCGTGTTCGTCGCGTGACCGCAGGGCCGTCGCCGCGGCCAGGCCGCCGCCGGCGCTGTCCCCGCCGACACCGATCCGCGCGCGGTCGACCCCGATCTGGTCGGCGTGCCGATTCACCCAGCACAGCGCGGCGTACGCATCGTCGTGCCCGGCCGGATACCGATGCTCGGGTGCCAGCCGGTAATCGACGTTGACCACGACCGCCCCGGTGGCTGCCGCGACGTCGCGGGCGAGGCGGTCGAACGAGTCGAGAGAGCCCATGATCATGCCGCCACCGTGGAACCAGACGAGTGCGGGAGCGCCGGACCCGGGCGCGGTGGGCGGGCGATAGATGCGCAGTGGGATCGGCCCGCCGGGTCCCTCGCAATCGGCGTCATGCACGGACGCCATCGCGGGTCCGGTGGGCCGGACGATGGATTCGAGATTGTTCCGGACGCCCTGGACGCCGACCGTCCGGAACGAAGTCGCCCCCGACTGCCGCATTCTCTCGACCATGGGTGCGACGTCGGGATCCCAGACATCGAGTGGGACATCGCTTTCGACGTGCGTGATATCGGTCATGGCGTTCTCCTCGAGGTTTGCAGGACCACCGTGGCCCCGCTTTCGCCACCCTGCCGATGCTGTGCCATCAACGCGACGACTCTGTCGTTGTCGCCGTCGGTCAGGGCGTCGACCATCGCGTCGTGTTCGGCGAGCACTCGTGCCCTCGCCTCGGGGTCGTAGAGGTAGACCGCGTGATACGGCATCGCGAGCGTCCACAGCCTGCGCAGCTCGGACACGACCAGCTGCAGCGGTGACCTGTCGAACATGGCGAAGTGGAACGTCCGGTTCTCCAGACGCATCTCGAGGAGATCACCCCGCTCGGCCGCCGACCGCACTCGCGCCGCTGCATCTGACACCTCGCGCATCGCGGTGCCGGCGAGTCGAGGCAGGGACCGCAGAACCTCGGGTTCGAGCGCGGCGCGCATGAGATAGATCTGTTCGATCTCGTCCTGGTCCAGACGGGCCACCACATAGCCGACGTTCGGTGTGTGGGCCACCAGGCCTTCGGCGGTGAGCTGCCGCAATGCCTCGCGGATCGGGAGTCGGCTGACGCCGAGCTGTTCGGCCATCAACTCCTGGCGAATCGGCTGTCCGGGCAACAGTTCTCCGGTCACGATGCGTCGTTCCAGTTCGTTCGCCACACGCCCGGCGGCACGTCCGACACCTGCGCGGTCCACCCCGATGCTCATCCGAGGACGCCCTCGTTGAGCAACGCGTCGATGTGTGCGGGCGCGTATCCCATGGCCTCGAGGACCGCGACAGTGTGTTCACCACGCGCGGCTGCCGGCCTAGGGGGACGAGATCTGGAGCGGCTCAACGACAGTGGCACACCTACGCCCCGGTAGTCCTCGGTATCCAGGAAGAGCCCGCGGTGACGGACCTGAGGTTCGCGCAGCGCCTGGTCGATCGTGTTAACCGGACTCGACGCTACGCCGGCCGCATCGAGCAGGTCGGCGAGTTCGACGCGCGGGCGCGCCGACACGACCTCCGAGAGGATGCCGATCAGTTCCGCGCGGTGGGCATGCCGCTGGCCGTTGGTGGTGAATCGCGGATCGGAAGCCAACTCGGGCATACCGAGAATCTGAGTGAGAGAGGCGAATTGGCGATCGTTCGCCGCGCTGATGAAGATCTGCCCGTCGGCCGCGTCGAACACCTGGTAGGGGACCACCGTGGGATGGACGTCGCCGGTGCGCTGCGGAACCGCGCCGCTGGCGGTCCAGTTCGCCGAGTGCGGATGCAGAATCGACACCACCGCATCGAGCAGGGTGATGTCCACGAGTTGTCCGAGACCGCTGCGCTCGCGTTCGAGAAGCGCGAGCAGCGTTCCAGAGAACGCCATGTTGGCCGCGACGATGTCGACGATGGGCACCCCCACGCGGAGCGGGTTCCCGTCGGGGTATCCGTTGATGCTCATCAGGCCACCGAAGCTCTGCAGCACCGCGTCGTATCCCGGCGCACCGGCCATTGGACCGTCGACCCCGAACCCGGTGATTCGGGTATACACGAGGGTGGGATTGCGTTCGGCGAGAACCGATTCGTAGTCGAAACCCCATCTCGACAGTGTGCCAGCCTTGAAGTTCTCGATCACCACGTCGGCGGCATCGAGGAGATGTCCCAGGACATCCCGCCCGGCCTCGGTCCGCAGATCCAGGCACAGGTTGTCTTTGCTGTGATTCATGCCGGTGTAGTAGGCGCTGCTGTCCTCGCTGACGAAAGGTGGTCCCCAGCCGCGTGTCTCGTCACCCGAGGGCGCCTCCACCTTGAGTACCTCGGCACCCTGATCGGCCAGCATCTGGGCCGCGAGCGGCCCGGCCAGCACCCGGCTCAGATCCAGCACCCGCAGGCCCGCGAGGGCACCGCGGTTTTCGGGATCGGATGCGGACCGCCAGGCGGCACGCGCATCGATCGCAGAGTCCTGCGGCTGGGTGTCGCTCGGTGCGGTCGTCATGCGTGGGTTCCTTCCTGGTGCCGTGCGTCCGACCCGGATCGGGACGGCGATGTCGCGCCGACGTCCCCGGATGATCCGGAGTCGCCGACGATGATGTCCCACACGTCGACGCCATCGTCGAGAATGTGCCGGGCGAGTACCCGCGCCCAGTCCTGTTCGTTTCCGAAGCGGTCGCGCCAGGACCAGAGCGAGGTCGTCGATCGGCCCAGGCTGTGCTCTGCGGTGAATCCGATCGCCCCGTGGATCTGATGACCCGCCGAGGCGATGTCCCGGGCCGATGCCGAGGTGACGGTCTTCGCGGCCGCGACCACCCGTTCGTCACCCGAGGCGTCGAACTCCCGGGTCGCGGCATCGGCCGCCGCCGTCATCAGGGCCGTCGTCCCGGCGAGCTGAGCCAAACGTTGCTGGATCGCCTGAAACTTGGTGAGCGGACGCCCGAACTGGACGCGCTGACCCGCGTAGGCGACGGTGATGTCGCGAACCCGTTGGGCGGCCGCGGCCAGGGCCACCGCGTACGCGAGTGCCCCGCGAGTGCGGACCTCGTCGATGCTCACCGGTGCACGTCCGGTCTGGATCGCGGCGGCGTCGGCGAAGTCGACGTCGGCCAGGGCAGTCCCCACCAGGTCGGTTCCGCCGCTCACCGTCACGCCATCGGCACCGAGATCGACCAGGGCGAGGGTGGTCGCGTCCGCGGTATCGGGCACCGCCACGAGCACGAATCGCGCACCGCCCGAGACGACCTCGTGTGCGGTGCCGTGCACGGTAGTGATGCCGTCCGTCGCCTCGATGCGGAGATCGTCGCCGATCGCCACCGTCACGGTTGATGTCGGCCCGCCCGCGTCGGTGACGTCGAGCGCGATCCCCGCCCGGGCGGCCAGCCACTTGGCAAGGGCCGTGTGCTCGATCAGCGGAATCGTCGCACCCGCACCCGCGACGGCGGCCACGACAGCGAGCACATCGGCGAGTGTGCCGCCGGCGTCACCGTCCTGCTCGTCGACACCGATCTCGGTGAAACCGGCGTCCACCAGTGCTTCCCAGAGGGCGGTGTCGGTGCCCGCGGGTGTCTCCAGGCGGGTGCCGAGGCGATTGATGATGTCGGTGGTGGTCCGGCGCAGCTCGGCGCGTATGTCGGTCATCGAATTCCCAATCCGCGTGCCACGATCCCGCGCAGGATCTCGTTGGTGCCGCCGCGCAAGGTGAATGCGGGCGTGTGTAGAACCGCGCCGGCGAGCAGCGTGGCGAAAGGGTCCTGTTCGTCGCGCCGGGCCGTCACGCCGCTCGACGATCGGATCGCCTCCACGAGTTCGCCTTCGAAGGACGAGCCGGCGTCCTTGACCATTGCGGCCAGGACGTCGGGTTTGCGCCCTGCGGCGAGCTCTTGGGCAACGGACCACGACATGTGGCGTAACGCCCAGGCGTGCGCGGTGAGGTTGCCCAGCGTGACCCGCTGGGCGTCGGTGGTCTCGCCGCGACGCAACCGGTCGGCCCACGCGCGCAAGAGCGGCATCGTGGACAGGTAACGCTCGGGGCCGGACCGCTCGTAGGCGAGTTCACCCATCACCTGGGCCCATCCGGCGCCCCGGACGCCGAGCAGGGCGTCTGCGGGGAGGACAGCGTCGTGGAAGATCACCTCGTTGAAATGCGCCTCGCCGTCGATGCTGCGGATCGGACGGATCTCGACATCGGGATGCGGGAGGTCGACGATGAACTGCGACAGTCCCTGCTGGCGATCCTCGGGCCGCCCGTCTGTGCGTGCGAGGACCACCATGGCGTGCGAGTTGTGTGCCTGAGTGGTCCAGACCTTGGTTCCCGATAGACGCCAGGAGTCTCCCAGATCTTTTGCACAAGTGCGTATTCCGGCAAGATCGGAGCCGGAGTCGGGTTCGCTCATACCGATGGCGAAGAACGCTTCGCCTGCTGCGATGGCAGGTAGATAGCGCGACTTCTGCGCCTGTGTCCCGTGCGCGAGGATGCCGGGAGCCATCTGGCGGTCGGCGATCCAATGCGCCGCGACAGGAGCTCCCGCAGCCAGCATCTCCTCACTCACCACGAACCGTTCGAGTGGACTGCGCGCGTGCCCGCCGTATTCGAGTGGCATGGTCATGCCCAGCCACCCGTGCAGGGCGACCCGCTTGCTGAACTCGGGATCGCAACCCGACATCCAACTGTCGCAGGAGGGGGTGAACCGGCCCTGCGCGAGCTCATCGCGCAGGAAGGCCCGCACCTCGCCGCGCAGCTCGGTCAGAGTGCGGTCGTTCACCGCGGCCGCGGCCGACGGTGCGGAGGCAGTCATGAGCGCTGCGGTCCGCGAGAGGACCACGCCTGCTTGCCCTTACGGGACATCGACCACATCTGGACACCACGCTCGATCTCCAGGGCCGACGGCAGGCTGACCGCGGGCGGGCCGAGTTCGAGGCGGGCGCTCCGCAGGATCCGGCGGGTGAGTTCGGGATCCTCGGCCGCCGGAGCCACGAGCTGCTCGGCGTAGGAGGCGATCTCCTCCGCCGCAACCGCGGCATGGGCCAGTCCGCGCTCGACCGCCTCCGATCCGGTCATCGACGCACCGCAGGTGGCCATCGCGATCGTGGTCGACCAGCCCACCTTGCGCCCGAGCAGCGCGAGGTGGCCACCGCCCGGATGGATACGCCGTGCGAGAAAGCCGCTCTCCAGCAACGACTCCGGAGTCGTGATCAGCATATCGGTGGCGAGCGCGAGGTTGAGTCCGGCCCCGACCGCTCCGCCGACGACCACCGACACGGTCGGTACCGGCAGCTCGCCGACTCGCACGAACGACCCGTAGACCGCCGACGTGCGCCGGACGGCCTCCGGAGACGCCGGGTCGGCAGAGGAGGCCGCCAGGTCACGTGTGTCGGCGCCGCTGCAGAAGTAGGGCCCGGCCGCATCCACGATCACGGCGCCGATGCTGAGGTCGTCGGTGACGCGGTCGCAGAACTCGACGACGGCGGCCGCCATGTCGAGGTTGATCGCGTTCTTGCGGCGTGGATTGTTCAGCGTCAGGCGGGCGATGCCGTCGATGAAGGTGGTCCCGATGGTGCCGGCCTCACTGGTGCCCGATGACGATGCCGGCGGAGATGTCGGTGCGTTCATGTCGACACAGTAGCCGATTGGATACAAAATGTGTATCCAAAATCATTGACAGATTCTGCCGGGATGAAGTGGACTGGCAGAACACAGCGTCGGCCCGCGGATCTCGTGGCCGCGAGAGGAGTTCGAAATGTTCAGTCTGCAAGGAAGAATCGCCTTGGTATCCGGGGCGGGTCAGAGTGTGGGGGCCGGGATCGCCACCGTGCTGGCCCGGCAGGGCGCCGCCGTCATCGTCAACGATCTACACGCCGACCGCGCCGAAAAGGTTGCTGCCGGCATCGTCGCGGAGGGCAATCGCGCGGCACCGGCCGTCTTCGACGTCACCGACCTCGACGCGACGATCTCGGCAGTTCGGTCGGCTGAGACCGAGCTCGGCGGGCCGGTCGACATTCTCGTGAACAATGCGGGGATCGCCGATAGTCGGGTCAACAAGCGATTTCTGGAGCTCACCCCGGACCAATGGCGAGGCCCGATCGACCTCAATATCTACGGCGCGATGAACTGTGTCTACGCGGTGATTTTCGGCATGCGGGACCGCGGTTGGGGTCGGATCGTGCAGATCTCTTCGGGCTCGGCGCGTACGGGCCAGAACATCGGGGTGTCGATGTACGCGACGGGCAAGAGCGGTATCGAGGGCTTCATCCGGCATCTCGCCGCCGAAACGGGACAGTTCGGCATTACCGCCAACGTGGTGGCCCTCGGACAGCAGAAGAACCTCGAACACATCTATTCCGCCGAGATGCTCGAGAAGGCGCTCGCGAGCATTCCGATCGGACGACTCGGGGACCCGATCGAGGCAGGTGCCTTCTGCGCCTATCTGGCCTCCGATGAGGCCGGCGGGATGACCGGTCAGACAATTGATTTCAACGGCGGTTCGCAGACCCGATGACCAGCGACGAAGGATCCGGACAGAGTGTCGGGCACGCCTGGCTCTCGCTGAGTGCGATCACGGTCGCCGACCTGGATCGCTCCTGCCGCTTCTACACCGCATGCGGATTCGGCCGCGAGAGGGACCTGTTCACCGCGGAGTTCGATGCGGTGATCCTGCGTCTCGGACAGGCGGGTGTGGAACTTCTCAAGCCACATGCCAACACCACCGTCGACCACCGCGGCGGTTTGGTGAAGTTCGTCGTGAACACCCCCGATGCGCGCGCGGTGATGGAGTCAGCACGCTCGCACGGGGGAGTGATCGAGAAACCGGCGACCACGTATGAAGCCCACGGTGGGCTGGTGATCGGGGTCGTGCGCGATCCCGACGGCTATCTGATCGAGTTCGTCCAGCGTCCGGTCAGCTGAGGCCGACCGGGACGTCGGGCCCAGTCGACCGCTGAGCGGGAACGGGTCGTCCTCGCTGTGCTGGTGCGATTAGCGTCAGCGCCGACATCACTGTGAATGCGATAGAAGGTTGGGTGCACGATGGCGTGGGACAAGAGCTATGACGTGGTGGTGATCGGTTCCGGCGGGGCGGCGTTGGCAGGTGCGGTCGCCGCGGCCACGCGGGGGCTGTCCACGTGTGTGATCGAGAAGACCGAGTACTTCGGCGGTACATCGGCGTACTCCGGTGGGAGCGTCTGGCTCCCGGGTAATCACGTCCTCGCGCGCGACGGCGTCGACGACTCGGTGGCCAAGGGACTGGAGTACTTCCACACCGTGGTCGGCGATCGCACTCCCGAAGATGTGCAGCGAGCCTTCCTGGAGACCGGCCCCGAGGTCGCCGGCTTCCTGGAGAACAGCGCCGGAATCCCGCTCATGCACCAGCCGTTCCCGGACTACTTCGCAGCACCCGGGCGAAGTGCCAACGGCCGCAGCATCTTCGCGCGTGAGATCACGGCCGAGGAAGTCGGCAGTCGATTGTCGGACATCCGGCCGATGCTGTCGGCCGACCAGTTCGACGTTCCTGTCGACCGGTCGGTATTGATCGGTGGGCAGGCATGGATCGCCCGCCTCGTGCTGGCCCTCGACCAGTCCGAGAATGCGGATCTCCGGCTGCGTACCCGGGCATTGAGCCTCGTACAGGAGGCCGGCCGGGTCGTCGGAGTGATCGTGGACGGTGACGACGGCCCCCAGAACCTCGAGGCCAGGGGCGGGGTGCTCGTCGCCGCGGGAGGCTACGAGGCCGATGCGGCCTTGCGTCGCGAGTGGACACAGATGCCCACGGCAGACTGGACGTCGTCGAGCCCGGACACCGGAACCGGCGACGCGGTCAGGATGTTGCAGGAAGCGGGAGCGAAACTCGACCTGCTCGATCAGTGCTGGTGGGCTCCCGCGACCCTGTTCCCCAACGGTCGGGCCGTCTTCACCCTCGGACTGCGAGCGGGCATCGTCGTGGACGGAAGCGGGCAGCGCTTCGCCAACGAACTGCTTCCCTATGATCAGATGGGTCGCGCGATGCGTGAAAGGATGCTTTCAGAACCGGGTACCGAGTTCTGGTTCGTCTTCGACGACACCGCCGGCGATCAGATGCCGGCGATCGCCTCTCCCGCACCGATTATCGGTGAGATGACGGCGGCCGGTCTATGGCATACCGCGGACAGCGCCGCCGAACTGGCCGAGAGCATCGGCGTCGACGGCGAACGACTCACTGCGACCATCGACCGTTTCAACGGATTCGCGCGACAGGGTCACGACGACGACTTCGCGCGCGGCGAGGATCCATACGGGCGGTTCTTCGTGGGCGGCACGGTGGCGGCCGACTGTCTGCTCCCCATCGGCGGCAAGCGACTCCATGCGGTTCGCCTGGTCCTTGGCGACCTCGGGACGAAGGGCGGCGCGGTGATCGACCGTAACGGTGCGGTCCAGGGTGTCGGCGGCCGCTCGATTGACGGGTTGTACGCCGCGGGCAACTCGTCGGCGTCGATCTCGGGCAGTGCCTATCCGGGACCGGGTACCCCGCTCGGTTCCGGGATGGTGATGGCCTATCGGGCCGTGACCGACATGATCGCGCGCATGCCCTCGGCGGCAAAGGTTCTCGCCTGAGCGAGAAACACCAGACCGGCGGGCCGCGGTGGTAGGGGTAAGCCCACCGCGGCCTGTCCCTCCATCGACCGAGGCGATCGGTGGAGGGACGGCAGATCTCACATGTGCGCGCCGCCGTCGATCCGGATCTCGGTTCCGGTGATGAATGCGCCGTCATCGGAGGCGAGCATGGCGATGACTCCGGCCACCGCCTCGGGCCCGGCCATCCCGGGGATCGAGAGGTCGGCGTCGGAGGGCAACGCCTCGATCACCGGCTGTACCCGCGCGTAGTGGCTGAGGTCGGCGTCGGAGGGAAGTCCGGGCGCCGCGGTCATCCCGGACGAGATGCTCCCGGGCGCAACCGATACGGCACGGATACCGTCCTTGGCGTACTCCGCGGCGACGGTGTGGGTCAGCGACCATATCCCACCCTTGCTCGCCGCATACGCGGCCATGTACGGGTGCGCGAACGTCGCCGACGTGGAACTGAAGTTGACGATGACACCGCGGCCGGACACCTTCAACGCCGGAATCGCATCGCGGATCATCAGGAACGTGCCGGTGAGGTTGACACCGATGATGCGGTTCCATTCCTTGAGCGAGAGTTCATGGGTGTGCGCACTTCGGAGGATGCCCGCGGCATTCACCAGAATGTCTATGCCACCCAGTTCTTCGGTCGCCGCACCGACGCATTCGGTTACCGACGATTCGTCGGAGACGTCCACGACATGCGTCGACAGGCTGCCGGGTCCGGTGGTCCGCGCGCGTTCGGCGGTGCGGTCGAGACCCTCTTGGTGCACGTCGCATGCGACCACAGCCGCGCCCTCGGCGACCAGACGCAGCGAGGTGGCCTGACCGATTCCCGACCCCGCTCCGGTGATGATCACCCTACGGTTTTCGAATCTGTTGTCCACGTTGACTTCCCTTCAGTTCGGTCGGCGTGACGACCCGCCCACATCCGGCTGGTCGTCGATGCCCGTCGATCATCACCGACAGGAGGGGTGTGAATCCGGCTCGATTCCCATTGTGCGGACGGTGCCGATGACGAATCCTCAGTGCTTGGCGAGGTCCGCCGAGACGCAGCGATCCCAGATCTCGCGCGCTGCGACCCGAACCGGACCCACCATCTGCCGCAGATCCATCGAGCTGACGGGTGCGCACACGGCGACCGCCGCGGTGTTTCCGTAATGGTGGTCGGGCGGACCGATCGAGGTCGCGACGCAGGCGATGCCTGGGAAGAGTTCTCCGCGATCGAAGGCGGCACCCCGATCGAGTGTCAGTTGCAGGTCGGCGCGAAGTCGATCGACTGAGGTGATGCTGAGCGATGTCCGCGCAACGAGGGCCCCGGTGTCGGTTCGCCTCAGTTCGGACAGATCGATCTCCTCGATCGAGGGTGCCGAGTTGGCGAGGATGGCCTTGCCTGTCGCGGTGAGGTGGGCCGGCACTCTCAGGCCGACGCGCGTGGGTGTGGGGCCGGATATCCGACCGTTAACCTTCGCCAGGTAGACGGTGTCGCCGTGATCTACGACGCCCACCTGGACCGTAAAACCGGTTCGTTGGGCAAAGGCACGCATCGTCGGAATGGCTCCGTGCAGAAGCCGATTCTGATTGAGGGCTGCCTGCCCGGCCTCGTAAGCCTTGACACCGTATTCGTAGGTCTGATCGGCGCGGGCGAGCCAGCCCGCGTTCGCGAGTTGGTCGAGGAGGCGGTGAACAGACGATCGCGGAAGCCCGGTACGGGCCGTCACCTGCGCCAGCGTGAGCGGCCCGGCCCCGTTGAAGGTGTCGAGCACGAGCGATACCCGGTCGACGACTGATACCGGAACCCCGTCGGTGCGCGACCTTCTCACCGAACCTCCCGAGCAACCTTCAACAACGCTATGATGTGTGTCACGTTACCCGCGCGCGGCGACGGTACCAAACCCGGTCCTGAATCCACAGCCATGAGAACACACCCCCGCCGCGGTCTTGAATATTCTGGCCTCCCGTTCAGCGAGACACCCGTCTCCACCGCTGCTCGAGGCCACCTACCTTCGGACTGCCCACGATCGGGCCTCTGAGTGGACCCTCAATCGAGAAGTGTCTTCGTTCGGATGCGTCACGAGGAGATGTGATGACCAGTCAAACGCTTACAGCGAGTGTCGGGGCCGACGCGCCCTCCGAGCCCCTCGCGCCCGGAGTCCGGACCGTTACCGTCGCGGCCATCGTGGATGAGGCCTCTGATGCGCGTTCGTTCGTGGTCCGTCCCGAGCCCGAGGATGCCGGCCGGTTCACTTACCGCGCAGGGCAGTTCATCACGATCCGTGTTCCCGACCGCGGGCGGGGGACCGCCCGCTGCTATTCGCTGTCGAGTTCACCGCACACCGAGGGCGTCGACGATCTCACGTTCACGGTGAAGCGGGTGCAGGACGGGACGGGTTCGAATTGGATCTGCGACGAGGTGGCGCCAGGTGATCGTCTCCAGGTGCTGCCACCGACCGGGGTGTTCACCCCCGCATCACTGGACGAGTCGGTGGTTCTGGTGGCCGGTGGCAGCGGTATCACGCCGGTGATGTCGATTGCCAAGTCCATCCTGTACGGCGGCACAGGCAACGTGCTACTGATCTACGCGAACCGCGACGAGCGCTCGATCATCTTCGGTGAGCGGCTTCGCCGCATGACCGAGGAGTTCCCCGATCGGCTCACCGTGGTCCATGTCCTCGAATCCGTGCAGGGGTATCTGACACCGGGACATCTCACCGCGCTGGCCGGGCCGATCGCCGACCGGGCGGTCTTCGTCTGCGGTCCGGAACCGCTGATGGACCTGGTGACCGGCGTGTGCCGCAGTCTCGGCGTCCCGACCGAACGCATCCACTCCGAACGCTTTCTCTCGCTGAGCGGTGACCCGTTCGCATTGCCTGACACGCCCGCGACCGCGGGCGATGACGCGGACACCGATTCGGTGGAAGTGACGGTCGAGTTGGACGGGGAGAGCCGGACGGTGGCCTGGAAGCGCGACCGCAAGCTCCTCGACGCCCTCCTCGAGGATGGCCTCGACGCGCCGTTCTCGTGCCGCGAAGGCGCGTGCAGTGCGTGCGTCTGCACGCTGAAGTCGGGCGAGGTGCGCATGGCGCGCAACGAGGTTCTCACCGATGACGACATCGCCGAAGGCTACATCCTGGCCTGTCAGGCCGAGCCGGTCTCCGGCGAGATCGACATCGAGTACTGATCCTCCAATTGGCCTCCCATTGTGTGGGAGACCTGCATCACAGGAGTCGGTCGAATTGCCAAGCTGATCACACGGCCCACGAGTGAGGTAGGTCTGCCGTGACAATCCGATCAGGGAGGCACAATGAGTTCCACGTCTGACACCGAAGCCAAGGTGCGGATCATCGACACCGGTGTCCCCCCGGAGCGATTCGCCCGCGGGTGGCACTGCCTCGGACTGGTCCGCGATTTCAATGATGGTCAGCCACATCAGGTTCAGGCCTTCGGCACCGACCTCGTGGTCTTCGCGGGCGAGGACGGCAAGGTGAACATCCTCAACGGCTACTGCCCGCATATGGGCGGTAATCTCGCGCACGGCAGCGTCAAAGGCAATTCGATCGCATGCCCGTTCCACGACTGGCGCTGGCGAGGCGACGGAAAGTGCTCGGGGATCCCCTACGCACGCCGTGTTCCGCCACTGGCCCGGACGCGTGCGTGGCCCTCGATGGAGGTCAGTGGACAGTTGTTCGTCTGGAACGACCCGGAGGGCGGTAAACCCCTGGAGGAGTTGACGATCCCGGAGATCCCGATCTACGGCGATGCCGGCTGGACCGACTGGGTGTGGAACTACGTCGACGTCGAGGGCTCGCATTGCCGCGAGATCGTCGACAACGTGGTCGATATGGCGCACTTCTTTTACGTGCACTACGGCATGCCGACCTACTTCGTGAACATCTTCGAGGGCCACACAGCGACGCAGATGATGCGTTCACGTCCGCGCGCGGATGCTGCCGGGGTGAGTCAGAGCACCAACTACAGCTCCGAGAATCAGTCTCATGCAACCTATTTCGGCCCGTCCTACATGATCGACAAATTGTGGAGTGCGGGTCGGACCGGGGAGGGTGAACCCAATATCTACCTGATCAACTGCCACTATCCGGTGACGCCTACGTCGTTCCGGCTGCAGTACGGGGTGATGGTGGAGAAGCCCGCCGGCATGGACGACGCCGCGGCCGAACAGATCGCCCAGGCCGTCGCGAAGGGGATATCCATCGGCTTCGAGCAGGATGTCGCGATCTGGAAGAACAAGTCGCGCATTGACAACCCGCTGCTGTCCGAGGAAGACGGACCCGTCTATCAGCTCCGCCGCTGGTACGAACAGTTCTACGTCGATGTCGACGACATCGAACCGGAGATGGTGAACCGGTTCGAGTTCGAGATCGACACCGAACGCGCACTGAAGAACTGGCAGGCCGAGGTCGACGAGAACCTCGCCGCCGGACGTACTGCGTTCGCGCCCAACCTCACCCACGCACAAGACGCCGTATCTGCGGGCTGACAGGCTCCCACTGCCATCCAGCCCACCCAAGCCCTGCCGATACATCAGGAGAAGAACATGTCCTACCAGGTTCTAGACAACATCGAGGCGATCGCCGACGAACTGCGAGCGGGCGCCGACGAGGGTGACAAGCTCGGCCGCCTGCCCGACGGCATGGCCAAGAGCCTCAAGCACACCGGCATCATCCGGCTGCTGCAGCGCAAGAAGTACGACGGCTTCGAGGCGCACCCGCGTGAGTTCGCGGAGACCGTCATGCGCACCGCGAGTCTGTACGGCTCGGCCGGATGGATCGGCGGCATCGTCGGAGTTCACCCGTGGCAGTTGGCATTCGCCGATCCCAAGGTGCAGGAGGAGATTCTCGGGGACAACTCCGATACCTGGCAGGCCTCGCCGTACATGCCCGGCGGCATCGCGGTACCCACCGAGGGCGGCTTCGTGATGAACGGCCGCTGGCAGTTCTCCTCGGGCACCGACCACTGCGACTGGATCTTTCTGGGCGCCATGATCGGTGGCGCCGACGGCAAGCCGCTGATGCCGCCTCAGGGACTGCATGTCATCCTGCCGCGCAAGGACTATGAGATCGTTCAGGACTCCTGGGACGTCGTCGGGCTGCGCGGCACCGGCAGCAAGGACATCATCGTCAAGGACGCCTTCATTCCGGATTATCGCGTGATGCGTTCGGCCGAGGTCATCGACGGCACCGCTGCTCGCGAGTACGGTGTCACCGAAACCCTGTACAAGATGCCGTGGTCGACGATGTTCCCGCTGGGCATCACCTCGGCCACCATCGGTATCTGCGAGGGCGTGCTGGCCGAGGGCATCAAGTATCAGCGCAGCCGGGTGGGTGCCAACGGTACCGCGATCAAGGACGATCCTTACGTATTGCACGCGCTCGGCGAAGCGGCCGCCGAGATCGATGCCGCACGGGCACAATTGCTGTCCAACGTGAGCCGTATCTACGACCTCGTCGACGCCGGCAAGGAGATCGACTTCGAGACGCGGGCGACATCACGCCGCAACCAGGTGCGCTCGGCGTGGCGGGCGGTTCGCGCCGCGGACGAGGTCTTCGACCGGTCCGGTGGCAACGCACTGCGCATGGACAATCCGCTGCAACGCTTCTGGCGTGACGCGCACGCCGGTCTGCACCACGCGATCCACGTATCGAGCACGACCTACCACGCGGCCGCGATGGCATCTCTCGGGATCGTCGTCCCGCCCGGACCGCTGCAGGTGATGATCTGATCCGACGCCGAACCGAGAGGAGTCAAACCATGACCGAAATCAAGGGGCTCGGCTATGTCCGCGTCCAAGCCACCGATATAGACCGTTGGCGCACATTGGGTTTCGATGTTCTCGGCTTTGCGTCGGGATCGGGTGTCGAGGGTGATGCTCTGCACTTCCGGATGGATGAACGGCAGTGCCGCTTCACCGTCGAACGCGGCGACGTCGACCGTGTCACCGCGGTCGGCTGGGAGGTGCGCGATGTCCAGGCGCTGCGGCAGGTGGCGGCCGTGCTCGACGCCGAGGCGCACCCATACGAGCCGATGTCACAGGAACTCGCCGACGATCGCCGGGTCGAGGGGGGCCTGTGTCTGAAGGATCCGGGTGGCACCCCGCTCGAGATATTCTTTGGTCCGGTGCTCGACCACAGTCCGGTGCTCACCAAGTACGGCCAGCGGTTCATCACCGGAGGCCAGGGTATGGGGCACGTGGTGATGCCCACCACAAACTTCGACGAATCCTTCCGGTTCTACACCGAGACACTGGGTTTCCTGTCCCGTGGGGCGTTCCGGATGTCACCGGTCGGCGTCAACCCGCCTCTGCGCATTCGGTTCCTCGGCGTCAACCAGCGACACCACAGCCTTGCGTTGATGCCCACCACCGAGGGGCGTGACCCGGGCGTCATCCATGTCATGGTCGAGGTCGACTCGCTCGACGCGGTAGGGCGGGCCTACGACCAGGTGAACGCGCACGACTTCCCGGTGTCCTCGACACTCGGCCGGCACACCAACGACAAGATGATCTCCTTCTACGTCCGCGTCCCGGGCGGCTGGGACATCGAGTTCGGCACCGAGGGAAAGCTCGTCGACGAGTCGTACTACACGGCCGAGGAAATCACCAAGGACAGCTATTGGGGACATGAATGGCTGTGGGCCAAGGAAGTTGCGGCGATACGCGAGGCAGCGGGCGTCGGCGACAACGAGGCCGCCGTCACAAGCTCGTCCGCCACCGCCTGATCTACTCAGCAAGCATCTGAAACCCAAGCCGCCCGATTACCTAAGGACACCTCTCATGTTTAAGCTGCCGCGTACCGATGTCGACGTCATCGTCGTCGGCGCCGGGATATCCGGCTTGTATGCCGTCTACAAGCTGCGCGCGCAGGGGCGCAGCATCGCCGGGTTCGAGAGTGCCGCCGACGTCGGCGGCACGTGGTACCACAACCGATATCCCGGCGCGCGATGCGACGTGGAGAGCATCGACTACTCCTACTCCTTCGACTCCGAACTGCAGCAGGAATGGACCTGGACGGAACGATTCGCCACGCAGGAGGAAATCCTGCGGTATCTCGAGCACGTCGCCGACCGTCACGACCTGCGGAGCGCCTACTCGTTCGAGACCAAGGTGGTGAGCGCGGTCTGGGACGACACCGACTCGACGTGGACCGTCACCACCGACACGGGCGTCGTGAAGACCGCTCGGTTCGTCATCTTCGCCACCGGCGTGTTGTCCACCGCCAACCGCCCCGACATCGCGGGTGCGGAGTCCTTCGCCGGCGAGAGCTATCACACCGGTGAGTGGCCACACGATCCGGTCGACTTCAGCGGCAAGCGCGTCGGGGTGATCGGTACGGGATCGTCCGGGATTCAATCGATTCCGGTGATCGCGGAGTCCGCCGAGCGGGTGGTGGTCTTCCAGCGCACGCCCAACTACTCCATCCCAGCCGGCAACCGGCCGTTGTCCGAGGAATTCATCGCCGAGGTCAAGGCCGACTACGACGAACGGCGGCGGCTCTCGCGGGCGAGCGGCGGCGGCACCCCGAACTCCGCATATCCCAAGGGCGCCTTGGAGGTCAGTGCGCAGGAGCGGACCCGGGTCTATGACGAGTGGTGGAATCGCGGGGGCTATCTGTTCGCGAAGGCCTTCCCCGATCAGACGATCTCCAAGGAGGCCAACGACACCGCACGCGAGTATGTGGAGGCCAAGATCCGCGACATGGTGAACGATCCGGCCCTGGCCGACGAGCTGATCCCCACCGACCATCCCATCGGGACCAAGCGCATCGTCACCGATTCCGGGTACTTCACCACCTTCAATCGTGACAACGTCACGCTCGTCAACCTCCGTAAGACACCGATCGAGACCATCGTGCCGACCGGCATCGACACCAGCGGAGAACACTTCGATCTCGATGTCATCGTCTACGCCACCGGATTCGATGCGATGACGGGAACCCTGTCGCGCATCGACATCCGCGGCCGGGCCGGTCGCACGCTCCTCGATGAGTGGTCGGCGGGTCCGCGGACCTACCTCGGACTGACCGCCAACGGTTTCCCGAACCTGTTCATGACCACCGGTGCCGGCAGCCCCAGTGTCCTCGCGAACATGGTTCTCGGTGCCGAGCAGCACGTCGACTGGATCTCCGCGTGCATCGGGTACGTGGACGCGCACGGCGGTTCGGCGATCGAGGCAACCGAGCAGTCGGTCGACGACTGGGTCGCCGAATGCAACGAGAAGGCCGCGGGTACGCTGTTCCCAACCGCCAACTCCTGGTACATGGGCGCGAACATTCCGGGTAAGCCCAGGGTGTTCATGCCCTACATCGGGGGATTCGCCAACTACGGTGCGATCCTCGACGACGTGGCCGCCGCGGGCTACAAGGGATTCGACATCCGATGACCGCTTCTCGCCGCGATGACCTCCATCCGGACGTGGAGATGATGCTCGCCGCCCTGGAGGCGGGATTCCCGGACGTGACGGAGTTCTCCGCTCCCGAGCTACGGGACATCATCACATCCCGGCGCGCGCCCTTGGCCCACGAGCCGGACATGCGGATCGCCCGTGACGTGACGATCGAGGGCGAGGGTGGCGATCTCGCACTGCGAATCTTCGTGCCCCACAACGTCGATGAGTCGCAGTTGGGGGATGCGCCGGCGTTGCTGCCGGTGATCGTGTTCGCTCACGGCGGAGGATTCGTCTTTTGCGATCTGGACAGCCACGACGAGTTCTGTCGGTCGATGGCCGAGTGCGTCGCCGCGATCGTCGTGGCCGTGGACTACCGGCTGGCCCCGGAGCATCGGTCCCCGGACGCGATGCGTGACGTGTACTCCGCGCTGCGTTGGGCGGCGGGCAACATCGAGGACTACGGCGGTGACCGGTCGCGTATCGCGTTGGCCGGCGACAGCGCCGGAGGCAACTTGGCTGCGGCGACGGCGCTGTACGCGCGGGATCACGGGGGGCCGTCGATCGCGGCGCAGATACTGCTGTATCCGGTCATCGACGACGACTTCGAGACCGAGTCCTATCGGCTCTACGGTGTCGGCTACTACAACAGCACGAAGGCGATGCGATGGTACTGGGAGCAGTACGCACCCGGCGGTTCGCAAGACCCCTACGTGATCCCGATGCGAGCGACATCGCTTGCGGGACTACCGCCCGCGCTGGTGGCCACCGCCGAATTGGATCCACCCTGCAGCGCGGGTGAGGAGTACGCGCGTCGCCTGGCCGCCGCCGGTGTGCCGGTCCGCGCACACCGGTTCGACGGACTGTTCCACGGTTTCCTCACCTTCCCGTCGCTCTCGCTGACCCCACCCGCCCGCGAGCGGCTGTGGGCGATGATGCGCGACGCACTCGCGCCGTCGGCACCCGCGGATCCCGCCTCCCATTGAGTGGTCCACCACCGACTCGGGCGGCAGTCAAGCCCTCAGTATGGTCAAGACAAGTGTGAACCAGCGCACAGTATTTGGAGTTGATGCAACATGACACAGCGGTTGGTCGGGCGCACGGCCCTGGTGACCGGGAGCAGCCGAGGAATCGGCCGGGGTATCGCCACCCGGTTGGCCGCGGAGGGTGCGACCGTCGTCGTCACCGCACGCGCAGCCCGGCCCAGCCCGTCCGTGCGCAGCGGCAGTGTGCAGACGATCGAAGGGTCCCTGGACGAGACCGTGGCCCTGATCGAGGAGATGGGTGGCACCGCGATCGCCATGCCGGCAGATCTCGAGAATGCCGAGCAGCGAGACGTTCTCGTGGACTCGGTGGTCCAGGCGGTCGGCGGGATCGACATCCTGGTCAACAACGCGGGCTTCGCCGACTACAGTTCGATCGAGGACATGACGTTGGTGACCTTTGATCGTACTCTCGACCACTACCTGCGTATTCCCTTCCGGCTCAGTCAGTCCGCGCTCGGACACATGCGCAAACAGGGTGCCGGATGGATCGTCAACATCGGATCGTCCACCGGACTGAGCCCGATCCGTCCGTACCGCGACTACAACAAGACCTCCGGTGACGTCATCTATGCCGCCGCGAAAGCCGCGCAACACCGATTCACGCAGGGTCTCGCCGCCGAGGTTCTCGATGCCGGGATTGCGGTCAACGCCGTCGGGCCGTCCACCGCGATCATGACTCCCGGCGCGGCCGCTCTGCTTCCCGAGGGATACGAGACCGAACCCGTCGAGTACCTGGCGCAGACGGTTCTGGAGATGTGTACCGCACCGGCAGCCGAGCGAACCGGACTCGTCACGTTCAGCCTCCACTACCCGTGGGCCGCGGGCATTCCCGTGATGACGCTGGACGGCACGAGTGAACTTCCCCGGCGCGAGCCGCCGGCGTGGTCCAATCCGAACATCAAGCCGCTGGGCGTCTAGCGACATGACCGATATCACTGCAGCACAGCGATTCTCCTCGGGTACCGCCGTCGTCACCGGCGCGGCCGCGGGGATCGGCGAAGGACTCGCACGCCACCTGGCTCGTCTGGGCATGACCGTCGTCGTCGCGGACCTCGACGCAGCGCGGGCATCCGATGTCGCACGGAGCATAGAATCCCAAGGGGGCCAGTCGATTGCCCGTCGCGTCGACGTCGCAGATGCCGCGGACGTCGAGGAGATGGCCGCCGAGGTCTTCGATCGGTTCGGGAGCGTGGAGTTGCTCATCAACAACGCAGGCATCGAATCGTCCGGATTCCTCTGGGAGATCGACATCCCGCGGTGGGAGCGGCTGATGCGGATCAACGTCGACGGGGTCTTCCACTGTGTGCGGTCCTTCGTGCCGCGCATTCTTGACTCGGGCACACCGAGCTGTATCGCGAACCTCTCGTCGGTGGGTGGGGTAACCACGGTCGCCGTTCAATCGCCCTACATCGTCAGCAAACACGCCGTTCTCGCCATGACGGAGTGCCTGTATCAGGATCTCGCGATCCTCGACGCCCCGATCCAGGTGAGCGCGGTCATCCCGCACTCGATCCGCAGCGATATCTTCCTCGCGGCCCGGCGCGAATCGCCCACCACCAACCCGGTGGCCAATGCCGTCTTCGACGCCATGCAACGCGACAACGTCGAGAAGGGACTCGATCCCCTCGCCGCTGCCGAGCACATGATCGCCCAGATCGCTCGCGGCGACTTCTGGATTCTCTCCGACGATGAGATGTGCACCTCGACCACCACTCGGCGAGCACACCAACTCCTCGACCTCAGCCCACCAGCCCACCCGCGCGCCATGCTCGAACGCATGGGCGTCGCGCTCACGGAAGGCCAACGATGACCGACACCATCACCACGGATGTCACATCCGACGAAGCGACACGGTTGCGCGATGCGATCGAGACCTGCGATCCGGCGCCCCTGTTGATGTCGCTCGTGCATGTCACCGGCGATCTGGGTCTGCTCGATGAATTCGGCGCACGTCTGGAGATCACCGAACCGGGCAATCACTATGCCAAGGGGATCACCCCGACCTCGCCGCCCGGCACGTTTCCGGCCGACGTGGTGGCCGACATCCGGGCGCGTGCCGCTGCGATCCTGACCACCGAATCGGTGGCCGCTCTGGGGGTACCAGACGATGCGCTGTTCGAGCGGATGGCAACGGTGGCCACCAGCGAGCGGGTGGACCCCGAGTTCGTGCCGCTGCTGCTCGAACAGGCGGGGTTCGTCGCCTCGCGACGGGTGGTACCGGTGACGGTGTCACCGCCGGCCGACTTCGACGTGATCGTGATCGGCGCAGGAATCGTCGGCATCAACGCCGCCATCAAGCTCGGCGACGCCGGATTCGACTACACGGTGTTCGAGGCGGACGACGAGATCGGCGGAACCTGGTGGCGTAACACCTATCCCGGCGCCGCGGTCGATACACCCAGTCACTACTACTCGTACTCGTTCGAGCTGAATCCCGACTGGTCGAAGTATTACCCGACCGGCACCGAGTACCAGGAATACCTTCTGCGCGTCGTCGACAAATACCGTCTGCGGGACAACATCCGGTTCCGCACCCGGGTGCTGTCGGCGACATGGAACGTCGCGAGCCGGCAGTGGGATGTCTTGACGCAGAACGCCGATGGCCAGACCGAGAAGCACCACGCGCGTGCCGTGATCACCGCCCTGGGCATGCTGAACGAGGCGAACATCCCGGATGTTCCGGGACTGGACTCGTTCGCCGGGACGATGGTGCACACCGCCTCCTGGGACGCCGACCTCGACCTCACCGGAAAGCGCGTCGTGGTCCTCGGGACCGGGTGCACCTCGGTCCAGGTGGTCGCCGGCATCGTCGACAAGGTCGAATCCCTCGACGTGGTGGTGCGGTCCCCGCACTGGCTTGTCCCGGAGAAGGCAGTCGTCAACAACGTGCCCGATGGCGAGAAGTGGGCGCTGGCGCACATCCCGTTCTATCAGGAGTGGTTCCGGCTGCGGTCGTATTGGTTCGCTTCGGACAACCTGTACTCCCTCCCGCGTATCGAGGACGACTGGGCGGCCGAGCACTTCTCCGCATCGCCGGCCAACGACATGGTGCTGCGTAACGCACAGGCCTACCTGCAGAAGAGCTTCCCGAACCGGCCGGATCTGATCGAGAAGCTGACGCCGACCTTCCGGCCCTACGCCAAACGAATCGTGAAGGACCCAGGATTCTTTCGTGCACTGACCCGGGACCACGTGACTCTGCACCGGGCATCCTTCGAACGTGTCACCCCCGACGGCGTCTACACCACCGACGGACAGTTCATCGCCGCTGACGTGATCATCCTGGCCACCGGCTTCCAACTGCAGTTCACCACGACGATCGACATCGTCGGCTCCGAAGGCCGTACGCTGGCCGAGGTCTGGAAGGGTGGCGACGACCCGCGGGCCTACCTCGGCGTGCAGGTTTCCGGGTTCCCCAACCTGTTCGTCACCGCCGGTCCGAACTCGGCCCCGAATCACGGTGCGGGACATAATATCCTCAGCGAGGAGCAGGTCCACTACATCGTCGAGTGCCTGCAGTATCTGCTCGAGAACGATCTCGATGCGATGGATGTGAGGCAAGAGGTGCTCGACGAGTACAACGAGAAGGTCGACGCCGCGCTCGACAAGACGGTGTGGGTCCATCCGGGAGCCCAGGTGAACGGCTATTACCGCAACAGCGCCGGTCGGGCGATTGTTCCGTGTCCGTGGCGGCTCGTCGACTACTGGACGATGCTGCGCGCACCCCACCCCGAGGACCTGGTGCTGACGCCGGCCGCCGACAACCGGCAGGACAGTGAGTGATGGCCCCCGACATCGACGGGGAGCTTCGTGTCGACCTCGTTGTGGTGGGGTCCGGGACAGGCCTGGCCGCAGCGCTCTCGGCGCACGAGAGCGGGTTGTCGGTCCTCGTTGTGGAGAAGTCCGGCTACGTGGGCGGCTCGACGGCGAGATCGGGTGGTGCGTTCTGGGTGCCCGGCAATCCGGTTCTCGCACGGCAGCAACCGGACGACACCGCGGAACAGGCGCTGCAATACCTCGATTCGGTGGTCGGTGACAGCGCGCCGTCTTCGCGCCGCGCCGCATTTGTCGAGTACGGCTCCGCCACGATCGAGATGCTCTCGCGCACCACACCGATGACGTTCTTCTGGGCCGAGGGCTACTCCGACTATCACCCGGAGCAACCCGGTGGCTCGGCTGTCGGTCGTACCTGTGAGTGCAAGCCTTTCGATCTGAACAGCCTGGGTGCCGAGCGGGCCAGGCTTCGGCCGGGGCTGCTTGAATCGCCTCTCCCGATGCCGGTGACCGGCGCGGACTACAAGTGGCTGAACCTGATCACGAGTACGCCGGCAAGGTCGATGCGTCGCGTCGCCAAGGCGCTGGGGATCGGGCTGGGCGGTCTGGCGCTCAAGCGCCATTACGCCGCCGGCGGGCAGGCGTTGGCGGCGGGTCTGTTCGCCGGTGCCGTCCGCGCGGGTTTCCCGATCTGGACGCGAACCGCATTGACCCGGTTGATCGTCGACGACGGTGAGGTCACCGGCGTGGTCGTCGACCGCGACGGGGTGCCGACCACTGTTCGCGCGGCCAAAGGCGTCGTCCTCGCGGCCGGAGGTTTCGACCACGACATGGCCATGCGCCGGACGTACCAGTCGGAGAGTCTGGTCGAACATGCGAGTCTCGGGTGTGAGACCAACACCGGCGACGCCATCACGCTGGCGGTCGAGGCGGGTGCCGCGTGCGGTCAGATGGAGCAGGCGTGGTGGTTCCTGGCGGTCGCCGCTGTCGAGGGCGGTGAACCCTCGGTGCTGCTGGCCGACCGTTC
>ERZ795062.581-NODE-581-length-30325-cov-9.958837_pt1 | contig 30325 bp, 25 predicted proteins | sample MGYA00375146_ERZ795062 | MGnify/ENA primary metagenome ERZ795062 (study PRJEB30191, sample SAMN05720281) | activated sludge metagenome | isolation source: Anaerobic digester | place: USA | collected 2015-07-16 ... | reverse complement strand
CGGGGGGAGACGCAGTCGTCCCAGAGCGGCAGTCTCGTGGCCTGGCTGTGGGACAACGCTCCTTCGCTGCGTCAGGGCGGGGCCAAGGCGGTGGCGGAGTGTGTCCAACTGGTGGCTGGCGAATGCCGTGGACTCGGCGCCCTCGAGGTGCTCGCGTCCGGTGTCGTCGCCTCTGACCCCGCGGACGCTGCCGCAGGCGAGCTCGGCGCCACCGACGCCTCGAGGGGCGACGGTGCCGAGCAGCTCGGGGAAGGTGCGGGGTCCACACCGGGGCAGGTGGTGAGCCGGTCGGTCTTGCGGGGCGAGTTGCTGCCATCCGTGGCCGTGAGCGTGCTGTCCGAGATGGCCCGGCTCGAGCGGCGACTGCGCCCGGAGACCCACCTGACCGTCGTGTCGGCGTTGGTGTCGCTGGGGCGGGATTGGGGCAGCGCACAGGTGCGCCGCCTGCGCCCACGTCTGTTGGCCGAATACGGGATGCCGGGAGAGTTGCAGTCCGATCACGACACCCTCGCCCGGTGCGTGACGCTGAGCGGCCCCATCGTCGAGGACGGGCTCACCGCCTATCGGCTCGTCCTCGACCCACAATCGGCTGCGACCCTGGAAGCTGCCATCGGGCCACTGGCCGCGCCGGCACCCAATCCGCAGACGGGTGAACGTGACCTCCGCTCCGCCGGGCAACGCCGCGCCTGCGCGCTGATCGAGGTATGCCGTCGCGCCACCGCCGCGGGTCACCAGCTGCCCGGGGGCGCCAAGACGACGCTGTTCGTCACGATGGCCTTGAGCGACCTGCGCGACCGGCTCACCGGGGCCGGCACTGTCGTGGGCACGCCAGCAGCCGGGGTGCTCCTGGCGCCGGAAACCGTGCGGCAACTCGCCTGCCAGGCCGAGATCGTGCCGGTCGTCCTCGGATCACGTGGTGAGGTCCTCGACCTCGGCACCCGGGTGAGGTTGTTCACCCCGGCCCAATCCAGGGCGCTCTGGCTTCGCGACGGCGGATGCAGCTTCCCCGGCTGCACCGTCCCGGCGCACTGGTGCGACGCCCACCACATCGTCCACTGGGTTGACGGCGGAACGACCGACCTCGCCAACGCCGCCCTGCTCTGCGCCCGACATCATCAGATCGTTCACCGAGATCGGCTCACCGCCCGGGTGCTCGCCCCGCCCGGCGATCCCACCCAACCCGCCGTCCACTGGGATCGCACCCCAGGGTCATACGACCGCGCCCACCGACGACCCCACGCGGCCTGACAGTGGCGGCCTGACAGTGCCAGCCAGAGCGCCTCAGCCTGCGATGGCGCAGCTGGGCACCGAGGTCGGGCTGATCTGACCGCTGCGCACCACCGAGACCACCACACACACCTGGGTGCCGGCCGGGGCTACGACCTCCTTGGCCCGGGCGCCGGTGACCGTCGTCGGCGCGGCCGCGAGGGCCTCGGCGGCGGTGGCGCCCACGCCGACCCGGTAGGTGTCCTTCGAACTCGGCCCGTCATAGTTCCACGTGAAACGTACGACTCCCGCGGCCCCCATGGCCTGCACCGACGGCGCAACGAACACCCCGTCACCAATGGCCGACCCATCGGTCGTCGGCTTGAGGGTCTGCACGGCCGTCGGAGTCGGCCCGGCGTCAGCAGTGCGCCCACCACCGAGCGCAAACGTCGACACCAACCACCAGCTCGCGGCAACCGTCGCCACGCCTGCGGCCAGCATGCCGATCCGGCGCCCGACCGACCCACGGCCCGGCTGGGAGTCGGCGGACGGCATACCGGGGTCGACCTCGACCGGCTCCCAGCGGGTGAGCGGCGTGGAGTCGGCTGCAGCATCGGGGATCGCGGTCGGCGCCCCCGCCGGCGACGATGGCGCCGCTGATGCGGCCGAGGAGGTTGAGGCGGCGGCCGTGGGAGCCGGCGGCGGTGGCACGGTCGGCCATCCGGAATCTGCCGTGGGCGGTTGCAGCCGGGGCGGGGGCGGCACGGGTGGGTAACCCCGCGCGGCTGGGGTGGCGGGCGCGGACGGCATACCCGTCGCTTGTGCCGTTGTCGCTGGCACTGGCGGGGCCGACGCGGCGGGGCGCTGCGCCTCGACCCGTTGCGGGCCCTTGACGTGCGTGCTCTGGTCGGTGTCGGGGAGCGCATCCGCCCCGGCGCCCGGCGCACCCGGCCCGAAAAGGCGAGCGCGCCCCCGGTCGTCGAGCACGAGCACTTGAGTGCGCGGCAGCCGGCATTCTTGCTCGATGGCCTGCAATCCGTGCGCGAACTCGAGAGCACTCTGCGGCCGCAGCGCCGGGTCCTTGGCCATCGCCTGGGTGAGCAGGCGTTCCAGTGACGCGGGCACGTCGGGGCGCTTGGTGGGCGGCACCGGCTGGGTGCGGATCCGCGGCATGAGCGCGTATGCCGTGTTGTCACCACCGGGCACCTCGAACGGCGAGCGCCCGACGAGCAACTGCCACAGAGTGGCGCCGAGGGAGTAGATGTCGGAGCGCTCGTCGCCGTCGCTCTCGCCGTAGACGACCTCCGGCGCCGACCACGGCACGGAGACCCCGATGTCCTCGCGGGCGCTGACCCCCTGGACGACCGCGTCGGCCCTCGTGCGCAGCCCGCGACCGGCGATGCCGAAGTCGGTCAGCCCGGGGGCGCCATAGGCGCTGACCAGGACATTGGCTGGTTTGATGTCGCGGTGGATGACTTGCGCCTGGTGGGCGGTCTGCACGGCGCTGGCCAGTTGGATCCCGATCCGCAACACGTCGCCCAAGGCGAACCGCTCGGCCCGCGAGCGCTGGGCGAGGTTGGGCGGCGGGTAGTACTTCATCACGAGGAAGGGTCGGCCGTCGGCGGCCGTGCCCGCCCGGAAGACCTGGACGATGTAGGGGTGGTCGCCCAGCGCCGCCATCGTGTCGGCCTCGGCGATGAACTCGGCCCGGACCTTGTCGCTCAGCGTGCCGGCCTTGAGCACCTTGACGGCGACCGGCATACGAGGGCTCTGTTGCTCGTAGAGGTAGACGTCGGCGTACCCCCCCGACCCGAGCGGCTGGACGTAGACCAGCCCCGGCAAGCTCGGCGCGGCGTGGGCGTTGCCGGCAGGGGCGGGCGACATCAGCCGATCTCGAAGGAGAAGGTGACCTCGTCGGCGAGTTCGACGAGGGTGCCCGGTTCGAGGACCTGCTGATCGTGCGCGACCAGGCGCACCGGGCCGCGGCCGGGCAGGGTGACCGTCGTGCCGTTGGTCGTGCCGAGGTCGCGGACCAGGACGTGCCACCCCTCCAGGAGGACCTCGAGGTGGTTGCGCGAGACATCTCGCAGCGGGCTGGCGACCTTGACGACGTGTGGGCGCGACGCCACCGGGATGCTCGCGTCGACGGTCGGTGCGCGGCCCATGAGCACCCCTCGGTCGAGGGTCACGACGTCGCCGGTCGACAGGCGCAGCACCCCGAGCGGCGGTCGCGGCGTCGAGAACGGCTCCTGCGGCGGCACCTCGCGCCCACAGGTGCGGCAGGTGCTGGCATGCGGCGGGCTCACGTGCCCCGCCGGACAGAGCACGGCGAGCACCGAGACCGCGCTGACGATCGGGGCAGCCCCGGCTTCGGCGAGCAGGGCCGAGCGGTCGACGGTCGCATCGAAGGCATCCGGGTCGTCGACAACGGCAGCCGGGTATGCCGTGCCCGTCGCCACCGCGGGTGGCTGGCTTGGCTGGCCGGTCAGGCTCGGCTGGCTGGGTTGGCCGGTGGAGTCGGGCGGGGGGGTTATCGGCTGCGGCGGCGGCGGGTGGGGCGTCGGATATGACTCTGGCAGCGGCGCTGGGTCCGCGCCCATGTCCGAGGCCGACTCTGGCAGCGGAACTGGGACACGGTCTGAGCCCATGTCCAGGGCCGACCCTGGGATCGGCGCCGGGTCCCGCTCCAGACGCGGCCGTGCCTCAGCCGCCAGGATCGGTGATACGCCGAGATCCACGGCGGGTCCAAGATCGACCGCCGGCCCGAGATCGACTGGGCGGTCCACGTCGAAGTCGGGCGCCGCGATGACGGGCAGTTCATCGTCCGGCCGGATCAGTTCGTCCAGCTCGGTCAGTTCGTCCGGGCTGACGGGCACGCCGCCCTCGCGTGAATCTTCTTGTTCGACAACAACATCCGCCCATTCGGCGGCTGCAGGTGTTGCTCGTACAGGCGAATCCGGTTGTGCGGCAACCTCTTCCGGCTCGATCTGGTGCGAAGCGGGCGGCGGTGCGAACTGGGCAGCTTCCGACCCGGATTCGGGCGGGCCCGGTGGAACGAGGGGCGCCACCGGGGCCAACGGCGCCGCTGGCTCGGGAGCCGTCGGGGTGAGCAGGGCGACCGACTCGGGAACCGCGGCAGCGAGCGGCGCAGCCGGCTCGGCAGCCGTCGGGGGGAGCGGGGCAGCAATCGGCACAGCCGGCTCGGGAGCCACCGTTGGAGCGAGCGGCGGGAGCGGGGCGGCATACGGGGTGAACTGCCGGCCGGCCGGCCGCGGTGGCGCGGTGGGGACCCAGCCTCCGACCCAACCCGCAGGCGCCGGCGGCGGCACCGTCGGAACCGTTGACCCGGGTGACGTCGCCGGCGACGGTGGGCTGATCGGACGGCTGGTAGCCCACGGCACGTGATCGATCGGCGCGCGATGACCGGGCTCAGCCGGCGTCCGCGGCGTTGGCTGGGCAGCGGCAGGCGTCCGGGGTGCGGGGGTGGCGAGCGGTGGCACCGGTCCCGGGAGCACAGGATCAGCGACCGCGGCCGCCGTCACCGGGGGGTTTGCGACCGGCCTGCCCGTCACTGGCGAACCCGGCTGAGATACGACGAGCGCGGGAGAGACGGGCGGCACCGATGCATCGGGTGCGACCGGCCCAGCGTACGTGGGGGCGGCGGTCGCAGCGGCGGAAGGTGCGGCGGACGGCATACCGAGTCCTGGCACGAGCAGCACCGACTCGACGTCGTGGACGACGACCTGAGCCCAGTCGCCGGGCGGCACCGGCCGGACCTCGCGAACCTGACCGGCGACCGTGAGCACCGCGTGGGCCTGTTTGGCCACGACAACCCGCGTTGCGGTGGGGCCTTCACCGGAGCCTTCGCCGACGACGGCGGCGGCGCAGGAGGGCGGACCGCCCAGGCGCCCGAGCACCGTGAGGGCGTCGGCGAACCGGCCGCTGCCGACGGCTGCCTGCAGGTGGGGAAGGCGGGGATCGCCGGCTCCGAGTTCGGCGGCGATGGCGATGCCGGGGCCGGTCACCATCTCCCACCCGGCGGGCAGCGCGGCCGTGCGCAGCTCGGGAAGGCCCGACGCGGGCGTGGTCACGGCATACCTCGCGGTGTGGTGTCCTCGTCGACCTCCGCCGCCGGGTAATCGGCCAACTCGACGACGATCACGGTGACGTTGTCGCGCCCGCCGTTGTCGACGGCGCGCTCGACCAGCGTGTCGGCACAGGCCTGCGGGTCGAGGCCGGCGCCGAGGATCGCCTGGATCTCGTCGTCCCCGACCTCGTTGGTCAGGCCGTCCGAGCAGACCACGAACCGCTCGCCCGGGCACGGCGGAAAGACCCAGGTGTCCACCGGCGGGAGCGGCTCGCGGCCCAGCGAGCGGGTGACCGTGTGCCGCAGCGGGTGCACGCGCGCCTCGGCATCGGTGAGGAAGCCGGCGTCGACGAGCTCCTGGACCTCGGAGTGATCGACGGTGACTTGCGCGAGGGCGGCGTCGAGGTAGCGATAGACCCGCGAGTCCCCGAGGTTGAGCACCGCCCAGTGCGGCGACCCGCCGACAGTGACGAGCGCGACGCCGGTGACCGTGGTGGCCATGCCGTTCTTCGCGGGGTCCTGCCCGGCGGCAGCGAGGATGCGCCAGTTGGCGGTCTCGATCTGACGCACGAAATCGGCGACCTTGAGCCCGTCGCGCCCGGCCAGCTCACCGAGCGTGTCGGCGGTGATCCGGCTCGCGACCTCACCCGCCGCATGCCCGCCCATGCCGTCGGCGACGACATAGACCCCGGCCTGCGCGAAGGCGGAGTCCTCGTTGTGCTCACGCACCCGCCCGACGTGCGTGGCCACGCCGACGTTGAGGGTCAAGCCAGCCGCCATCGCGCGTCCTCTCGGTCACTCCCGCTTCAACAGCAGAGGGTATGCCGTCCGGCTGGGTCCGCGCGCTCCTGCGTCCCCTCACTGCCTGCCGATGTCGTCGTCGCGGCGGTCGCTGGTGCGCCGGCCCGGTGATGGCCGGGTCGCAGCTGCCAGCAAACCTTCCGACTCGCCGACTTTCGCATCCGATCCTGACCTCTCGGGCCGGCGCGAGGTCAGAGGAGTCGGTAGCGGACGCCCACGGCGTCATAGCTGACCCGGGCGCGCCGGTCGCGCGTGAGCAACAGCGCCCCGTGCTGCCGAGCTGTGGCGCCGACGAGTGCGTCGTAGGCCGCGCCACCCCGGATGTCGTGCTCGGCGAGCTGCGAGACGAGCTGCCTGAGCCGCGGACCGGTCAGGGTGTAGATCGGCCAGGTCAACGCCGCGAGGACGGCGGCGGCGTCGGCCGGACGGATGCGGTGTGGGGCGGGAAGGCGGGTCAGGACGCTGTAGGCCTCGACCACCACGTGGGCCGGAAGACCGTCGACGGCGGCCAGCTCGCTGCGCACGGCGTCGTGAGCGGGGTGCCAGGCCAGCAGTCCCGGGACGAGCACGCTGGTGTCGCACGTCACCCGATCAGCCGCACCCCCAGCCGCACTCCCTGCCGGGCCCTCAGCCAGACCCTCAGCTGGAGTCACCGGCGAGTCGCCTCGATGGTGTCGCGCACGAGCTCGTCGGTCAGCGGAGGAACAGGCGTCGCAGCAGTGAGACGCGGCAACCCATCAGCGGCGTCGACAGTCACCTCGGCAGGGGCGAGCTCGATTTCGATGCGACCCCCGGCGAAAACCAGGTCGATCTCGCGTCCGGCGGTCAGCCCCATCGCGTCTCGCACCGCCTTGGGCACGACGATCCGACCCGCAGCGTCGATGGTCGTGCGCATGGCAGAAAAATACCATCGAGTGCCGCGATGCCGTCACGTAGGGGTGTACTCCAAGGCGGGCTGTCGATTTTGCAGCCATCCTGCGGCCAAAGTGGGCGAACTCGCTGTGCCGGTATCAGGTCGGCATGACCAGCAACTCAAGCCCGATCTCTTCACCCTTCGCCCACCACGACAAGCGTTGCCCCCGATGCGACGTCGAGACCGTCAACGACGGCGACTCTCGCGTTTGCCCGAACTGTGGAGACCGTTCCCACGCACGCCCGGCTCACTGGACCCGTCGGTGACGACAGTGAGGGCCAACAGCATCGACGTGGGATACATCCAGGTCGACCCTCGCTCCATGGCGGGGGGTCGTCGCGGTCGGTCCGCCACCGTCCGGTCAGTTTTGGTGTGGCTGATTGTGCGCCTGGGCGCAGCGTTCACCACACCAAAAGTGGGGTCCTGTGGGGACGGCCGTTCCTCAGGCGTCCCGCTGCGCCCACCATTGGCGCAGCCGCTCGGCCGCCGCGTCCTTGCCGATCGGTCCCTCATCAAGTCGCAGGCCGAGCAAGAACGTGTAGGCCTGCCCCAGCACCGGCCCGGGCGGGATGCCCAGCACGGCGGCGATCTCGTGACCGTTCAACTCCGGCCGCACCGCCGCCAGCTCCTCCTCGACGGCCAGCCGCGCGATCCGCAGCTCCAACTCGTCATAGGTGCGCGCCAGCCGCGCCGCCTTGCGGGCGTTCCGGGTCGTGCAGTCCGACCGGGTGAGCAGGTGCAGCCGCTCCAGCAGCGGGCCGGCGTCGGTGACATAGCGTCGCACCGCCGAGTCGGTCCACTGGCCGGTGCCGTAGCCATGGAAGCGCAAGTGCAACTCCACCAGCCGCGCCACCGCCTTGATCGTCTCCTTGTCGAATCGCATCTCCCGCAGCCGCTTGGCCACCATCCGCGCCCCGACCAGCTCGTGGTGGTGGAAGGACACGCCCCCGCCCGCCTCGAACCGCCGGGTCGCGGGCTTCCCGACGTCGTGCAACAACGCGGCCAGGCGCAGCACGAGATCGGGAGACTCCACGACCTGGTATGCCGTGCCGTCACCGGCAGTCCCGTCACCACCCGCACTGTCACCACCCGCACTGTCACCACTCGCGCCGTCACCACCCGGCATACCGGATGTGCCGACGCGCAGACCCGCGCGCGATGCCGGGGTCGAGCCCTCCAGCGCGATGGCCTGTTCCAGGACGGTGAGCGAGTGTTCGTAGACATCCTTGTGCCGGTGGTGCTCATCGACCTCCAGCCGCAAGGCCGACAACTCGGGCAGGAAGACGTCGGACAGGCCGGTGTCGACCAGCAGGGTCAACCCCTGGCGCGGGTCGGGCGCAGACACGAGCTTGACGAACTCGTCCCGCACCCGCTCGGCCGACACCATGGCCAGCGTCGATGCGCGGGCCGACATCGCGGCATACACCTCGGGCGCGACGACGAAGCCGAGCTGCGCCCCGAACCGGGCCGCCCGCATCATCCGCAGCGGGTCGTCGGCGAAGGATTCCTCGGGCGTGGCGGGCGTGCGCAACCGGCCGGCCGCCAGGTCGGCGAGCCCACCGTGCAGGTCGACGAACTCCAGCGACGGCAGCCGCAGCGCCATGGCGTTGACGGTGAAGTCGCGCCGCACGAGGTCGGCGGCGAGCGAGTCGCCGAAGGCCACCACGGGTTTGCGGGTCGCGCGGTCGTAGACATCGGAGCGATAGGTCGTGATCTCGATCTGCTCGTCGCCCTTGCGCAGCCCGATCGTGCCGAACTCGCGGCCGATCTCCCAGTGCGCGTCGGCCCAGCCCCGGATCAGCTCCAGGGTGCGGTCCGGCGAGGCATCGGTCGTGAAGTCAAGGTCGGGCGCGGTGCGCCCGAGGAAGGCGTCGCGCACCGGGCCGCCGACGAGGGCGAGTTCGTGGCCCGCAGCTGCGAAGCGTTCGCCGAGCTCGCGCAGCAGCGGCAGCGCCGGGGCCAGGGTCGCGACCGCCGCGCGCAGCAGGCCCGGATCGACCGCGGAACCACCCGGCATACCCCGGTCTGCACCCACATCACTGCCGGAAGCCATAACGCCCAAGGTTACCGACCGGTCGCCCGGGCGCGCGTCACGACCGGCCCCGCTGGACCCGCTAGCTAGAGTGGAACGGTGAACGCCGCCCACGCCACCCCCTCCCCCGGCAGGTATCTGCCGTGGGTCGAGGAGCGTTCGGCCGGTGGCGTCGTCGTCGATATCCACGAAGGGGCGGCCCGCACGGCGGTCATCGCGCGCCGCAATCGCGCCGGCCGGGTCGAGTGGTGTCTGCCCAAGGGGCACATCGAGCCGGGCGAGTCGCTGCTCGAGACGGCGGTGCGTGAGGTCGCCGAAGAGACCGGCATCACCGGGCGGGTCCTGGCCGAGTTGGGCACCATCGACTACTGGTTCGCGGCGGGCGACAAGCGGGTGCACAAGTTCGTGCACCACTACCTGCTCGAGGCCACCGGCGGCGAGCTGACCATCGACAACGACCCCGACCAGGAGGCCATCGACGTCGCCTGGTTCCCGCTGCACGAGGTGCACCAGCACTTGACCTTTCCCAACGAGCGGCGCATCGCCAAGGTGGCCTGGGAGCGTCTAGCGGGCACGGCGTGACGCCCGCGGCAGCGCACCGCGCCGCGGGGTTCATGTGGCGGTTCCAGTGGCGGTTCCCTGGCTGGGCCGTGGTCGCCATCGCCGCGGCCCTCACCCTCCTGGGCGCTCCAACAGCCCACGCCGGTATGCCGTCGGCCCCCCTCGACACCCCTGGTATGCCGTCCGCCGACACGCTCCCGCAGGATCTCACCCTCACCGCGGTCACCCCTCCCGTCGCCACGGCAACCACCGGGGTCACCGTGACAGGGACGATCAGGTCGACGCGCGGCGCCACCTACGTCGACCCCGAGATCCACATCGTGCGTCCCAAGGCCGGCATCGTCACCCGAGACGACGTCACGCGCTGGGCCGCCGCCACGGACCCGGTCACCAACGGCACCGAACTGGCCCGCGCCACCATCCCGGCCCAGGTCGGACCCGACGCGCCGGCCACCTTCACCATGACGCTGTCCCCCACGGCGCTGCGCCTCACCCGCAGCTCCGGGGTCGTGCCCATCGACATCCAGCTGGTCACCCGCGCGGGAGTGCAGGCTTCCCTGCACACCTTCATCGGCTGGCAGCGCTCCCCCGAAGCCACCGCGCTGTCCATCAGCTGGCTGGTCCCGCTCACCCTCGACCCCGACCCGCAGGTGCACGCCGCGAGCGCCGACACCCGCGCCCCGGCGTGGGCTCGTGCCGTCGGCCCGAACTCCCGGATCGCCCGACTGCTCGCCGCCACGGCAGACACCACCACCGGGTATGCCGTCGACCCGGCCCTGCTCGGGCCGACCCTCCCGTCGGCCGACCCGGCGGCATCAAGCACCAGCAGAGCCACCACCAACAGCACCGGCACCGTCGCCGACAACACAGCGGATACAGCACGCGCGCGGGTCAAGGATTCGCTTGCTGCCCAACGGAATGCACTCGTCGGCGAGGAGGAGATCGCCAGTCGCCGAGGTCTGGCCGATGCCCTCGCCACGGCCGCCGCCACCCATCCGGTGTGGGCCCTGCCGCGCGGCGACCTCGACCTCACTGCGCTCTTCGACTCCGGCGTCGACCTGGCCACCCCCGCCATCGCGCGCTGGCTCACCGAACTCACCGCGCCGGCGCCGCTACTCACGGCCGTCGTGCAATCCGGCACCGGGTCGGCCAGCGTCCTGACCCATGTCGCCTGGCCGCTCGACGGGCGCCTCCCGGTCGGTCGCGAAGCCCAGGTGCACACGGCATACGGGCAATGGGGTCCGGACGTGTTGCTCGTGAGCACCCACGAGACCAACGTCGATCCCGACGTCACCCCGCACGCCGCCGCGCGCACCCCGCAGGGCCTGCCGGTGCTGCGGTGGGACGACCCGCTGGGCGAGATCGCGAGCCGGGTGCACAGCAGCGCCGATGTCGCGTTGGCGGGTCAGGAGTTCCTCGCCCAGACGGCCACCCTCTGGGCGCAGGCGCCGCAGCAGGCTCGGTCGATGGTGGTCGCCCTGCCGCGTGACTTCGACACCGATCCGGCCGCGTTCACGGCGTTCCGGCAGCTCACCGACAGCTCCCCGTTCGCGACGGTCGGCCGGATCGGCGACGCGCTCGACTCCGCACGGGCCGCCAACTCCGAGTTCGTCGATCCCGAGCTTCCCGCCGCGGCCACCCCACCCACCCCCATCGGGCCGGCCGTCCTCGACGCGGGGCTCATCCAGCGGCTGGCCGGCGAGCGTGCGACCGTGGCCGGTTACCTCGGTCTGATGACCACACCGTCGACCGCCCTGATCCGCTGGTGGGACCTCGTCGACGAGATCGCCGGCGTGCGGTGGCGGGCCCAGCCCAGCGGCCATGCGGGCCTGGTCACCGCACTCCAGAGCGGCGTCGCGACCCTGGAAGGCAGCCTCGTCATCGCCGAGCAGACGACGAACTTCCTCGCCGACGAAGGCGTCCTGCTCGTCACCGTCGTCAACGACCTCGACGTGCCGGTCGATGGCATCCAGGTCAACCTCGCCCCCACCAACCCGCGCATGCACGTCGTCGAGCCAGCGACACCGCTGCGCATCGGCGCGCACAGCAAAGCCACCGCCCGGGTCCGGCTCGCGGCGTCCGCCCAAGGGCTGGTGCCCATCGACGCCTGGCTTTCCGACGGCACCGGCCAGCGGATCGGCCCGACGACCCGGATCACCGTGCGCGCTGCTCCGCCGGGCGTCTGGCTCTATGTCGTCGGTGGCGTCATCGTCGGAGCGTTGGTCCTCGCGGGCGCGATCCAAGCATTGCGCAGGCCCCGCCGTGAGCTGCCGGGCGTCGTGCTCGACCCCATCCAGCCCACCCCGGAAGAGCCGGTGTCTGTGCCGATCGACCACCTCGATGGCCATGATTCGCCGCCTTCCAGCCCTGCGAGCCACCCGGCATCGAGAGCACCCGACGCTTAGGATGACAAGGCGCGGGCTCGGTCGGTCGACCGGCCCGCAGATGTCCGTGCACCGGCATACCTGGAGGGAGGCACCGTGTCGGAACTTGGACCGGGCAGCCTGCTCGCCGAACAACGGTATGCCGTCCGCGACCGGCTCGCGGCCGCCCCCGGGTGGGAGCGCTGGGACTGCCACGACACCACCCTCGACCGCTCGGTCGTCGCCTTCACATTCCGGGCCGATGCGCCGGACGCGGCCGCCGCGATCGACGTCGCGCGCCGGGCGGCGAGCCTGGAAGACCCCCGCCTGGTGCGTCTGCTCGATGTCTTCGTCCAGGACAGCATCGCCGCCATCATCGAAGAGCCGCTGCCGCAGGCGCGATCGCTGACCCGGATCATCCACGACGGTCCGTTGCCCTCCGAGGAAGCCCGCCGAATCATCGGCGAGGCTGCCACTGCCCTTGCGGCCGCCGAAGCGCGCGGGCTGCACCACCATCGCGTGTCACCCGACGCCATCTTGGTGCTGGACTATGGCGGCATCAAGGTGCGCGGCCTGTCCTACGAAGCGGCACTCGCGGGCATCGACATCGACGACGGGCGTCCGGGCAGCACGCGCGATGCCCAGGGCCTGTGCTCCTGCCTCTATGCCGCGCTAGCCGCCCGCTGGCCACTCACCACGCCACCGACCGCTGCAGCCCTGGCAAGCCCGCCGTTGACCACCCCGCCGTTCGGCCTCGACCTGGCCCCCCGCGTGGGAGACCGGTTCGTCGCGCCCGGCGAGATCGAAGCCGGTGTCGACGCCGAGCTCGACGAGCTGTGCCTGGTGTCCCTCGCCAGCCCCGACGGGGCTGCCGTAGGTGCACCTCGCACGGCAGCTGAGGTTGTCGCGGCGCTGCGCCCGTGGTCCCCCACGCCCGTGGTCGACCTCGCCGTGGTGCGGCCAGGTGCGCAATCTCTCGGTCCGGTGGCCGAGGACGATCGTCCGCCGGCCACGCCCAGTCCGGCGCCTGACCGCCCGGCGACTGAGGTGAGCGGCACGGCATACCGGGGTCGTGCTGACGCGTGGGACGACTACCTCGACGAGCTCGAGGAGACGCCGATCAGCGAGGTGTTGGCCGACAGCGGCGAGTTCTACTCGCCGTCGACGCAGTTCGGGGCGGGCAGTGAGGGACGGCCAGAGCGCAAGCTCGCGCTGCTCATCGTCGGGGGGCTGGTCCTGCTGCTGGCCGTCCTCGGCTATTGCGGCGCGCCGAAGCTCTCGCCCTCCGACCTGGGGCTGACCCAGCCGGCCCGGTCGACTCTGGTAACCGCCAAACCCACCAAGGCCGGCGGGTCATCCGCCGCCACCACGCCCGGCGCCACCTCCTCCGCTGCCGACAGCAGCGCGGCCGCACTGGCGCCGGTCGCCGTGATCGGCGGGGCGGGATTCGAGCCGCAGAACGGTGGGCAGGTCGCCAACAAGACCGCCGCGCGCGCCTACGACGGCGATCTCACGACGATGTGGCAGAGCAACAAGTGGTATGCCACCGAGAAGTTCGGCGGGCTCAACATTCCCGGCACCGGACTCATCCTCGACCTCGGCCAGAGCACCCCGGTGCGGCAGGTCACGCTCAACCTGCCGGTCCCTCAAGACGTCACCGTCTACGTCGCAAACGCGGCGACCACGGAGGGGGCCACCGCGATCGGCAGCAAGGTCGCGGCATCCGGCGCGGTCGTGTTCGACGCGCCCACACCGCAGGAGGGCGACCTGGTCATCGTCTACGTCACCAAGCTCGGCCTCGACAACGCGGGGCACTTCCGGGCCATGGTGTCGGAGGTTCAGGTCCTGCGGTGACCGCGCCCGACCTGAGCCGTCCTGATCACGCACCGGTGTGGTCCGCCGCCCACGAAGACCCGCGCGACGACGTCCAACTCGTCGCCGACCATTGCGCCGGCGATCCCACCGCATTCTCCGAGATCTTCCGGCGGCACAAGGACCGCATGTGGGCGGTCGCGGTGCGCACCTGCGGCGACCCCGAGCTGGCCGCCGACGCCGTCCAGGATGCCTTCCTCGCGGCATACCGGCGATTGGGGTCCTTCCGCGGCGAGAGTGCCCTATCCACCTGGCTGCACCGGGTCGTGGTCAACGCCTGCCTCGACCGGCTGCGGCGGGTCCGCCCGAGTGCGCCGCTCGCCGACGATGACGACCTGCCCGAGCAGCGCGACGAGCACGCGAGCACGATCACCCGGCTCGACGTGCGCCGCGCGCTCGCTGCCCTGCCCGAGGGTCAGCGCCTGGCGCTCGTCCTGGTCGACATGCACGGCCTGCCGGTCGCCGAAGCTGCCGCGGTGCTCGACGTCGCCGAGGGCACGATCAAGTCCCGCTGCGCTCGCGGTCGCGCGGCCCTGGCGCACGCGTTGGGGGTGGCCGGCGGATGAGTATGCCGTCTCACCGCACCTCCGCGAGGGAACCGGATCGTCGCAGCCGACGTCCTAGCCGTGAGCCTGGCGGGTGTCACACTGCGGGTGCCGGGGGGCACGTCCTGACACGACGAGGGAAGGGGCACTGGTGACCCGGGATCTCGGGGCGGGCGAACCAACCATTCACGAGACAGACCATGCCGACGAGTCCGATGAGGCCGCTGTGGCCGCGGCTGGTGCGGCTGAATCGGCCGATCTGGCCGCGGAGTTCGAGCGCGATCCGTGGGGCATCGTCCCGCTCTTGGCCGCGCAGCCCGAGCCCGGACCCATGCCCGAACGTGTCGAAGAGCGCATCTGGGACGCCATCGGGGAGTTCGACGCGTCTCAGGACGGCGTCGACATCTTCGGGGTCAGCGCGCGGGTCGAGTCCGATGGTGGACTGGTCGACGAATTGGGGCTCACATCAACCGAATTCGTCGATGGCGACACCCATCATGGGTCTGGCACCCGGGCAGTGAACGGACGGCATACCTCTCGGGGTGCCGGGCAAGCCCCAGCCGGCGGGCCGCGGGTCGTGTCGCTGCGGGGCAGCGTGCGCCGGTCCGGCGGGGCTGATGGTGCGGCCGCGGTGTTCTTGCGCCGACGTGCGCTGGCCGCCCTCGTCGCGGCCGCGGCGGTGGTGCTGCTCGTGCTCGGCGGCGGCACCCTCATCCGGTCGGCCCTGGGGACCGATTCCGGGCCGGCGAGCAAAGCTGTCTCCACGCTGCCGATCCCGACCGCCGACGCGCCACTCACGGCTCGCCTGCATGTCGAGGCCAGTGCGCGCACCTACACCCACGCCAACCTGGCGACTCTGGCCCAGGAGCTGCTCGAGGTGCCGGGCACGGCATACAGCGCTGCGCCCGACTCCCCCGATGCCATGCCGGTGACCACCGCGTCCGGCCTCAATGGATGCCTCTTCGCGCTCGGCGAACTCGACGCCGACCGGATCGCTGTCGATCTCGCGACCTACGAGGGCGCGCCGGCTGCGATCGTCGTCGTCATCGATGGGGGCCTCAAACAGGTGTATGCCGTGCAACGCACCTGCACGAAGGGCAACCCCCACGTGGTCGACGGCCCCCTGCCGATGACCTGATCCCCCGGCGACCTCGGCGCCCAGCCGGTGCAGATCCGGTGCAGATCCGGTGCAGATTCAGTGCAGATCCGGTGCGAATGTGGCCGGTCAGTGGTTCATCCCTGGCATGGTCCCGCCGCCGGGCATGACGTGGATCGGGTTCCAGCCCAGGACGGTGGGGTCGAGCATGCCGAAGATCATGGCGATGTGCGCGACCACGAGGAAGGCACCCACGAAGGCGGTGTGGAGCTTGCGCGCGTGGTGGACATCGCGTCCGATCACCCTGAGCTCGACCAGGGTGATGCCGATCAGGGGCACGGCCGCGATGAGGTAGGACATGACGGCGATGACGTCGGCGGTGCCGCGCCAGCCGCCTCCGCTGGTCAGCGGGATGACGGCGTTGCGGATCAGGTGCACGACGATCCCCACCATGAGGGGTCCAGCGACCAGGCCCGCGACTCGACTCAACGTGTGGACCCAGGCGGGCGGGTTGCTGCTGAAGAGCAAGACGAGCTCGGTGACTGCGAGGGTCTCGGCCAGGATCACCGGGGCTGCCATGAACAGCAGCAGGTTCCACGGCTGGTTGACCGAAAGCAGTCCCATGTAGTGGGTCATGGGCATTCCGCCCATCTCGGGACCGACGGTGCGATCGGGCAGGACGTAGCCCACGATCGCCGCTGCGACAGCGATCGCGGCGAAGGCGGGGACCAGCGACGACTGCGCGCGCGTCGTGGTGTGCTCGGTGGTGGGGGCGCTCACGAGGACTCCTTGTCGGTTGCGGGTCCGGCGGGTCTGTGCCGGCCAGTGCGCTGTCGAGATTCGAGCAGTGGTGTCATGGTCCGACCGTGGTGCCGTTGAGATTCGATGAAGGTTCTGACGCCGGCCGGGTCGTGGCGCCGTTGTCTGTCGTGGACAGAACCCGGTCAGGCAGCGCGATGACCGTCTCGACGTCGCCGCGGGCAGTCCGGCCGGCCCACATGGCCTGGACGGCGCCGGTGAGGCGTGGTCCGAGCGTCCAGGTCGCGCCCTGATCGGTGCTCGTGGCCAGTCGTCCGCCGGTCGTCGTGATGACCAGGGTGGAATCGTCGGCCCAGGAGACGAGCAGGCCCGGTTCGGGGGTGGCCAGAGGGTGCCAGGACGCGCCACCGTCAGTGCTGCGCAGCAGTCCCTTCGCGGTGGTAGCCGCGAGGGTGCCGGAGGTCGGGGCGGCGGCCAGGGTCCGGGGTGCCACTGGTATGCCGTGCACCGTCCAGGTCTTCGCGTCGGTCGTGGTGCGCAGCGCTCCGTCGAAACCGACGACCTGCTGTGGGCCGGCGGCCAGGGCGTGGAAGTCGGACTCGCCTCCGCGGGAGGTGACCTGCCAGGTATGTCCGCGATCCGTGGAGCGGATGAGCCCGAGCGGTTGGGGCAGGTCGCGCGTGGCGGTGCCTGGGTGGCCGGAGGCGTAATACGTCCCGTCCGGGCTCACGGCGAAGCCCATGAGGTCCATGACCGGCCCACGCAGGGTCAGACCGTCGGCTCCCATCGCGAACAACCCTTCATGCGTGGCGAGCAGCAGCGTGCCGTCGCTGGGGTCGCGGGCAATCGCGTGAATGTGGGTGATGGCGACCGGCGCGGGCCGGCTGCTCGGTTGCCCAGTGCCCGTCGTGGGCGGCGGCGGGCCCGATGATGCGGCGGTGGGTAGCTGACTCGCTGGGCTGGAGGCGCCCGCCGGCGAGCCGGTTGCGGCGCAGGCCGACAGAAGCATGGTGACCGCCACAGCGGTTGCGGCGGCCGTTGTCCGCGGGCGCCCGGTGGCATCCGCCACCAGCCGCCACGTCGTCCAGCCCGCGCCATCGCCGGTTCGCCACATCGTTGCCAAGCTCCCTCTCATCGAACAGCAGGACTGCGGGACCGCAGGACTGCGGGACCGCAGGACTGCGGGACTTGCAGCCCGCGAAGCCCCATGGTGGTAGCCACGCCTGTACTCGCCGTCTTGGCCAGGTTGAGGTTTGACGAAGATCCCCCCGAACCCCCATGAGGTCGGCGCGCTCCCGGCCGTAAACAGCGACACTGGGGCCGTGATCACACCGGAAGCATCGACATCTCTGGGTCGGGCGCTGGTCGTCGAGGACGAGCGCACCCTGGCCGGCATGGTCGCGGCATACCTGTCTCGGGCCGGGTTCGAGACGGATGTGGTGCATGCGGGGACAGCAGCGGTGGCGGCCGTCCGCGAGACCGACCCCGACGTGGTCATCCTTGACCTCGGGCTGCCCGGCATCGACGGCATAGAGGTATGCCGTCAAATCCGCACCTTCTCCGACTGCTACGTCATCATCACCACGGCCCGCAAGGACGAGGTCGACACCTTGATCGGGCTGTCCGTTGGTGCCGACGACTACCTGACCAAGCCCTTCAGCGTCCGAGAGCTGACTGCCCGAGTCCAGGCGGTGCTGCGACGCCCACGCACGGTCGACCGCGCCCACCGAGCGGAGCCGCAGACCGTCTGGACGTTCGGGACGCTGCGGGTGGACCCGATCGGCCACGAGGTCCATCTCGACGGGAAGCCGGTCTCGTTGACGCCGACAGAGCGGGATCTGCTCATGACGATGGCGGCCCGGCCGGGGATGGCCTTCAGCCGACGCCAACTGATCGACCACGTGTGGGGTGGTGGCTGGGTCGGAGACGAACACCTGGTCGACGTGCACATCGCGCACCTGCGCCGCAAGCTCGGCGATGATCCGGAGACGGCCCGCTACGTCACAACGGTGCGGGGAGTCGGCTACCGGATGGGCAGGGGATGACCATGTCGCCCGGGCGGGCTGGGTGGCCCAGCACTCTCGGACGCCGCAATGGCCCCCGTGCTCGAGGCGGGCTGGCGATGCGACTGCTCGCCGGGCAGAGCATCGTTCTGCTGGCGGGCGCGCTGACCGCCGCGGTCGTGGCCACGGTGCTCGGGCCGTCGATCTTCCACGAGCACCTGCTCGAAGCAGGACACAGCGAGAACTCCCCGGAGATGGTGCACATCGAAATGGCCTACCGCGATGCCTCCGTGGTCGCGCTGGGGTTGGGCTTGGGCATTGCCGTCTTGACCGCATTCGTGGTCACGTGGTTCCTCTCGCGGCGCTTGCGCAGGCCACTGGCCGAACTCACCGTCGCCGCGCGTGAACTCTCCCGAGGCCACTACACAGCCCGCGTGCCAGACGTGGGAACCGGAACCGAGCTGCACACCCTCGCTGCCGCCTTCAACGGCATGGCGACCCAGCTGGAGGGGATCGAAGACACCCGCCGCCGAATGCTCGCCGACCTGGCCCACGAGTTGCGTACCCCGATCACCACTCTCACGGCATACCACGACGGACTCCACGACGGTGTCGTCCACCTCGGCCCCGCGTCCCAGGCCGCCCTGACCGAACAGACCGATCGACTGGCGCGCCTGGCCGAAGACATCGACGAGGTCTCCACCGCCGAAGAGGGTCGGCTCACCCTCGCCATTGCTGGCGTCGCTGTCTCGGATCTGTTGCGCAGCGCCGCAGCTGCCGTCCATGACCAATACCGCGACGCCGGTGTCCACCTGGTCGTCGAGACCACGGGGGCAGACGGGCTCATGGCCCTGGCCGACCGGCACCGCATCAGTCAGGTCCTGACCAACCTGCTCACCAACGCCGTGCGCCACACGCCCGCCGACGGCGTCGTCACCGTCTCGGCCCGGCAGGTCGGCGACGAGATCGACATTGCGGTCGCCGACAGCGGAGAGGGCATCACTTCCGAGCACCTGCCGCACGTCTTCGAACGGTTTTATCGTGGCGATGCAGCCCGAAGCCGCGACCACTGTGGGTCCGGCATCGGCCTGACGATCAGCAAGGCCATCGTCGATGCGCACCTCGGCACCATCCGGGCGCGCAGCGAGGGCCCGGGCCGGGGGTCGACGTTCGTGGTCAGCCTGCCTGCGGCCGGCAGGTAGCCGGCACGGGCATGGAGGTGGTGCCGGAACAGCTCCGGATGCGGCATGGTTGTGCTCACGAACACCCGCAACATATCGACGTCTGTTAATATGTTGCCGATTCCCCTTCTGACCAGCCGGAGAGCTCGATGACCGCATCCCCCACCGCCGGTCGCGACGGTCTCGGGGGCGGCGGCACCGCCCCCGAGGTGCGCGAGGTGATCATCATCGGGTCGGGCCCGGCGGGCTACACCGCTGCGGTGTATGCCGCCCGCGCCGGGCTGCGCCCGCTGCTGTTCGAAGGGTCCGTCACCGCCGGCGGCGCGCTGATGAACACCACCGACGTCGAAAACTTCCCCGGCTTCCGCGACGGGATCATGGGCCCCGACCTCATGGAAGCGATGCGCGCCCAAGCCGAGCGCTTCGGCACCGAGTTCGTCACCGACGACGTCGTCTCGGTGGCGCTCGTGGGGCCGGTCAAGTCGGTCACCGATGGCGACGGCACGACGTATGCCGCCCGCGCGGTCATCCTCGCGATGGGTTCGGCCTACCGCGAGCTCGGGCTCCCCGACGAGAAGCGACTGTCTGGACACGGGGTCTCGTGGTGCGCGACGTGCGACGGGTTCTTCTTCCGCGACCAGGACATCGCTGTGGTCGGCGGCGGCGACTCGGCGGTCGAGGAGGCCACCTTCCTCACCAAGTTCGCCCGCAGCGTGACGATCATCCACCGCCGCGACGAACTGCGGGCCAGCAAGATCATGGCCGCGCGCGCCCACGCCAACGACAAGATCCGCTTCGCCTGGAACTCCCAGGTCACCGCCATCCACGGCGAGGCCAAGCTGTCCGGAGTGACGCTGACCGACACCGTGACCGGGCAGGAGCGCGAGCTGGCCGTCACCGGATTGTTCGTCGCGATCGGGCACGACCCCCGCAATGAGTTGGTCAACGGCGTCGTTTCGCTGGATGCCGGTGGGTATGTCCTCGTCGACGGTCGGTCGACGCGCACCAATGTCGCCGGCGTCTTCGCCTGCGGCGACCTGGTCGACCACACCTACCGTCAGGCGATCACGGCGGCCGGCTCCGGGTGCGCGGCAGCCTTGGACGCCGAGCACTACCTCACCGCTCTGGCCGACACAGGCCACTGACGCCCGGTATGCCGGGGGCAGCGCACTGTCGGTGGCACCCGGCATACTCGGGCTTCGAGGGAGTACTGCCGCCGCTGGTGCGGGAAGAGACGCCTTGTTCAGGGGCCATCCTGAACTTCGACCGAGAGGATTCACTATGGGAGCCATTCCCGCCACGACCGACGCGACCTTCGACCAGGACGTGCTCGCCAGCGCCAAGCCGGTGCTCGTCGACTTTTGGGCGGCCTGGTGCGGGCCGTGCAAGCAGATCGCGCCGATCCTCGAGGAGATCTATGCCGAATACGGCGACAAGCTCGAGATCCGCAAGCTCGACTCGGACGCCAACCCCGCCTCGACAATGCGGTTCGGTGTGACCGGCCTCCCGACCCTCAACCTCTATGTCAACGGTGAGGTCGTCAAATCGATCGTCGGCGCCAAGCCCAAGCGCGTCATCCTCAAGGAGCTCGAAGACATCATCGGCTGAGCAGCTGAGCAGCTGACCAGCGGACCCGCAGGCCTGACGGTGAGGTTGTCTGCGGGTCGATCGGCAGCCGCACTCAGCGACGGTCGATGCCCATGACGTCGAGGATCCGGTGCAGGTCCTCGACCGAGGCGAACTCCACCGTGATCTTGCCTTTGCGCTGCCCGAGCGCGATGGTCGCCCGGGTGTCGAGGTGGTCACTGAGGGCCGAGGCGAGATCGTCGAGTTTGGGGTGGCGGCCACCGGGGCGGGGCGCGCGCCGGGCGGCCTTGGGCTCATCGACACCGAGCGTGACGATCTCCTCGACCGAGCGCACCGACAGGCCCTCGGCGACAATCCGTTGAGCCAACCGCTCCATCGCCGCGCCGTCGGTGAGACCGAGCAGGGCCCGCGCGTGACCGGCGCTCAACACGCCGGCGGCGACCCGCCGCTGGACGACGGCCGGGAGCTTGAGCAGCCGGAGCGTGTTGGTCACCTGCGGACGGGATCGGCCGATGCGGGTGGCGAGTTGGTCCTGGGTGCAGCCGAAGTCCTCGAGCAACTGCTGGTATGCCGCGGCCTCCTCGAGTGGGTTGAGCTGGCTGCGGTGCAGGTTTTCCAGGAGGGCGTCGCGCAACAGGTCGTCGTCGCGGGTGTCCTTGATGATGGCAGGGACGGCAGTCAGGCCGGCCTCCTGGGCGGCCCGCCAGCGCCGCTCCCCCATAATGAGCTCGAACCGCACCGGCCCGTCGGCCTCGACCGGGCGGACGACGACCGGCTGCAGGATGCCGATCTCGCGCACCGAGTGGACCAGCTCGGCCATGTCGTCGGCATCGAAGACGGTGCGTGGTTGGCGCGGATTGGGGCGGATCGACTCGGGGGGCAGTTCGGCGAACGTCGCCCCCGGCACCGGCCGCAGGCTGTCATCCGGGCCGGTCGAGTCGGTCGAGGCGTCCCTCCTCGAGCCGTCGGTCGAGACACTCGGCTCGGACGCCGCCGACGTGGCGTCACTGGCGTTGCCGTTTCCGTTGCCGGTGTCCGAGCCGGCTCGGGGGGTGCGCTCACCGAAGAAGATGTCCGCCGGCCGGTCTGCGCCGGGCGCCGACGTCGGGATGAGCGCACCGAGACCACGTCCCAAAGCCCTGCGCTTCTCCTTCATCACTGCCCTTCCTCGTCGCGCGTCGCGACGGACGCGTCGTTGCCGGTCACACCCTGTGCTCCACGGTCGGCGATTTGACTCGCAGCGTCGAGGTAGGCCAGGGCACCACTGTTGAGCGGATCGTAGGTCATCACCGTCTGGCCGAAGCTCGGTGCCTCCGACACGCGCACCGACCTCGGGATGGTCGTGTCGAGGGTCTCGTGGGGGAAGTGATTACGCACCTCGTCGGCCACCTGCGCCGAGAGTCGGGTGCGGGCGTCATACATCGTCAGCAAGATGGTCGACACGGCCAAGGTGGGGTTGAGGTGCGTGCGGATCAGCTCGATGTTGCGCAGCAACTGCGACAGCCCTTCCAGGGCGTAGTACTCACACTGGATCGGGATGAACACCTCCTGCGCCGCAACGAAGGCGTTGATCGTCAGCAGCCCAAGGCTGGGCGGGCAGTCGATGAAGATGTAGTCGTATGCCGTCTGCTTGAGCATGGCGCGAATCGCCTTCGCGAGCCGGTTTTCTCGGGCGACCAGGGACACCAACTCGATCTCGGCCCCCGCGAGATCGATGGACGAGGGGGCACAGAACAGGCCGGTGACGTCGGGCGACGGCTGGACGATCTCGACCATGGGCACGTCGTCCACGAGCACGTCATAGACCGACTCGATGCCCGCGTGGTGATCGATACCGAGGGCGGTACTGGCGTTGCCCTGTGGATCGAGGTCGACGACCAGCACCTGCAGCCCGGACTGCGCCAGTGCCGCGGCGATGTTGACGGCGGTCGTCGTCTTGCCGACGCCACCCTTCTGGTTGGCCACCGTGAGGATGCGGGTACGTGTGGGCTTGGGGAAGGTGCGGTTCGTCAAGGCGATCCTCCGCTTGGTGTCCACCGCGAGTGCTTTCGCCAGCGGGGTGTCGTCGTCGGTCGGCGGCACTGCAGACAGCAACTCCGCGCGCAGCGACGCGTCGGACATCGCCGTCGTCACCTGGGGGTTAGAGCTGTGCGAAGAGTCGTCCATGGTGCCGCTCTCGGGTGCGTACTCGGGTCGTGGGTCAGGAGCGAGACGGTTGGCTGGCGATGTTTCACGTGAAACATCCGCCGAGCCATTGGGCGTGAGCTCGTCTTCTTGCGTAGGCGGTGTGACGCCACCGACGGGCTGAGGCAAGGTCCGTGGCCCTGCCCCGGCGGGGGTGGTGCCGGCCGGGGTGGTGTCGGCGGGGGTGGTGTCGGTGGTGCTGGTGTCGGTGGGGTAGGCGGTCTCGGAGGCTGTGGTGGTGGCGGCGGCGCGGTGCACGTCGTGGACCGCGTGACCAGCGGGTGCGTCTTCGTCCGGCCTTGTGGATGGAGCGTAGTCCGTTTCCGGCCATCCAAGGCGGGAAGGAGGGCTGGGCTTGCGGATCGGCCACCCGAGGCCGCGCACTGTCCCCACGGCATCCATGCCAAACATCCAATCACAGCCCCGACGACCGGCCGCCGCTCGTCCAGGGCCGCACGGGTCCCGCGTCGTAGCCCCCGGGGCGTTGGCACGGTTCGCCAGCAGCGTCCCGGGACACTGTTGACACCGCCCTTGATCACCGCCAACAAGGCTCGCGGTCTACCGCGAGCACCGCCGTAGGTCACCGATGTGCCGCACAGGGATCGACTGCCTCCCCCTCACGGTAACGTCACCGACATGGATGTTTCACGTGAAACATCTCGAACGGACTCGACCTTCACCACCGGCACACCGAAGGGTGAGAGTTGGCTGCGAGGGTCGTCGCAGCTCCATCACCGGTCGAGTGTCCGTCGCGCCGGCCCCTTCCGCCCACGACCCCCTCGTGCTCCTGCTGCACCTCTCGATGACCTCGGGGTCTTGCCCGGCGCATGCGCTGAACCCACCCCGATGATCATCACCTGCGTCGGCGGGTCGATGACTTCGGCGCCAAAGGAGCTCACGGTGCAGCTCGCCGCCCCGAGCTTCTTGAGAGTGGGCAGCTCTTCGTCAAGCTCCCGTTGGGCACTCTGCCCCTTGAGGGCGACCAGGCTGCCATTCGCTTCCAAAAGCGGGAACGACCACCGCGCAAGAGCGTCGATCCGAGCGACCGCCCGCGCAGTGACATACGGCGCACGGCACACCCCGATGGCCGCCTCGGCCCGGAGGTTGTGGATGACGACATTGGTCAAGCCGAGAGTCGCGACGGCGGTCTCGAGCCAGCGGCACCGCCGGGCCAGGGGCTCGATGAGCACGAGGGTGAGGTCAGGGCGGGCGATCGCGAAGACCAACCCCGGCAGGCCCGCGCCGGAGCCGATGTCGATCACCGTGCTGTCAGCGGCGAAGTGTGGAGCCACCACCGCACAGTTGAGGACGTGTCGATCCCAGAGCCGGGGTGCCTCACGGGGGCCGATCAGCCCATGCGTGATCCCGGTGTCGGCTAGCAGGGCCACATAGCGCTCGGCGAGTTCCCACCGGGGGCCAAAGATGTGTGCCGCGGCGGCCGGTGTCGGAGGGAGAACGAGCCCGCTCGGATCTGGCGTCTCCGACGCGGCAGCACCAACAGTCGACATAGCCACATCCTCCCCGATCGCCCCAACGCCGCAATGCCAGGTCCACGGCGGGGCAGGGCGGTCGCCTTCGGGGTGGGAACTCGACTGCCGTGGCCCTCCCCCCATGCCTCGACACTCGATGTTTCACGTGAAACATGGCCAGCGGGCAACCGACATGGTCCCTCCTGCGCCAGGTCAGGGGATCCGCACGACCTCGCCATTGCGTGGGAGCCCGCCCCGGAAGGAGACCGGTTCAGGGGTAGCAATCCGGGGGTCTCGACCGGTCATCGCCTGCACGTGCACGTGCGGCTCTGTGCTGTTCCCCGAGTTGCCACATCCGCCGATCAGGTCGCCGACGCTCACCCCTTGCCCCTCGACCACGCGGAGGCTGTGGCGCTGGAGATGGCACAGGGCCACCACGACGCCCTGAGCCCCCTCGATGAGCACGACGTTTCCGGCCAGTGCCGTCCAGCCTCGGGCTGCTCGCCCGCGTTGCCCGAGCGCATAGCCGATCGATGGCAGCCCCCGGAATGCGTCGTGATCGGGTTCACCATCGCGCGCCTCCACAACCACACCGTTCAGCGGTGCCAGGAGCGCCCGCCCGAAGCCGGGAAAGGCGTCAGGGGGCTCCGGACGCCAGAGTGTGGCGAATCTGAAGGGCGCGCTCCGACCATCGATCACGGGCACGAAGTCGATCGCGTGCGACGATGCGAAGGCGGTCGTTCCGTGGCTGGGCACCCGATCGGCCGGACTGTTCCGGACGATCCACTCACCCCGGAAGGGGAAGTCGAGGTCGACCACCTCGTCAGTGTTTCACGTGAAACATTTGCCCGACCCGCTTCGGACCCCCCAGCGGCTAGGTCAACCCCCGCACGGGCCAGACTCACCGCCACGTGCGGACCACTTCGGCGAGGTGGTTGCCGAGTTGCTCTGCGAGCGTCGAGATGGCCCGCGCCGCGTAGTGCCCTCGCTCCCAGGTCGCATGCAGGGTCAACTGGAGGGGGACCGGCCCGTCATATAGCTGGACGGCATGCAGCCCGAAACGGGCTCGCTCGGTGAGCACGGCAACGCCACGCCCTGATGCGGCGATGGCCTGACCCATCAGTTCGACTTCGGTCTCGGCGATGACCTGCGCCGTCAGTCCCCGGGCCGCCAGGGCGCTGGCCAGCACGACGCGAGACATGTTGTCCTTCGTCAACAAGATGAGCGGCTCGCCGACGAGTTCACCGATGTCCAGGCGATCTCGCTGCTCGCGTGCGAACCGATGATGTGACGTCACCTGGGCGCACACCGGGACCGAGCCCAGGACGCGTGAGGCAAGGGCACTCGTTGCCGGACCGGCGCAGATGACCAGGTCGGCACGTCCCAGAGATTCCTCGGGTGGTCGCAGCGCCGGGTGGTCAAAGCCGGTGATGAGCGGTGTGTCAGCCCCACGTCCCGCGACAAACGGTGCGACCACTTCGTTGAGCGTCGACAACGGAGCGGCGACGACGAGCCGCAACGGCTGCCCGCTCGACAGCGCGACCGTTGCGTCACCGACCCGGTCGGCGTGAGCCACCAGATCACGGGCCAGCCGGGCGAACAAGCTTCCCGCCTTCGTAAGCTGGAGGCGACCCCGATCTCGGGTGAAGAGGGCAAACCCCACCTCATGCTCCAGCGCCGCGAGTTGTCGGCTCAGGGCCGGTTGGGCGATATGCAGCCGCTCGGCGGCCGAGGTGACCGTCCCCTGTTCGACGACCGTCAGGAATGACTCGAGACGACCCAGGCTGATCATGCCGCCATGGTAGGGACGCCATGCCCGGACCGGCGGTGGATAGCGGACACACCTACGCCCCATGCCCAGACGGCATACCTCTGTCACCCAACAGGTATTGGACCTGCCTCGGGACGTCCTTCGACACTGGCGACACCGGCACCTCCCCGGGGCCGGTCGCCCGCACCCGGGCCCAGGAAAGGACCAGGATGTCCGAGACACCTCCCCCTCAAGATCCGGATTCCTTCTACGAACTGCCCGGGGTCCCGACGTCGGGACTCGACGGAGAGATCCTGCACTCGACGTTCATCGAACGGGGCGACACGGGTTACCAGCACAGCCTGAGCAACCTCCAGATCCAGATGATCGCCATCGGCGGGGCGATCGGAGTGGGTCTCTTCCTCGGCATCGGGGCGCGTCTGCAGGCAGCCGGGCCGGCCCTCATTGTCAGCTATCTCGTCGTCGGCGCTCTCGTCTACGCGCTCATGCGAGCCTTGGGCCAGATGGTGCTCTACCGGCCGACGACCGGCGCTTTCGTCTCCTATGCCCGCGAGTTCGTCTCGGACCGATTCGCCCACCTCACCGGCTGGATCTACGTCACCCTTGCCGCCTTGGCCGGCATCGCGGAGCTCGCGGCGATCGGTGTCTACGTGAGGTTCTGGCTGCCCGGTCTGCCGACCTGGATTCCCTCCCTGGCAGCCATCGTCATCATCGCCGGCGTCAACTTCCTGTCCGTCAAGGCATTCGGCACGATCGAGCTGGCCGCGGCCGGGATCAAGGTCTCGGCGATCATCCTGTTCATCGTCACCGGCCTGGTTGCGGTCCTGCTCACCTTCTTCGGGCGCCCGGTCGGACAGGCCGACGTCACCCACCTCTGGAGCCATGGTGGCTTCTTCCCGAACGGCCTCTGGGTCGTCATTGTCGTGATGCAGGGCGTGGTCTTCTCCTTCTCGGCCGTCGAGATCGTCGGGATCTCGGCGGGCGAAGCCAAGGACCCCCTGAAGACGATGCCGAAGGCGATCAACAGCGTCATCATCCGGATCGGCCTCTTCTACATCGGGGCGCTGCTCATCCTGTCGATGCTGCTCCCGAGCCAGGCCTACAGCGGCAAGGAGTCCCCTTTCGTCACGGCGCTGGCCAGCCTGGGCGTCACCGGCCTTGCCGGGGTGATGAACTTCGTCGTGCTCACCGCTGCCATTTCGGGCGTCAACGCGACCCTGTATGCCGCGGTGCGGCTGCTGCGGAATCTCGCCGCCAACCACCGGGCCCCGGCGATCACGAACCGGATGAGCTCACGCGGGGTGCCAGTCGGCGCCCTCACCAGCATCGGCAGCGTCTTCCTGCTCGGGGTGCTGCTCATCTTCTTCGCTGGGGCGAGCGATGCCTTCGAGATCGTCCTGTCTGCCGTTGCCGTCTTCATCCTCTTCGGCTGGATCGCGATATTCGTGTCGCACCTGGGCTTCTTGCGCGCCGTCGCCGATGGTCGCGTGCCCGAGCCGGTCTTCCGGGCCGGAGGCCGGGGGGTCGACCTGATCTGCCTGGCGTTCCTCGGTGCCCTGGCGTTGTGGATGACCCTCGACACGAGCAACCCGCATTGGTACTACTCGCTCATCGCGGCTGTGGCTCTCCTCGGCGGGCTGACCCTCATGTATGAGTTCTATGCCCGCAGGCACCCGACATCGGCTCGGATGTGATCTGAGGTGGCCGCGACACGAGGCCTCACTGGATCAGCGCAGCTGCTCTTGCGTGGCGCACGGCGGGTGCCCGTCGGCGTGGCAGGGCCGCCCAGACCTCACACGGGCTCGGCAGACCCACCGCTTGCCGACCCGGTCGACATCCTGGTCCAGGGCGGGCGCATCGTCGCGATCGCCCCAGAGTTGCCCGACCCCGGCATACCCGTCGTAGCAGCCGAGGGCAGGTGGCTGCTCCCAGGCCTCTGGGATCACCACGTGCACCTCAGCCAGTGGGCTCGCACTCTCACCTGGCTGGACGTGTCGGGCACATCCAGTCCGAGCGAAGTGGTGTCTCGGGTCGCGGCTGCCCTGACCACCTCATCGGAGCCGGTGCTCACCGGCTACGGCTTCCGTTCCGCGGCGTGGTCACTCCAGCCGACGGTCGCGGAGTTGGACGCGGTGTCGGGCGACCGGCCCGTGGTCCTCATCAGTGGCGACGGACACAACGGCTGGCTGAACTCGGTCGCCCTCGCGATGCTCGGGGTGCCGGTACGTTCCGGCGCGCTCGACGAGCTCGACTGGTTTCCCGTCTTCGCCCGCCTCGAGGAGCTGCCCCGGGACAAAGCCGTCGACGAGGCGGCATACCGGGAAGCAGTGCGCCGAGCCGGGGCCTGCGGAGTCGTCGGCATCACCGACATGGAGTTCGGGCGGGGTTACCTGGATTGGCCGGAGCGCGCAGTGCGGGGCATCGGCGGACTGCGGGTCCGGACGGCCACCTATCGCGAGTCGCTCGACGACGTCATCGCGCGTGGCTTGCGCACGGGCGATCGCCTCCTCGAGGACAGCGGCCTGCTCACGATGGGGCCGTTGAAGATCATCTCGGACGGCTCGCTCAACACCCGGACGGCCTACTGCTGCGAGCCATATGTGGACCAGCCGACGAACCGGGGCAAGCTCAACGTGCACCCGGCCGAGCTGCAGGAACTGCTCGCCGAGGCCACCGCGCACGGGCTGGAGGTCGCGGTCCACGCGATCGGCGACGCGGCCGTCGGGAGCGCGCTCGATGCCTTCGCTGCGACCGGGGCCCGAGGATCGATCGAACATGCCCAACTTGTCGCGACGTCCGACCTCTCGCGGATGGCGAGGCTCCCGGTGATCGCGAGCGTTCAGCCGGCTCACCTGCTCGACGATCGCGACGTGACGTCGATCTGCTGGCCGGATCGCGCGCAACGGTGCTTCCCGCTGCGCTCCCTACTCACCGCTGGAGTGCCGCTCGCGATGGGTTCGGACGCCCCCGTCGCGCGACTGGACCCATGGCTGGCGATGGCCGCCGCCGTGCACCGCAGCGGCGACGATAGATCGGCCTGGAACCCAGCCGAGGCGCTGACACCCGCCGAGGCACTGGCTGCCAGCACCTGCGCTGCAGGAACGGTAGCCGTGGGCTCTCGGGCCGACCTCGTGCTTGTCGACCACGACCCGCTTGCCCCTGCCGACAACACCGCCATTGCGGCAGCACAGGTGCGCCGCACCCAAGTCAGCCTGACGGTAGTTGACGGAGTGATCGTCCACGACGTCCGCAACTGACTGGGTCGTCGTCAGGCAAGCACTGTGGGCATCGCGGGTTCGGTGAGGGTAGCCGCGCTGCACTGAAGGTGGACCCTCAGTGCAGCGCGGCCAACCTCAGCGAAGCAACCCGGCCGGCGATTCCTAGGCCGGGGAGATGACGATGTGTCGGTGCGGTTCGACGCCCTCGGACTCGGAGACCAAACCAGCGGCGGTCACCTCGTCGTGGACGACCTTGCGCTCGAACGCCGTCATGTTGGCCAGCGCCTTGGCGACACCCGACGAGCGCACCTCGGAAATCGCCTTCTTGGCCAGATCCACCAGCACGGCTCGGCGGGCGGCGCGGTGGCCGGCCACGTCGAGCATGAGCCGGCTGCGCTCGCCGGTCGCCGTCTGCACGGCAAGCCGAGTCAGCTCCTGCAGGGCATCGAGCACTCGACCCTCGGGGCCGACGAGACGGCGTGGCACTCGGCCTTCTTCGGAGTCGACGATCGCCACGGCCGCGCGGTCGCCGTCGATATCGACCTCGATGTCACCGTCGAGATCGGCGATGTCGAGCAGCTTCTCCAAGAAGTCAGCGGCCACCTCGCCCTCGCGTTCGAGCAGAGCTACCCGAGCCTTGCTGCGGCGTCGGCTACCGCCCGTCGCACCACCGACCG
>ERZ795062.579-NODE-579-length-30336-cov-6.078762_pt1 | contig 30336 bp, 20 predicted proteins | sample MGYA00375146_ERZ795062 | MGnify/ENA primary metagenome ERZ795062 (study PRJEB30191, sample SAMN05720281) | activated sludge metagenome | isolation source: Anaerobic digester | place: USA | collected 2015-07-16 ... | reverse complement strand
ACTTAGGATCTGGTGCCGCAAGGCGTGTAGGTTCGAGTCCTATCACCCGCACAAAAGCTCAAACTTAGGTTTGGGCTTTTTTATTTCCATTACATTTAAACAATTTTTTCGGCTGTTTGTCGGTTATAATTTATCTCATTTATAAATTTATTTACTTTCGTCCTCTATTTTTTAACAGGTCAGTAAATTGTTAAACTGAGATAAAATGAAAAAAAGCTCGCTTATGATTACAATAATTTTAGCTATACTCGGATGTTTACTAATTGGGCTTTCGGTTTATTTTTTTCTTAATGGTAATGAAAACATTAAAGCCAATAAAACCAAAAGTGAGTTAGAAGAAGCTAGAAGAAAACTGGAATTATTAAACTATGAATTAGAGCAGAAAAAGGTTTTAGAGAATAATGCTGAAAAGAAAAACGGCAAAGATGAACATTTCAAATTAATGTTTGGAAAAAATATTCCGGTTGTTGAGATTACAGATATAGATTTGGCTAAGGATGAATCTGGAGATAAAGAAGGTCAAAAAACTTACAGACATCAGATTAGATTTTACTTATTCAATGTGGGTAAAAGCTCTTTGAAAGATGTTATTTTTTCAATAAAGGATATCTATAATGATCCAAAAGAGATAAAAAAGAAAAGCCACGTTATAGGTCATAATGATGATAATCATTCCAAAGGAAGAGAAATAGGTACCTATGAAAATTTTGAAATTGGAACTTTAACCTTAAAGTCAAGAAGATTGATTTATGCTACAACCATGCGACCAAGTTCTGGAGTTTCAGACTATACGTTTGATGTGATTGTAGAGTGGAAAGGCGGTTTTTATCAGATGCATGTTAGAATTGATGAAGTTGACGGAAAACTAAAATATAGCTACGATTATTTTGATATTGATGGTAAAACATTGGATTTGCCTACTCTTGAAAAGGCAATCAATAATTAAAAAAAGCGCTTCAATTTTGAAGCGCTTTTTTTATATTTATTTTCCAGTTTTAATCCATTTGTTAATTTTTTCTTCAAGCAGTGCCAAAGGCATTACTCCAGATTCTAGTACTTTTTGATGGAAAACTTTTATATCAAATTTGTCTTTCATCTCTTTTTTAGCCTTTTCGCGAACTTCAATGATTTTTAACTGACCTATTTTGTATGACAATGCTTGTCCAGGAATTGCCATATATCTTTCTACTTCTTGAACGATTACATCTTTATTTTCAGCTAGATTATTCATTCCGAACTCAATAGCTTGTTCTCTAGACCAACCTTTGTAGTGCATTCCTGTATCTACAACAAGCCTAACAGCTCTTAGCATTTCGTTTCCAAGCATGCCAAAGTATTGATAAGGGTTTGTATAAAGTCCTAAATCCTTTCCTAAACTTTCTGTATATAAAGCCCAACCTTCGCCATAAGCTCCAAACCAATTGAATTTTCTAAAATTTGGTAAATCGTTGTTTTCTTGTTGCAAAGAAATTTGAAAATGATGTCCTGGAATTGCTTCATGCAAAAACAAAGATTCATCACCATAAAAATTATAATTTTTAACATCAGGAATTGGTACATAAAAAGTTCCTGGACGTGTGCCATCTTCTGAACCTTGAACATATTCTGCGCTTGCTGTTTTTTCTCTAAAAGCCTCTGTTCTCTTGATTTGAAAGGGAGTTTTTGGCTGTAATGAAAAGAATTTATTCACGTTTGGAGTAATGATTTTGTGAATGCGCTCAAAATTTGAAATGACTTCTTCAGGAGTTTTAAACGGCTTTAGCTCTGGATTGTTTCTAACATAGTCAAAAAACTCCACAATACTTCCTTTAAAACCAACTTGTTCCTTCACTTTCTCCATTTCAGATTTGATTCTAGCCACTTCGCTTAACCCTAATTGGTGAATTTGTTCTGGAGTTTTATCGGTAGTTGTCCATTGTTTTGCATAAACTTTATACAAATCATTTCCGCCTTTCAAACTCCCAATTCCACTAGTGCTTCGCGAAGCAGAAAGATAATCGGTCTTCATGAAATCGATTAATTTTTGAAACTGAGGAACCATTTTTTCTGAAATGGTTTTTGAATATTTAGCAGCGATAGTTTCTTTTTCTTCTTTACTAAAATTATCTGGGAATTTTTTGCAACTCGAATAAAAAAGATTGTCTTCAACTTTAGGAGTTATCAATGCTTCAAATTGTGGAATTACTTTAACAGTTAATGATTTAGGTAAAACTACTTTTTCTTGAATACCTTTTTTCATATACACCATTGCAGAATCTATCCAAACGCTGAAAAGTTCCATTCTTTTAAGAAAGTTATCATAATCTTTCACAGTTTTAAAAGGCTGAGCACTTTCGCCACTAGCAAATTGTCCCATGGTTAAATGAGTTCCTTCAAATTGATTGATAGGAGTAAGGTTTGCATTTTGGTTAAGCAAATCCAATCCGCGTTCAGCTTCCCATTTTAAAATATCGTAGCTATTTTTTTCTTCATCGGTAAGGTTTTCTTTGTTTACCGATTTCAGTTCGTTGAGATATTTTTCAAAAAATGCTTTGCGTTTTTCTCTATAAGAATCAGTCATTTCAAAAACCAGTTGGTCATTAAAATCATTCTGACCATTCAGCGTTGCGTCTAATGGATTTAGAGCATTTTTTTCTTTGAAATAATTATCGGTTAATGATTTAAAATCAGCCATTTTTTCTTCTTTTTTGCAAGAAACAAAAAGTATTGTGGCAAATACTAATATAGAAAATGAGTGTATTTTTTTCATGCTTAATGGATTAGTCGTGTAAAGCTAAAAACTTTTAGTGTGAATTTTGTTAATAGATATATAATTTATCCGTGATAGACTCTCGAAAAAATAATTTTTCCTTCTTTGATTTCCAATACTTCTGCAACCAGCATTTCTGGTTCGTTGTCCACGCTTCGTGTATATTCCATAAAAACTCTATCAGAATTGGCTGTTAGCGAAGTTACTCTGTAGTGTAAACTGGGTAATCTATCAAAAGCATCGTGCCACCAATTTCTCAGAGCTTCTTTCCCTACAACCAATCCATTAGTTTCAGGATGTCTAATTTTTAATTTTGGGCTAAAATGTTGTGCTTCATCATCATAAAGTGATAATAGTTTTTCAAGATTATGAGCATTGAATGCATCAAACCAAAGATGAGCGATAGATAGATTTTTTTCTTGTGACATGTTTTTTAAATAAAAAATCCTCTTATTCTAAAACAAGAGGATTTTAGTGATGTAAATATATAAATTAAATATTTTTCAAATTAATAATTTCTTGTTCGGTAAGAAAACGCCAGTTGCCACGAGGTAAATTTTTCTTGGTTAAACCTGCAAATGAAACTCTGTCAATTCTAAGAACATTGTAATCAAAACTTTCAAAAATAGCTCGAACGACTTTTACATTTGGAGTTCTCAATTTTAAGCCAATTTCGGTTTTTGGTTCATTATCAATATAGCTAATTTCATCAACAAAAAGCCTGTGATTATCAAGCGTCACACCTCCGGCAATTTTTTCCAAATCTTCAAATTTTAAATTTCTATCCAGAGAAACATGATAGATTTTTGGAGATTTTTGATTAGGCAAGCTGAACTTTCTAATCATATCGGTATCATTGGTAAAAACCAATAAACCTGTGGTGTTTTTGTCCATTCTACCTATTGGTTGAATTTTTGATTTTGTAGCAGCACGAACAAGTTCTAACACATTTCTGTCGCTACTTTCTTCATCGTTGGAAGTTGTAAAGTTTTTAGGTTTATTGAGTAAAATATATTCTTTTTTCTCTGGTTTTAAAGTTGTTCCATCAAAGTTTACAACATCGCCAGGCTTTACTTTGTAGCCTAGTTCTGTAATCACTTCTCCATTTACTTTTACGTTACCCGATTGAATGTAAACATCTGCTTCGCGACGAGAGCAAACTCCAGAGTTTGAAATGTATTTATTAAGACGAATATCATCAGATTTCAATGGTTTTGGCGTATTACTAGCAACAACAGGTTTTGCTGGTTTTTGAGAACGTTTTGCTAATGGAGCTTTAGATTTTGACGACTCATTTTTACTACGAGTTGGTTTGTCTCCAAAGTTTTTTCCTTTACCAGTTGATTTGCCCGATGTTTTTCTGTTAGAGCGATTGGAATTCTGCATTGCTAAATAATTTCCGCAAAGATAGTGAAATTTGATGCCTATTTGTGATAGTTTATCGTAAAGAATTTATAACTGTTTTTCCGTGAATAAGCACTTCAGGATTGATCAAAATGATGCAAAAAACACCCGAAACCACTAAAAATTTTAGAATATTATGAAGTTTTAAATAATCTGACTTTGTTTCTGACTTCCAAAGTTTTTGAACGAAAAAAATCAATATTATCATGCTCACATAAAAATAAATGTCCATATACCTTACTTCAAATATTTCTACTAAAAAATAGATAGGGATTATGGTTGATGTTGTTAAAATAGTAATTATTTTTTTTGATAAATTTTCACCAAAAATCACAGGAATAGTTTGGTAATTATTGGCTATGTCACCTTTTATGTTTTCTAAATCTTTTATCATTTCTCTAATTAGAAGTAATAGAAACAGGAAAGTGGCATGAGCGAATATTTGAGGATACAGATTTTTATAATACAACAATATGGCAAAGAATGGCAAAACCGCTAGAAAAGCAGCAGTTAGGTTGCCAATAAAGACCATTTTTTTTAGTTTGTGAGAATAGAACCAAATGAGAAAAATATAAGTTGAAAAGAAAAGTACAGCTCTAAAAGAAACTAAAAATGCTAAAATAAAAACGATGAAATTGATTGTAAAATAAACTTGAAGTTTGGTTTTTTGGCTTACTAATCTATCGAGTTTTGATTTGTTTGGTCTGTTTATTAAATCTTTTTTACTATCATAAAAATTATTGATAATATAACCCGAAGCAATGGTTAAAGATGAAAGAATTACTATCAAAAACAGATTGATGTCTAATATAACATTCAAAGCTCTTTTCTCTGAAGCAAGAATAAATATTGCAGATAGGTATTGTGCGAGAGCAATTATTGGGATATTATAACCACGAACAACAGAAAACATGCTGAATATTTTTAACAGCAAATGTTTGGTTCTTCGACTAAGCATATTGAAAATTAAAACTGATAAACTACCTCTAGTTTATAATCTTTGAGTGCTTTTTTGGCTTTTTCTAAATCTTCAGTAAACCCAAGAATATATCCACCACCACCAGAACCACAAAGTTTCAAGTAGTAATCGTTAGTGTCTATTCCTTGTTGCCAAACGCCATGAAACTTTTCTGGAATCATAGGTTTGAAATGATTCAAAACTACTTTAGAAAGTTGTTTAGTGTTTTTGAATAACGATTTTATATCGCCACCAAGAAAATTCTCAACACATGCATCGGTGTATTTTACAAACTGGTTTTTAAGCATATTTCGGAAACCTTCTTCCTTTAGGTTTTCCATAAAGATGTTCACCATTGGAGCAGTTTCGCCTACAATTCCTGAATCTAATAAAAACACAGCGCCTTTTCCAGTTGCACTTTGTGATGGAATTCCTGTAGCCTCAATATTGTCTTTGGAATTAATTAGAATAGGAATGCTCAAGTAACTATTCAATGGATCAAGGCCAGAGCTTTTTCCATGAAAAAAGGATTCCATTTGTGAAAAGATACCTTTTAATTGAAGTAATTTTTCACGAGTTAGATTTTCTAAAACAGTGATTTTGTCATTGGCATATTTGTCATAAATTGCCGCAACCAATGCACCACTACTTCCAACGCCATAACCTTGTGGAATACTTGAATCAAAATACATTCCACGATTTACATCGGCTTTCAAGAGTTCAAGATTGAAAGTCACTAGTTCTGGTTGATCATTTTGTAATTGTTCCAAATAATCAACAAATCGTTTCAAAGAAGCATTTGATTTAACAGCTTCATCAGATGGATTTTCATCTACTTTCAAAGCGCCATTATAAAAATTATAAGGTATAGATAAACCTTTAGAATCTTTTATAATTCCATATTCTCCAAAGAGAAGAATTTTTGAATAAAATAGTGGTCCTTTCATAGCATTTGAATTGAGCCTGTTCCAATTTCATCACAAATATAATTACCATTTTGACAATAGCCAACTAATTCTTGTTGAATAAATTGTAAAACTTCACTTCGAACGTTTTCGGGATATAAAACATGCACATTTGCACCAGCATCAAGGGTAAAACATATAGGAATATTCCTTTCTTTTCTGAACTTCCAAATTTTATTAATGATTTCTAAAGTGTTTGGTTTCATCAAAATAAAATAAGGCATTGAAGTCATCATCATGGCATGAAGTGTCAATGCTTCGCTTTCCACTATGTTTATAAATGTTTCTAAATCACCGTTTTCTAAAACTTTTTTTATTGATGATAGATTTTGATGTGCTTGCTCAAATCGCTTTTCAGCAAATGGATGATTGTGCATTAAATCATGCCCAACGGTACTTGAAACTTGTTTTTCGCCTTTATCAACTAATAGAATGGTGTCTTGATAATTTTTGAAATTATCGTGAATTTTTGAAGGAAATTCAACGCCAAACAAATCGGAACTACCGATGATTTCATTATGATTTCCCCAAACAACAACGCTTCCTTTTATGCTTCTGCATGCACTTCCAGAACCTAATCTAGCCAGAAATGAAGCTTTTTGATAGAAATAATCATCAGTCATTTCTGGATGTAAAGCTTTTTCCAAACTCATAATATTCATAGCCATTGCAGCCATTCCCGATGCTGAAGAAGCGATTCCAGAACTATGAGGAAAAGTATTTTGAGTATCTATAACAAAATGAAAATCATTTATGTAGAGGCAATATTTTTCGATGCGTAAAAAAAACTGATTGATTTTGTGATTGAATTCAGGTTTTGGTTTCCCTTCAAAAAGTAATTCGAATGTAAAATTACCATCAAATCTTCGCTCAATATCCATTTTTGTAATGGTTTTGCAGTTGTTCAAGGTAAAACTAATTGAAGGATTAGCAGGAAGTTGATTTTCTTTTTTCCCCCAATATTTTACCAAAGCTATATTGCTAGGCGAACTCCATTGGAACGATAATTTTTCAATTTTACCGCTATTACCTTTATAAATAAAATCGTTTTCAGTAAGCATAAATTCTATTTTACGCAAAGATACTTTTTTATAATTATTATTAGAAATGTGCTGTATATTTGAACAAAAAACTTTTTTATGCAAAAGAATTTAAGAATTGCGGCTATAGTTTTGACTTGTTTAGCGGTTGGTTATTTTTCCAGTTTAGTTACCCGAGATAATATCCCAACTTGGTATGCAACATTAAAAAAACCATTTTTCAACCCACCAAATTGGGTTTTTGCACCTGTGTGGACAATCCTTTATATCATGATGGGAATTGCAGCAGGAAGAGTTTGGAATAAAGTGGATAGTGACCAACAAAACGTAAAAAAAGGGATGTACTTTTTTATCATCCAACTGGCTCTAAATGCACTATGGTCTTATCTTTTCTTCGGAATGCACAATCTTTTTCTATCTATCATAGAAATTATTTTGCTTTGGTTGATGATTTATGAAACCTATAGCCAATTTAAAAAAGTAGATAGACTTGCGTCTAAATTGCTTATTCCATATCTCGTTTGGGTTAGCTATGCAAGTATATTGACCGCTTCGGTTTGGTATTTGAATAAATAAAAAAGGCTCTGAAATTTCAGAGCCTTTTTATTATTTTAAGATTAATTTCTTCGTGAGTTTAGATTTGTTTTCGGAGATAATTTCTACTAAATAAATTCCTCTAGCAAAATCAGAAACATTGATGTTGACTTGGCTTTCGAAAGATTTTTTATAATCAAAAACTTTTTTGCCGCTAATTTCATAAATAACGATTTCACTAATTTTTTCTGTTCCCATGTTGCTAATCAATAAATTGTCATTAGCAGGATTTGGATACATAGTTACGTTATTTTGATTGAAATCAACATTCGATAATGATTGAACAAACTCTGTGTTGAAAGTATTGGTAATTATTGGAGGATTACTGTCAAAATAAATTTCGGCTGTATTTGGAATAATATCACCAATTGCATAACCCGGTTTTGGTTTGATTTTGAAAGTTACAAAGCCTTGGCTTGCCTCTTCATTAACTATGCTTGGTAGTAAATTGATGAAATCAAAATTCCAAACCAAATTGGTATTTGTTCTCGTCAAAGTATAATTATGACTAGCATTGACCATTCTTAGGCTTGTTTCGTCCAATCTTGTATCCAAAGCATCTATAATTCTAACGAACTGAGCATTGGCTGTACCTGTGTTTTGGAAACGAATAGTATAGAATAAGTAATCACTTTCGTCAAAATCATCGATATCGATTTTACCTCCGTGAGATTCTAATTTGTCATTCGGATCATAAGAACCAACAACAACTTGTGAAAACGACGAAGAATTATTTGCCAAGTTAATATCACCTGTATTTGTTGAGCTGGCAGAATTTACAATTGTCTGTCCAAGAGTTACGGTAGGTATAGTAGGAACAAGCATTTGAACATGTATTATTCTTGTTTCTCCTGGTAATAGATTTGTGTAATTATAATTAAATCCATTAGCAATTGGTGTTGTACCAGCTTGCGAAATACTGGTAACAGTTAGAGCACCATCATGGGTAAACTGTAACGTACCAGAAACAGGAGTAATACCATTATTTTTATAAAAAATAGTGTTGTAATAATTAAAACCTGGAACTGGATTTTGAAACGAAGAAATATTCACTTCAACATCATTATATGGCTGAAGAACTGTAACCGGGAAATAATAAACATTAGCTCCAGCATTTTCATAAACGATATTAGTAAGTGAAGTGTTGTTACTAAAATAACTATTTAACTCTGGATAAACAGAAAAGTTTATATCATAGCTATCTGTTAGGCTTTCAGGGAAAAGGATTAAAACCCCATTTGAGCTTTGACCAACTATTTCATTTCCTGAATTGTTGATAGTATAATTGAAAGTGCCTTGAGAGTAATTAACCTCATTAGTATCTTTGATTCCATTGTTGTTTTCGTCAACAAAAGCTATTAACTGTATGTTTTCTTGGCATTGAAAACCAAAAGCAAAACTTCCACCTTCAATAAAAACAGCCGAATCAAACATTGAATCCTGATAATCACCAACAGCCAATTTTAAAGAATATTGATGATTTGGAACTAATAAAGCATTAGCTGTCATTGGAACCGTTTGACCTCTAAAGTTTATTTCGCTTTGTGTATTATTGACATTATAGCTATCAAAAAATTGTGCGTTAATTGATGGACAACTGCTGTTGTACTGGCTATTTCTAATTGTAGTTGTGGAAATTGGGGTTGATGTTCCTGGTACCACAGCAATGTTTTGTTTAACACCTGTACTTAAATCAGTTAGAATAAATCCAAAAACATCTGAAAAACTACATTGATAACTTCCGTACTCATTTGATGCAAAAAGGAAATTAAAAGTTAACAAATTTGTTTGAGCAGTAAAATCAAATTTTAATGAAGAAACATCAGTAACACTTCCTGTTTGACCTGATCCTATCATTATATTAGTCAAATCTGAATCACCTGTTTGTGAACATGATGACGAAATATTGTTAGCGTTATATGGTCCAACAGAAAGAGCAGCTGTACCCGAACGAATTATTAAACCTTCTTCAAAAGGGAAATCTCCATAGTTGTTATTGAAATAGGCTATTCCACAAGTACCTTGAGTGGTAATATTGCTTCCACTTGCACATGTATTGCTCAAAAGAATTTCGTTAACAAGTTGTGTAGGTGAATAATTATTATTGACAGAAATAAATGTTCCACATTGTAATGTTTGGAAAGAAATAGGACTACTCCAAGCAGACTCTACTAAACCACATGTAGCTCTCAAATAAACATCATAACTTGTTCCGCATTGTAAATTGGAAATTACAAACGGATTTGAAGCAGAAATTATACCTGTCATTCCTTGAGTAGGAGCTTGTCCTCCAGATGAAACCACATAAAGTTCCCATAAACTTTCATTGTTCAAAGCAGACCAACTTATTGTTGCCGTTGTAGTTGTAGCACTTACAAAAGCTATATTGGTTGGAGGATTACAAGAGGTTGTATTACAATCCAGTGTTTGAAACGAATATGGACCAACCCATGAAGTCACTTGTGAGCCACAATTTGTTCTAATATAAAAACTGTAGTTAAAATTACAAGTTAATCCTGTTAAAGTAAACTGGTTAGACGTTGAATAGTATGATGGAGATGTATTTTGATCTGGTGATTGACTACCAGTTGGGCACAAATAAATTTCATAATTGGCATTGTTATTCATAGCAGACCAATTCAACGATGCAGTAACGCTGGTGATGGATGAAGCCGATAAATTTGTAGGTGCATTGCAATTATTACCGCAGTCTATAGCGTTTAAAGTTACGGTACTTATGTTGTTGCATCCTGCTTCAATATTAGTTGCATTGACATAGATTGTTGTAAAAGGTAACTGAGTTATAAAACTATAGGGTAATGGATTGATGTTATTCGCAGCATCTTCCATAGTATAATGGAATGAAACTGAAATAGTATTTGGAGATGCATTGTTTTGTGACCAAATCATTTCAGCAGCTATTCCTAAATCAAAAAAGGCTGTACCTTGAATCATGCATGATGTCAAATTTGGGACATCAATATATGGAGGATAATACACAGCAATACTTAAAGTGTATATTTCAAAGGTGTTTTCTTGGATGTTAAACACTCTTGCAAAAACATTGTGTACACCTACAGAAACCACATAATTAGTTGGATTTTGAATAGGATTAGTATCAATTTCTGCATCAATTGCAGATTCATAGAAAGTTACATTGAAATTTTGAGGATCTTGACCGTTTAATATTTGAGGTACTAAGGTTTCTAGATTGAAAATTTCAACTTGGTCTAAATTTGTATCACATAAAGCTATTGAAGTAGCCTGTGCATTTATCTGAACAAAAGATGTTGAGAATACTAACAAAAAAAGTAGTAATATTTTTTTCATAAATTGATTTTTGATATTCAAATGTAATTGATTTTTAGCAAACTACAACTGCAAATTATTATTTGCTGGTTTTGAATTAGAATTATTAAGAAACTAAAGTATAATTCTAAATAAAAAGGCTCTGAAATTTCAGAGCCTTTTTATTATTTTAAAATTAATTTCTTCGTGAGTTTAGATTTGTTTTCGGAAATAATTTCGACTAGATAAATTCCTCTAGCAAAATTAGAAACATTGATATTGACTTGACTTTCGAAAGATTTTTTAAAATCAAAGACTTTCTTGCCACTAATTTCATAAATAACAATTTCACTAATTTTTTCTGTTCCCATGTTGCTAATCAATAAATTATCGTCAGCAGGGTTTGGATACATAGTTACGTTATTTTGATTAAAATCAATATTTGATAATGATTGAACAAACTCAGTGTTGAAAGTGTTTGTTATAATTGGAGCATTATTGTCAAAATAAATTTCGGCTGTATTTGGAATAATATCACCAACAGCAAAACCTGGTTTAAGTTTTACTTTAAAAGTAACATAACCTCTACTTGCTTCTTCATTATAGGTAGTATAAGGTGCCAATTGGATGTAATCAAAATACCACGTCAAATGGCTGTTTGTACGTTCTAGAATATAATTATGACTTGCACTCACCATTCTTATACTGCTTTCGTCAATTCGACTGTCTAATAAATCATCTATTCTAACATTAATAGCATTGGCAGTTCCATTATTTTGAAATCTGATGGTATAGTACAAATAGTCATTAGTAGTAAATTGATTGTGTTGAATCTTACCACCATGCGCTTCCATTTTATCATTTGGATCATAAGAAGCTACTACTATTTCGCTGTTCGTGTAAGTGTTATTCGCTATGTTAATATCTGCTGAAGAACCGCTTCCACTAGCTGCAGCAATGGTTGCACTGCTCGTAAGAATATCATCAATCTCTACTATTGGAGCAGCTGCAGCATTCATGTATACGTAAAACGAACGCGTTTCATATGGCGCTAAATTGGTAAAGTCATAAGTAAATCCATCTGAGGTTGCCACAGTTCCTGCCTGTGAAACTGAAATTATGGTTGTATTAGTATCTTTAGTAAAAGTGATAGTTCCCGATGTTGTGGCAACGCCTAGATTTCTATAAACAACTCTATTTGTAAAGTTCATTCCTGGTCTTGGAGGTATGTATGGAGATATAGAAATCGATAAGTCACTGTATGGTTGAGTAAGTGTAACTGGGAAATAATAGGTAGTAGTTCCACTTCCAGATACTATTGAAATATCGTCATACGAAGTTGCAGAACTTGAATAATAAGGAGCATATTCAGCATTTATGGTATAACTAAAATCATATACATCGGTTGAGTTTGTGTAATATAAAGTATAAGTACCTAGAGGTGAAATAATACTACTTGGAGTACCTGAGTTATTAGTATCTAAATTAAAGCTACCATAAGTAAACTCGCTTTCACCAGAGTCTTTCAAACCATTGTTATTTTCATCTACAAAAGATACTAATTTAATTTTATCAACACACTCTGGCGGACCAGTAGTAAAACTTCCTTCTTGGATAAATACCGCTGAGTCATAAAGAGAATCTCCTCTATCAGCAATCACTAATTTCACATGATATGGGTTACCTGCTATAATAGGTGATGAAGCCGTCATTACATGCGTTTGTCCATTAAAATTAGTAGCCGAAGAATAATTTAAATTACCACTAAAATATTGGTCAAAGAAATTAGCATTGGCAGAAGGACAAGCTACATTATTGGCAGTATCTCTAATCGTTACCACAGATATAGGAATAGTTGTTCCTGGAACTACAGCAATATTAGTGGTAATACCTGTAGTTAAATCGGTTAAAAGAAATGCAAAAGCATCGGCATATTCACATTGAAAGGTTCCATATTCATCAGATGCAAATAAGAAATTAAAACTCATAAATTCATTCAAACTCGTAAAATCAAATTCTAGTTTAGTTGCATTTTTAGAATTCATAGGATTACCAGTTGCCATTTGAATAATATTTTCCAATTCGGTATCACCTGGCCATCCAGTTCCACCTTCGCTCAGTATAGAAGTATTTGGACCTGGAACACTTAATACATTTCCTGTAGATAACACAATACCTGAGCTTAAATCAAAAGTAGGATTGTTATTAGTAAAATAGCCAATTCCATTCACTGTGCCAAAATCGGTTCCTGTACTAGAGGTAACGTTAGAAACTTGAACACAAGGATTGTTAATCAACACATCGTTTACTAGTTGTGTTGGGGTATATTGTGTAGAATTAGTGGTCAATGGAGGTAACGTAACAAAAGGAGTAAACGTAACTGGAGCTGACCAGTCACTTTGACTATTCTCGCAAACTGATCTAATGTAAAATGCATAAGTTACATTGTTAGTTAAACCTGTGGCTACATATGGATTAGAATTAGTAAGTGTTCCTGCAGAACTTGCAGTAGGTGCAATATCTGTAGCAGGTTGAATAATGATTTCCCATTGAGTTTGTCCTATGCTTTCCCAGCTAATTGTTGCTCCACCATTACCTACATTAGAAGCATAGATATTTGTTGGAGTTAAACAAGGAGCAGTATTGCCACAAGTAATTTCAGCAACCCAACCAGGTTTGTTTACAGTATTATCACTAATAAATCTAAAAGTTAAACATCCTTCTGGATTTGATGACATAAATGGACCAGGAATTGTAGTTCCCCAAAAAGCACCTGGAATTGTGGATAAAGCACCACTTCCAACTCCATTGGAACTTGCAATTTGAGTTGAGCTTATAGAATCACCATCATAAACTAATAAACCATCCCAGTTTGATTCCACATCAAAAGAAGTAAAAGTTACTACAACATTTTCTCCAGGTATAGAAGAACAAATAGTAGTAATTTCATAAGTATTGTTTTGATAATTAGCATTTGGACCACCATTATCGGTAAATGTATCTCCACAAATTAACTGAGACATTGCAGTAAAAGGAAGTAAAAAAAGAACCAATAAGGTTAAAAGTAAAGTTTTCTTCATTGTTACGTTTTTTTGTTCTGACAAATCAAATATAATTGATTTATAGATACGTAGCTCAAAATGAAGTAATTATTTTATATATAAGCTTTTAGCCCAAAGAATTTGCTAATACAAATCCACTCGTCCAAGCGTTTTGAAAATTGAAACCGCCAGTTATAGCGTCGATGTTTACAATTTCGCCAGCAAAGTAAAGATTGGGAAAAAGTTTACTTTCCATGGTTTTAAAATTGATTTCTTTTAAATCAATTCCGCCAGCAGTAACAAACTCATCTTTGAAAGTGCTTTTACCATTTACTTGAAATTCGGCATTGGTTAACTGATTAGCTAAATGGGTGAGTTGTTTTTTGGAAATATCAGCCCATTTCACATCAAGCGGTATTCCAGAAGCAATGGTAATACTTTCCCATAAACGATTTGGAAAGTCAAAAGGAGATTTTTTGGAAACTATTTTCTTTGAATGTTCTTGTTTTAACTCTTTTAATTGTTCCAAAGAATCTTCAAACGAAGTTTCATGCAACCAATTAACCAGAATAGTAAACTGATATTTTTTTTCTGCCAAAAAATTTGCACCCCAAGCCGAAAGCCTCAAAATTCCTGGTCCAGACATTCCCCAATGCGTAATCAATAATGGCCCAGAAGCTTCGAGTTTACTTCCTTTGACTTTTACTTTTGCAAAAGCCGAAATTCCCATTAAGTCTTTAATTCGGTTGTCTTTGATGTTGAAAGTAAAAAGCGATGGAACAGGTGAAACAATTTTATGACCTAGTTTTTCAAGCATTTCCCATATTTTGGGATTACTTCCTGTGGTCATAATAAGTTTTTGGCAAGAAAAAGTTTCATGATTAGTTTCTACTTTCCAATAATCATTTCCTTGATAAATAGATTGAACACTTTGACTTGTTAAAACATCTATTTTCAAACGTTTCACTTCGTTGAGAAAGCAATCAATTATCGTTTGTGAACTATCAGAAACTGGAAACATTCGTCCATCATCTTCAATTTTCAATTCTACACCACGATTGGCAAACCATTCGATAGTATCACCACTGCAAAACTGATGAAATGGACCAAGCAGTTCTTTTTCGCCACGAGGATAATTTTTTACTAATTCTTTTGGAATAAACTCTGCATGAGTTACGTTGCATCTTCCACCACCAGAAATACGAACTTTTTCTAAAACGGTTTTACCACGTTCGAGTATGGCAATTTTCAGCTTTGGATTTTTTTCTACAATATTAATTGCGGTAAAAAAACCTGCAGCGCCACCACCAACGATTAGTATTTCATATTTTGAATTCATAGTCTATCTGGAAAATCGGAAATGATGCCATCGACATTCAAAGATTTTACAAAGGTAATATCATCTGGGTTATTTACTGTCCAAGGAAAAACTTTAAATCCATTTTGATGAATATTTTTGACATTTTCATGGTTCAACAATTTGAAATAGGGATTTATAGAATAGGCATTAATTTTTTTAGCAAAAGTCAAAGCTTCTTCTATAGAAAGTTCAGTTAAAACGCCTAATGAGTTACTTCGTTCCTCGAAACGACAAACATTGAGCACATCCCAATTAAAACTTGAAATAATGATTTTTTCTTGTGGAAATTTAGTGTTTTTTAATACTTCTAAAACAGGTTTTGTGGCTTCAAAAACTTTGATTTCAATGTTGATAGCACATCGATTTTCTACCAAATCAAAAACATCTTTTAAAGTTGGAACACCAATTGATTGCAAAAATTCAGCAGTAAATTGATTTACAAATCCCGAATGATGAGTTGTTCTATCAATGGTTTCATCGTGAATAACCATAGGAATTCCATCTTTTGAAAGACGAACATCGAGTTCAATCATGTCAACACCAAGTTCAATTGCTTTTTGAAATGAAGCAATAGTGTTTTCGGCAACATAACCTTTTGCACCACGATGACCTATTTTTAGCATTTTATAACTTTTCCAACAAAATTATCTCAAACTCACTATCAATAGTCACTTTTCCGTTGGTAACTATTGCTGTTTTACCAGAATAAAAATCTCTTATTTTTTCGCCTTCGGCAAAAAGATTTTCTACATCAACTTCTTTTGCTCCTTTTTTCAAGTTTAGACCAACAAGCACTTTATCGGTGTAATTTCCTTTAGAATAAATTCTGCCAAAAACATAACCATCTACTGGAAATGCTTTATGAATTCCAGCGCCAATAGCAGGATGATTTTTTCTAAATTGTCCTAATTTTTGCCAATGTGCCAACACCTCTTTGGTCTTTGGGTTGTTGTTAATATCGTCCCAATTCATTAATGAACGAAGCGTTGCATCGCCTTGTGTGTCAGGAATATCAAGTGAACGAGCCGTTTCGTCGCCATAATATACTTGGGCAATTCCTGACGCAAGTAACAGTTTGGTTCCGCTTTCAAATGGTTTTTCACGTTTTTTATCAAAAGGCCAACCATCATCATGAGATGAAACATAATTCATTACTGTATAACCTTTTAAATCATTTTGAAGTATATCATTATATTTTGAAAACAATGGTTCGTAGTCCATTTTTGCTTCATTTCTAAAATCAAAATTGATAAGCGCATTGAAACCATTTTCATAATAATTCACTTTTTTATCGCCATAATCATAGAACTTTTTTGCCCCAATATTGTAACCATAAACTTCGGCAACGGTAAAGAATTTGTTGTCATCCAATACTTTTTCTGGATTGTTTTTCTTGTATTCGTCAAATGTCATTTGGCAAACTTTTTGAAAATCTGCCCAAACATCTTCTGTTGTATGTTTCACAGTGTCAGCACGATAACCGTCAATTCCAAAATCGGTAATATAATCTGCAAGCCATTTCATGATGTAATATCTTGGCGCACGAGGATAACCTGTTTTTTTGAAAAATGCATCAAGTTCGGCAACTTCTTGTTCATATCTACCTTCTTTTTTCCATTTTTCAATTAAAAATGGAGGCAAAGCAACATTTTCATTGCTCTCGGTTTTCACATCAAAAAGACCTGTTACTAGCGTACAATTGATATTGGTATCATAGGAATTGTATTTACAATTTGGCGAAGAACGAACCCAATCGTCAGGATATTTTTCGTCAAGTTCAGTTGCATGACCAGTATGATTGATAACCGCATCGAGCAGAATTCTAATCCCTTTTTTGTGTGCTTTGGTGACCAATTCGTTTAAATCTTCTCGTGTGCCAAAACTTGGATCAATAGCTGTCCAATCTTTTGTCCAATAGCCATGAAAGCCATAGGTATTACCTGTTCCTTCGTCAACCGATCCGTGAATTTGCTCTACAACTGGCGTCATCCAAATTGCTGTAATTCCTAGTTTATCAAAATATCCTTCATCCAGTTTTTGAATTACACCTCGAATATCACCACCTTCAAAACCGCGCAATTTTCCTGTAGGTTTGTTACGATTGATGATTTTATCGTTTTCAGGATTGCCATTGTTAAATCTATCGATTAAAAGGAAATACACATTGGCATTTTCCCAAATGAAAGGCGTTTTATCGTTAGTATTTGATGATGCGATTTCCTTGGTTGAATTGCAACTAAAGAATAGAAGAGAAGCGGATATTGATAAAAATATTTTTTTCATTTTTTAGAATTCGATTTTAATTTCTGGAGAAGTATTCTTTTTCCAATTTACTACTATTTCTAATGGTTCAGAAGAAGTTTTACTCATTTGTTCAGCATCATTTATGAATATTTTTTTTGATTTGATGTTGTGAATTTTTAGCATCACGTTTTTATCAGTTGCAACAAATTTTTGACCAATTTCAGTTGATAATTTGATAGTTAAAGTTTTACCATTATTCGAACTTGTGAAGTTTAATTTTTCATACAAACCTTTTTCAAAAGCATTAGGAGTTGTACCATCATCGTTGTATAATTTCCCTGATGAGGTTGATACATTTTCATCAAAATAGAAATGCAAGTCAAAGTTTTCAAGCGAATATTGGCTGGTGTTTTGTATAGATTTTATCATCGGGATGAAACTTCCTCCACGAACAAATGTAGGTATTTCGGTTTCGGTAACGGCAACAGTTTGTGTAGTTCCAGCATTGTATTTTTTATTGGAATAAAAATCAAACCAGTTGGATGATTTTGGGAAATAAACTTCTGCAGATGTTACGCCAGCTTTGGTAATGGGTTTAATTAAAAAATCATTTCCCCACAGGTAACTTTCTTTTTCGTTGAGTAAATTTTCATTGGTTGGTTCTTCAAAAAACAATGGACGCATGAGTGGTTTTCCAGTAACAGAATTTTCGAATGCCAAAGTGTAATTGTAGGGCAACAATTGATAACGAAGTTCTACTGCTTTACGGGCTTTTTCACGAGTTATAATATCTTTTCTAGCAATTTCTGACGCAACATCTTCTTGCGCATGAGGACGAAAAACTGGATTGAAAACACCATATTGTAACCAACGTAAATACAATTCGTTATCATAATAATCGCCAGCAAAACCGCCTAAATCACTGTGCATATACGCCATTCCTTGCATTCCCATTTGCATCGCAATTTCCATTTGGCTTTGCAATCCACCCCAACTTCTAGAAACATCTCCACTCCAAGGTATCATTCCATAGCGTTGAGAACCAGAATATCCAGCACGCATTAATATAAATGGTCGTTGATTTGGAAAATCCTTTTGATAACCTTCATAAATCATTTTTGCCCAATTATGCCCATAAATATTATGAACTTCATCAGCTTTTCCGGTAGCAGTGATAGCTTTTGATGGAAAAACTTCTGGTTCGCCCAAATCACCCCAAATTCCGCCAACACCTTCATTGATTAATCCTTTGTAAACATTCCAAAACCAATCTTTTCCTTGAGGTTTAAACACATCTACTAAACTCGTATTGCCAAAATAAAAGTCCCAAGTACAAGCTTTGCCCGATTTGTCTTTAACCAAAACATCTTTGGTTACAGCTTCGTTCCATTTGGAAGAAGTGGTTAGGATAAAAGGTTCTGTGATAAGAACCGTTTTGATATTTTTTTTATTCAAATCGCTTATCATTTTTTCAGGATTTGGAAAATTATCTTTGTCCCATTCAAGATTTCCCATTGTGCCTTTGATTGTTTTTCCAAACCAATATAAATCCAGAATTATAGCATCAACAGGAATTTTACTTTCTTCAAATTTTCTAATTGTTCCTTCAACACTTTCTTGTGAACGATAACCAAAACGACTAGCAAAATTTCCAAAAACCCATCGAGCTGGCAAAGGTTGCTTTCCTGTTAAATCGGTATAATTGGAAACCAATTCATCCCAAGTGTCACCAACAATAACTTGGTAAGTCTTTCTTCCCGAAATGGTTTCGTACTCAAGAGTATTATTTTTGTTACTGTCCAAATCCAAGTAGCCAATAGCAGGATTGTCAAAATGAACGGCATACAGATTGGAAGATAAGACCAAAGGAATACAAAAATTCATTAATTCGGCATGCGTTTCGTAGCCATAATGTGCGCGATTGTATAATCGTAAACGATTTCCTCTTCGGTTCATTCCTAATGCTCTTGCGCCACCACCAAAAAGTTTTTCGTCTTTTGAAATATTGAATTGTAGAATTTGTGTACTATCGTTTTTCTTTATAAAACCTTGCTTTTCTGATAAGATTTCTTTGCCTTTATATTTGTAAGCAATCTGAAATGGGGTTTTTGTTATTTCTACTGAAAAATTATTGAACGAATAAGTTATTTTGTTCTTTGCATTAATTCCCCAACCTGGATTTTTGTCTTCTTTAAGAATAACTAAATCTGAATTTGGATTATAATTTTCACCATTAGGAATAAAATTGGTTTCAATTATTTTATTAGACAAAAAACGGATTTGATACAAACCATCACTAACCTTTATTTTGTAGAAATCTTTGTCTTTTATAATTTCAATAAATTTTCTTTCAGCATTTTGAGCAAATGAAAAAGAAGACAGTAATAGTATTAGAACTAATTTTTTCATAGATGTTTATTTTCCAAATAGAAATTGAAGCGGAATGTCAATTCGTTTTTGCCACGAAGCTTCCGAATGATTTTCTCCTTCAAATTTAAGGTTTTTATAGTTTTCAGTAGTATATCCTTTTGATTGTAATACTTCATCAACTCTATATTCGTATTTTAGATAACTTTCGTCCAATGTCTCAGTTCCATAATCGAAATAGATTTTATGGTTTTTAGGATTAGGTAATTTCTTTTTCATGTAGGAAAAAAAAGTTTCTGGAATTGGATCGTTTTCAAAATCACGAAATCCAACCCAATGCGTTGATAAACATGCTGCATTTCCAAAAACCTTTGGGTATTCACAAATGGCATACATCGAAATTAATCCACCCATACTTGAACCCATAATTGCGGTGTGTTGTGCATCGGTATATATAGAATATTCTTTGTCAACATAAGGTTTTAACTCTTTGACTATAAATTTGAGGTAATTATCAGAGTTCATTTTAGTTTCATCGAAAGCAAATTGTGACTTTTTGGCTTCTTTCAAAACGATTTCTTTTTCTTCTTTTGAAAGTAGTTCAAATGGTTTTTTTGGATACAAATCGGTATGTCTAATTTGCGAAATATTCCAAATAGCAACTACAATAAAATCCACTGTTTTACCTTCAGACATTAATTTTGTAGCAACTTCATCAACCATCCATTCTTGTTTGTTCCAAGTGGTTGAAGCGTCAAAAAGCATTTGGCCATCGTGCATATACAAAACACTATATTTTTTGCTAGAGTTATAGTTTTCTGGCAGCCAAATATCAACTGTTCTCGGCGTGATGTATTCGCTTGGGAAAGTCTCAATTCTATTAATAATTCCTTTAAATTTTTCAGGACTTATAATTTGATGACTTTCAATTTTTTCTTGAGCAAATAAAACTAACGGTAAAAAGAGGATAAAGATTATCTTTTTCATCTATTTATTTTAATTCCAAAATCATTGACGATTTTGCTTCTATAGTTATTTCTTTTTTTAAATCAATGTTTCTATCACTGATAACATCTTTTCCAGATGTGAAATTCAAAATGTTTTCTTGAAATCTATCGGTTTTGAATTTTTGGGTTTCATTACTGTTGTTAATGATTACCATTACACTTTCTTTTTCATTATGCCTAAAATATACATAAACATTGTTTTCTGGAATGTAATGAGTAGTTTTTCCATTATGAATGACAGTTTTGTTTTTTCTCCAATTAAGTAATTTTGAAGTAAAATCAAAGAATTTTTGCTGCTCAACAGTTCGTCCTGATTTTGTAAAAGCATTATTACTATCACTATTCCAACCTCCAGGAAAATCTCTTCTAATGTCTGCATCGCCTTTTCCTTTGTCGCCTGCCATTCCAATTTCGGAGCCATAATATATTTGTGGAATTCCTCTAATCGTGTTAATCAAAGTCATTGCCATTTTATATTTTTCGAAGTTGTTTTTATAAATTTCATTAAGACGAGTTGTGTCATGATTTTCGAAAAAAACTAATAAATTATTTGGATTAGGATATAGAAAATCATTAGTAAAATTTTCATAGATTTTTATAATTCCTTTATCCCAAGAAGATTGGTCTTCATTGAAAACAGTACCAAAAGCATCATGCAAAGTAAAATCCATAATACTTGGTAGATTTGAATTAAAACTTTGTATTGCCCCAATTTTACTGTCTTTTTGCCAAAAGGACATTTGTGCTTGGCTATGCATCCATACTTCACCTACAATGTTGAAATTGGGGTATTCATCAGTAATTGCTTTTGTCCATTTTGCAATTCCTTCTTTGTCGTTATAGGAATAGGTATCCACTCTAAAACCATCTAAGTCAGCATATTCAATCCACCAAATAGCGTTTTGAGTTAGATAATTCAAAACTAAAGGATTAGATTGATTTAAATCGGGCATAGAAGGTACAAACCAACCATCAGCACAATATTTTGCATCTCTTTTGGAGGCATTAATATCAAATTGAGTTGTCATTCTATAGTTAGAATTTGTGAACTCTGGAAATTGATGTACCCAATCGCGTGTTGGTAAATCTTTATACATCCAATGTTTCCAACCCCAATGATTAGTCACATAATCCATAATGTTTTTCATGCCACGTTTGTGTAGTTCATTACTCAATTGAAGATATTCTTCATTGGTTCCATATCGTGGATCAATTTTATAAACATCACTTTGACCATAACCATGATAGGAATAGGTTTCATCATTATCTTCGCAAATAGGAGTAGGCCAAAGTGCTGTTGCTCCAAGCTCTTTTATATAATCTAAGTTTTTTATCATTCCAGCAATATCTCCACCATGTCTTCCGCCAGGATTGTTTCTGTTAGCTTTTTCGGCAGTTGAAGTAGAACTATCGTTGTTGGGATTTCCGTTGGCAAAACGATCAGACATGATGAGATAAATCACATCTGAACTGTCAAAACTTTTGCGGTATTTAGAATTTTCTTTTCTGTTTTTGAGAGAATATTTTTGGGTAAAAGTCAGTTTATTGCTTTTCAAAAATGAAAAAGTGAATTCGTCTAGCGTTACATTCTTAGTTTCTATGGTAACAAAAATATAATTTGGGTTTTCAGTTTTTTGTACTTCTTTAATAATGACACCATCAGAAACTTTAACATCATTCTGAGCTATGTTTTTACCATAAAACATGATTTGTAAATCAGAATGATTCATGTCTTTCCACCAAAATGGCGGCTCAACTTTTTCTACTTGTGAAAATGCTGAAATAGAAATAAGGAGTAAAAAAAATATCTTTTTCATTTTGTATAAATAAAAAACCCTTTCAGAGTTTTTCCGAAAGGGTTTATGTTAGTTTTTATTAAACAGTAACTAGGCAATTTGGCTCCACCTGAACTTCTTTGCCATTGACAAAAACTGCAATAGGGTTATTACCTTCGAGTGTGAATTTAGTTTCGTTTTGATGTACAGAAATTTTTAAAATTTGATTTCTGAAATTGATTTTAAACGAATAACCATTCCATTCTTTTGGAATTCTTGGTTCAAAATGCAATTGGTTATTTTTAACTCGCATTCCTCCAAAACCTTCCACAATACTCATCCAAGTTCCTGCCATAGAAGTGATGTGTAAACCTTCTTCAACTTCTTTGTTATAATCATCTAAATCTAAACGTGAAGTTCTTAAATAGAATGTATAAGCTTGTTCCATTCTGCCTAAAACCGCTGCTTGAATAGAGTGAACACAAGGTGATAGTGAACTTTCATGAACTGTAAACGGTTCATAGAAATCAAAATGTTTTTCTAATTGTTCTCTGCTAAAATGATCTTCAAAAAAGTAAAAACCTTGAAGTGTATCAGCTTGTTTAATATATGGTGAACGAAGAATTCTATCCCAAGACCATTTTTGGTTAATTGGGCGTTGACTTCTATCTAAATCGTGCACTTTTACGAGTTCTTTATCTAAGAATCCATCTTGTTGTAAATAAACGCCATGTTTTTCGGAATAGGGGAAATACATGTGGTCTGCAACTTTTTTCCAATGCATGATTTCAGCATCATCAAGAGCAACTTTGCTCATTATTCTTGAATAATCTGAGGCATATTCGTTTTTGACTTTCTGAATTTGCTCCATTGCATAATCAATACACCATTTAGCAATATAATTGGTGTAGAAATTATTATTTACGTTATTTTCATATTCATTTGGGCCAGTTACACCAAGTATTACATATTGGTTTCTATAAGTAGAATAAGTTGCTCTTTGATACCAAAAACGAGCAATACCAATCAATACTTCCAAACCTTTTTCGGGAATATAGGAGTAATCACCTGTAAATCTGTAATAATTGAAAATGGCAAAAGCAATGGCACCATTTCTGTGAATTTCTTCAAAAGTGATTTCCCATTCGTTATGACATTCTTCGCCGTTCATGGTTACCATTGGATACAAAGCAGCACCATTTTTGAAACCTAATTTTGCAGCATTCTCAATGGCTTTATCCAATTGATTGTAACGATAAGTCAATAGGTTTCGTGCAACTTGTTGGTCTTTTGTAGCCATATAAAAAGGAATGCAATAAGCTTCTGTATCCCAATAGGTTGAACCGCCATATTTTTCGCCAGTAAATCCTTTTGGGCCAATATTTAAACGAGAATCTTTTCCTAAATAGGTTTGATTTAACTGGAAAATATTAAAACGAATACCTTGTTGTGCTTTCACATCACCATCAATGGTAATATCGCTCATTTCCCAAATTTTTGACCAAGCATTTTTTTGGTTTTCAACCAAAGTTTCATAGCCAATTTCCAGTCCTTTTTCGATGATTTTTTCAGCAGCAATTACTGTGTCATCATGATTGGTTGAAACGGTGTAACCACCAAGTTTTTGAATGGAAACAGTTTGATTGCTTATTGCTGATACCTCATAAGAAAAAAGTATTTTATCAGATGAAGTCTCAACATTATTTGGTATTATTTCCATTTCTTCATTAGAAACAAAAATTGAATTGTGCATGTAAGTAGTAGCAACAAAACCAGTTTTGAATGTTCTAGCTGTTACAAATGCTTGATTTCCCAAATTTTTAGTGTCTAATGTTTCCCAAAAACGTTCTTCCCAGTTAGCATCTTCGTTGTGAACTCCAGCATCTACATATGGTTTAAATGTAATTTTAGCATCTTTGTTTAATGGAGTTATTTCATAATTGATAACCCCCAATTCATCTAAGTCTAATGAGAGAAAACGGGTAACTTTGACATCTATTTCAGTTCCATTTTGAAGGACAGCATTGAAAGAACGATAATAAATACCTTCTTTCATGTTCAATTCGCGTTTAAAATTTGAAACTGATTTGCATTTGGCTAAATCCAAATTTTCACCATTGATTTCAATGTCAATTCCAATCCAATTTGGAGCATTTAGAACTTTGGCAAAATACTCTGGATAGCCATTTTTCCACCAACCTACTTTGGTTTTGTCTGGATAATAAACGCCTGCAATATAGCTGCCTTGGAATGTTTTGCCTGAATAATATTCTTCAAAATTGGCACGTTGTCCCATGGCACCATTGCCGATGCTGAATAGACTTTCAGACGATTTTACTCTTTCAACATCGAATCCTTCTTCAATAATTGACCAATTATCTGGTTTTATATAGTCTTGGTTCATCTTAAATTTCTTTTTTCATTCAATTTTTGTTTATCAATGAATCAATGAAAGTAACATCGATAAACGTAAAATCTTTAAAATTATATTTTGCTTCGTGTAGTATTTTTTCTTCTCCAATACCAATACTTGTCATATTGGCAATATTTGCAGCTTGTATGCCTGCTACTGAGTCTTCAAAAACGAATGAACTTTCATTAGCAGTGTGTAATTTTTTGGCTGCTTGTATAAACACTTCTGGATCGGGTTTTGCGTTTGAAACATCATTACCGTCAACGATAGCGTCAAATAGATTTATTATTCCTGTTTTTTCAAGTATAGGTCGAGCATTTTTACTTGCAGAACCCAATGCTATTAATTGATTTTTATCTTTTAGATAATGAAGAACAGGCAAAACTCCTGGTAAAATTTCACTTTCATCCATATTTACTAAATAGGACAAATAGTCTTCATTTTTTTGAATTAACCATTTGTTTTTATCTTCTTGTGATGCTTTTATTCCTCCAAGCCCAAGAATGATATCAAGTGAACGTACACGGCTAACACCTTTTAATTCTTCGTTATGTTCAGGAGTGAATTCAATTCCTAGTTGTTGTGCCAATTTTTGCCAAGCTAAATAATGATATTTAGCTGTATCAACAATTACTCCGTCTAGGTCGAATATGAATGCTTTTTTAGTCATTTATTTTACGTCTGCGTTATCCTTTACTTTGGTTACTAAAAATGCTGCAATTATGAAACTTACTCCACTCATCACAAGCGCATATATTGCATGATCTCCGTAAACATATTTTACAAGTGGACCACCAATTAATGCATTTACTATTTGAGGTATTACAATAAAGAAATTAAAAATTCCCATATAAACTCCCATTTTTTTTGGGTGAATTGATCCCGCTAAAATTGCGTATGGCATAGCTAAAATACTCGCCCAAGCAAATCCCACTAAAACCATTGAAAATATTAATGCTTCTTTGTTTGGCATAAAATAAACTGAAATCAATCCAATTCCACCAAAGACTAACGATAGAGCATGAGTTTTTCTTCTTCCAATTTGTTTAGCAATATAAGGTAAAGCAAAAGCTACAATTGCAGAAACAAAATTATAAACACCAAATATGATTCCAACCCAATCACCCGCCGATTGAAACTCAGCACTTTTAGTGTCATCAATTCTTAGTCCATAAATATGTTGTGCAATAGCCGGAGTAGTAAAAACCCACATACCAAATAATCCAAACCACGAAAAAAACTGTACCCAACTCAATTGACGCATAGTTTCTGGCATTTTGGCAAAATCTGTAAAAATATCAGATAGTTTTGCTTCTTTTTCTCCCATTGCTTCTTTATGCTCTTTTTCATCATTGAATTTGGCAAGTTCTTCTGGAGAATATTCTTTAGTGGTTAGTATTGTTATCAATATTGAACCTACTAAAATGATTGCGCCAATGATAAAAGAATAAATTAAGTTTTTTGGAACAGCTGAATTTTCTGAGGCTAAGTTACTTACCCCAAACCAATTAGTTAGCACATAGGGTAACCACGAACCTACTACCGCACCAACACCTATTAATGCTGTTTGAACGCTAAATCCCAATGTGTGTTGATCTGCTCTAAGATTATCTCCAACCAATGCCCTGAATGGTTCCATAGCGATGTTGAAAGATGCATCCATAATCATGAGCATACCAGCACCAACCCATAATGCCGGCATAAAAGCAATAAAAATTTCAGCTTGCGGCATTAAAATTAATCCAATAGAAGCCAATAATGCACCGGTAAGAAAATAAGGTTTTCTTCTTCCAAATCTACCCCAAGTATTATCACTATAGTGACCAATGATAGGTTGTACAATTAAACCCATTAAAGGAGCAATTATCCAAAACCATGAAAGTTCGTGTACATCTGCGCCAAAAATTTGAAGAATACGGCTAGCATTGGCATTTTGTAGGGCAAAACCCATTTGTATCCCTAAGAAACCGAAACTCATGTTCCAAATTTCCCAGAAACTTAACTTACGCTTTTCCATTATCGTAATTTATTGATTAATAATACGATAAGTCTATTTTAATTTCAAAACTTATCAAAATTTTCGAAGTAAAGTATAAGCTTTGATTTTGTAAAGATAGAAAAGTTTTTTTATCATAAAATAGATAAATTTCTCAAAGTGTGGAAAGTTTTTACGAAAACGTTTTTTGTTGATAAGTTAGATTGTGGATTCTCTTTCAACTAATTCTGTTTCTATAACCTCAGTTCTGTAGTGTTCTTCCTCTTCGTTTTCTTCAGATTCTAATCTTTCGATTAACATTTTCGCTGCTTTTTCTCCCATTTTAATTCCATTTTGACTTACGGTAGTAATTCCTGGGGTTGAGTATTTTGAAATAATCCCATCAGTAAAACCAATTACTGAAAGTTGTTCTGGGACTTTAATGTTCAATTTGTGAGCTAGTTTTATTGTTGTAGCAGCAAATATTTCATTTACAGCAAATACAGCGTTTATTTCATTATTTCTTAGTAATTCTTCAATTTGAGGTTCAAAATTCTCGATATCTTCAATTTTGAGAATCAAATTTTCATCAATCGTAAGATCATTGTTTTTTAGGGCTTTTTTATAACCATCAGTTCTAAGTTTGCCCACACTTACATAGTCTATGGTTGTTATTAAAGCTACTTTTTTGAGACCTTTATCAATCAAATATTGAGTTGCGTTGTAGGCAGCATGTTCGTCATCAATAATAATTTTGTCACAAAGAATGTCATTCGTTACTCTATCAAACATAACTACAGGCATTCCTTGATTGATGACTTCTGTGATATGATGAAAATCTTTTTTTGATTGGGTTTCTTTGGATAGAGACATAATAAAACCATCTATACTTCCGTTTGCCAACATTTCCATATTTATAACCTCTTTATCAAAAGATTCGTCTGATAGACACACTAGAACATTGTATCCGCTTTCATTAGCAATGTGTTCGACACCACTGATAACTGTGGCAAAAAAATGATGAATTATTTCAGGAATGATGATGCAAATTGTTTTTGTTTTTTTGTTTTTCAGGCTTAGCGCAATGTTGTTTGGCTTATAATTATAAAGTTTTGCAAATGCCTGAACTTTTTGACGTGTATCTTCGCTTATTTCCAAGCTATTTCTTAGTGATTTAGAAACAGTTGAAATTGACACATCTAGTTCTTTAGCAATTTGCTTTAGGGTAACTTTTCTTTTCATTTTTTGTAAGAATGATGATTTGACAATAAAGATATATGTTTTTTTTATTAACATCAATTTTGCTACAAAAAAATAGTCATATTCGAAAAGTTTTCAACACGAAAACGTTTTCGGCGAGTATATATATAAGGACAATTTTTTATATAAAAAAAATTAACTAAATTTAACACTCGAAGTTTAAAGTATAAGCACAAAAAAATTTTTAACCTAAACAAAATGTATGAAAACAATTTACAAAAAGTTGTTATTTTTATTTCTGTTGTTACCGCTTAGTGTTTTTGCGCAGAGCAAGTTAAGCGGGGTTGTTTTGGACGGAAAGTCAAATCAGCCAATGACAGGAGTAAACGTAATCGTTCGCGGTGCTTCAAACAGCACCACAACAGATTTTGACGGAAAGTTCCAGTTGAACGGACTGAAAAAAGGAGATGTTATTGAAGTCTCTTTTATTGGTTACAGAACCGAAACTGTTTCTTTTTCTGGTCAAAGTTCTGTTACAGTTACTTTGTCTGAAGAGGCAAATCAATTACAAGAAGTTGTAGTTCAAGTAGGTTATGGAGCTGTTAAGAAAAAAGATGCAACAGGTTCTGTTTCCACTGTTACTGCAAAAGATTTTAATAAAGGGGCTAATGTAACAACAGAAAACTTGCTGAATGGTCGAATAGCAGGAGTTACTGTTAATACCCAAGGTTCGCCAGGTTCATCATCAGAAATTAGAATTAGAGGAGGATCATCTTTATTTGCTTCAAATGACCCTTTAATCGTTATTGATGGTTTACCATTGGATAATAATGCGGGAACAGGAGCAACCTCTTTTTTAGCTTCGCTTAACCCAAGTACAGTGGAGTCGATATCCGTGTTGAAAGATGCTTCTGCAACGGCTATCTATGGATCAAGGGCGTCTAATGGGGTAATCTTAATCACTACCAAAAAAGGAAGTAAGAATTTGGCTGTTGAATACAATTTTATGTACGGCACAGGTAAAGCAATCGGAACTGTGGATGTGTTTGATGCAGAGCAGTTTAGATCTCTTGTGGCGCAAAAATATCCAAGCTTAGTAAACAGCAATGGTTCTTTTACAGGGTTGGGTAATGCTAATACTGATTGGCAGAATGAAATCTATAGGAGAACAGATTACGTAGATAACAATTTATCGGTAAGAGGGAATCTATTTGGTGCTGTGCCATCACGTATCACAATTGGTAATACTTACCAAGAAGGTTTGAGGCTTACTAATTCGTTTAACAGAAACACGGTAAGCTTGGCTTTAAATCCATCTTTGTTTAAAGAACATTTGAAATTCAAGATTAATGCAAACTACTCTAATGAGAGAAACCGTTTTGCTGATGCGGTTGAAGGTGCGGCTATCAATTATGATCCAACACAGCCAGTTTATGATCCAAGCTCAATTTATGGAGGTTTCCACGAATATTACAATATTGCAACTGGAGAGCTTATAAGTCAAACTCCAAGAAACCCAGTAGCTCAATTACTACAAACATATGACTACGGTCTTTACGATAGGGTATTTGGAAATATCGAAATGGACTATAAATTCCATTTCTTCCCTGATTTAAGATTAGTTGTAAATGGAGGTTTTGATGAAGGAAATGGTAGAAGAACTAAAGATGTTGGTGCTGATGCAGCGTCAGCTGGACAAAACAATAATATTCCTTTTGGAACAAAGGAATATTCAACTTCAAGAAGAAGAACTAAGTTATTTGACTCATATTTAGTCTATAATAAAAAGTTCGGCAAAACGGCCTTTGATGCAACCGTTGGCTACTCTTATCAAAAATATGAAAGCCAGACTTATGTCACCGGGAATGTTTTGGATCCTAATTTACCAATTACAGGTCCAACAGGATTCCCTCAAACACGTTTCAAAGCTCCTGTGGTAACAGTAGGTTTCTTTGC
>ERZ795062.574-NODE-574-length-30471-cov-128.017491_pt1 | contig 30471 bp, 32 predicted proteins | sample MGYA00375146_ERZ795062 | MGnify/ENA primary metagenome ERZ795062 (study PRJEB30191, sample SAMN05720281) | activated sludge metagenome | isolation source: Anaerobic digester | place: USA | collected 2015-07-16 ... | reverse complement strand
AATCATTTACAAGGAGGCGAGCATGAAATGGCAGAATGTGGATTCGATATGAAAAGTGCACTTGCTTATGCTATACACGCTGAGATTCAGGCGCACGAATTTTACAAAACCTGGGCACAAAACGCCAGAACGCCGGCTCTAAAAAAGGAAATCTCAGAATTGGCAGACTGGGAAGAAACGCACAAAGACACTTTATCTAAATATTACGAAGAGCTTTTTGGCGAACCCTTCACGCCTGATCCAAATGTGGTCGTGGATCCAGCGCTTTGCGTTCAGGCCGACGAATTTAAGGATTATTATTCCCTCCTCAGATTAATATCTACCGCTTATCTTTCCGAACTCAGGGCTGCGGAATTTTACGAAAAATTGGCCGATAAGGTAGAACCAGAAGAAACTAAACTCATGTTTAAGGATCTCGCAAATATGGAAAGAGGCCATATGGAATTCGTCAGAAAACGATACGATGAACTTAGAGGTGAGTTGGAAGGAAGGCTAATGCTTTAACATAACATTGCTAGGACTTGCAAGTCCTAGCAAACCCTCTAGAATAAACGCTGTCAAACTTTCCCCGGGAGGTGAAATGCATGTCTAAACTTAGTGGGAAACGCTTTATCTTCTTCGTAGAAGAGGATTACGAAGACCTTGAGCTATGGTACCCAAAGATAAGATTGATCGAGGAAGGAGCAGAGACCGTAGTGGCAAGTCCTGAGAAGGGCAAATTATATCGAGGCAAACACGGCTATCCGTGCAAAAGCGAGATTTCCTTCGATGAAGTGAACCCCGATGATTACGACGGCATCGTGATACCCGGAGGATATGCTCCCGATAAGATTAGAAGATACCCAAAGGCACTTGAGATAGTCAAAAAGCTAAACGATGCCAATAAAATTGTCGCTTTTATTTGCCATGCAGGATGGGTACCTATTTCGGCAAGAATTCTAAAGGGAAGAAAGGCTACCTCTGTCGGAGCCATTAAAGATGACATGGTCAACGCTGGCGTTAATTGGGTGGATGAGGCGGTAGTAGTCGACGGGAACCTCATAAGCAGCAGAACCCCCAACGACCTACCTGAGTTCTGCAAGGCCATTATAGAAAAAGCTTCTTCGGGCTGTTCTTGTTGCTAATACCATCGCAGACTGAGACCAGTCGAAGAGGGGGCTAATTAGCCCCCTCTATTTTTAACTGTACTGCTCACGCCGGAACAATGGTCGAAGCGGTAGTCCATTTTAAAGACCCTAAGACACGTAAAAGATCAGTTTAACGAGTTAATGCTACGCTCTTGCCCAGCTCGATTCCCTTGCGTAAGATTTCAATATTTTTTTCCAAAATTTTTCCGCGGAACCTCTTCTCTAAAACATTATCTAGTTGTTCTAGGGAAATATCTACAATGAAGCTGGCAGCTATGCCCAAAGAAAGAATATTAGCACTTCTTGCAGACCCCAGTTCTTTTGCAATTTCAACTATAGGCAATCCAAAATACCTTTTATCGAGATCATATTTGGAAGCATCGATAACGCTCGAATCATAAATCACCTTACAATTATCATTTGAAACATTTAGGTAGTGAAGAAGTGCAGGCTCAGCCAAAACGATTATGAGGTCGGGGGTTAAAGCATAGGGATACAAGATTTCATCATCGGAAATGATAACATCTGTCTTGGTAAAACCCCCCCTTGCGGATACCCCGTAGGCTTGGGTTTGAGCAGCTCGCAATCCGCAACTGACGGCAGCCTCTCCGAGCAAAGACCCAGCTAAAATAACGCCCTGACCACCAATTCCGGAAAAGATGATTTCGTACTTCATCGTTATTCACTCACCTTCAAGGTCTTTTTTTGCTCTGGCTTGAATTTCATTGTAGCGAGACAGGAAAGAATGTCCTTTTTTATCCGCAAACACTCCAGTTACAATGGCTCCACTGAGTTCTTCCTCAGATAAGTTCTTTGCGCGCTCGATTGATATCGCTTTATCCTTCAACCAATTGAGCATGATTGGTGCCTTGGGCATCTTGTTATACCTGCCAAAATAAGTAGGGCAGGGGGAAATAACCTCAACTAAAGAGAATCCCTCATGAGAAAGCGCCATCAAAATGTATCTTTCTATCGTGCCCACATGATAGACAGTAGTCCTAGCAACAAAACTTGCTCCGGCTGTTTCGGTGAGACGACAAATGTCGAGTGCCGGCTCCGGATCTCCATACCAAGAAGTAGATGTTCTAGAATCTAAAGGAGTAGTGCAGGAATACTGGCCTCCTGTCATGCCGTAATTTAAATTATTTGCTATTATGGCGGTCACGTCTATATTTCTGCGCGAAGAATGAATTAAATGATTCCCGCCAATCGTAGCGCTATCGCCATCGCCCATCAAGGCTAAAACCTTTAAGGATGGATTTGCCATCTTTATGCCTGTGGCTATAGGTAAAGCCCTACCATGAGTTACATGGACTGTATTAGTATACAAATAATCATCCGCTTTGCCCCAGCAACCAATGCCAGTTACCACCACGACGTCTTTGGGAGCGAGGCCGCTTTTTTCGAAGGCATAAAGCATACTCTTCAAAATAACTCCGTATCCACAACCGGCACACCACTGATGGGGAAGGCTTTCTTCTCTCAAGAAGGCCTTCCAACTGACTTCTTTTGATCTCCTGCTCATAGAGGTAGCACCTCGTCCAGAGCTTTCATTATTTCATAAGGAGCGAGAGGTTCGCCATCATAACGGTTCGCCCCAACTACTGGAATTGCGTCAGGAACTGCTTTTCTGACTTCTCCAATTATTTGTCCCATGTTCATCTCGGGCACGACAACTCCCTTTTTATCCTTTGCTAATTCGCAGACATATTCCGCCGGAAAGGGCCAAACAGTCTGAAGTTGCAAGACGCCCACTTTAAGTCCTCTCTTTTTGGCATCCAAAGCAGCCTGTCTTGCCGCTCTAACCGCTCCACCAAAGGCGATTAACAAATAGTCGCTTCCATCAACGTCGAAGGTCTTATATTTTACGATTTTATCTTTATTCTTTTCTATCTTATCGTACAGCCTTTTGATTAAATCTTTAGCCTCCACCGGAGAACTGGTGGGCAAACCTTTTTCGTTATGCGATGAAGAATGAAATCGAGCCAAATAATGTCCACCCAGAGTAGCCATAGGAGGCACTAAATCCTCGTCAGCCTTGTAGGGATAATACTCATCCAACCCTTCAGGTGGACGTTTTCTGTTTATGATCTCGACTTCATCTTTGGATCGCAGAACACACCCCTCACGCAAATGCCCTACCGTTGCGTCAGCCATGAAAAGCACAGGACATCTGTAAGTCTCGGCAACATTAAATGCAAAAATTATCAGATCGAAACATTCCTGTACCGTTGAGGGTGATATAGCGATTATAGAATGATCACCATGTCGTCCCCACCGAGCTTGCATGATATCTGCCTGAGCTGGTTTAGTGGCCAAGCCGGTGCTCGGGCCCGACCTTTGAACATTTATTATCACGCAAGGGACCTCAGCCATGACGGCTAGCCCAATATTTTCCTGCATCAAGGAGAAACCAGGGCCGGAGGTTGCCGTGAAGGCCTTAGCGCCGCCTATGGAGGCACCTATAATGGCAGCAATGCTCGCGATCTCATCTTCCATTTGAAGATAGTAACCGCCAACTTGCGGCAGCCTCCTGGAAGCCCTTTCTGCTATCTCGGACGAGGGTGTAATGGGATAACCCGCAAAAAACGTTGCACCCGATACCAACGCTCCCTCGACGATGGCTTCGTTTCCAAGTATGAATCCAATTTTACCAGTCAACGTCACGATACTCCTTTTGACTTAACTTCAATGGCAAAATCAGGGCATCGCAATTCGCATGCGCCACATCCGATGCAATCATCAACCCTTACAGGAACAGGGCGGCCAAGTTCATCAGCTTCAAACACCTTTTTGGGACAAAATTCAACGCATATTTCACACCCCTTACACCTGTCCCTTCTCATCTCAATTCGAAATTTTTTTCCTTCAACGACCATGATTTCGCCCTCAGGTATCGCCAAATCCAATTCCCCCTTACACCTCTCTTGACTCGTTCTAATAAGTGATTTGTCGCAAATAACGCAGGAGGACTTTAGAACTTACGCGCCCGTTCTTTCTTTCGCCTTTTCAAGCAATTTCGGATAGTTGACGATGGCCCTAACATGTTTACCGTAACACACGATTCCGTTTTTATCACTTATCTCAAAATCGAAGATTAACCTATTGCCGTTTATTTCTTTTAAAGTAACTTTGTATGAAACCTCTGCCCCCATCATCGTGGGCTCTTCATGGGTTATCTCGGTGTGATAACCAACCGAGATAAAACCTTGAGGCAGAGCCCCATCTACCATCTCCGTAGCCATTCGCACAATCATATTTATACAAGCCGAAGTCGATAAAAATTGTTCGAGGTAAAGCGAAGAGTTCCCCACGGTATCCTCTACGGTTACGGTCTTTTTAACAACCCTTTCCGTTCCCACCGAAAGCAATTGGTCGATATCCAACATCTTTGACACCTCCAATGCAATCTTTTATTAATTTAAATTTACCACAACATGACAATTCTGCCAATCGGTTGATCATGCTAATAGCAAAAAAATTCAAGGGCAAGCTCCAAATGCACCTTGGACTTGCCCCAAATTTAGCGGTTAGTATTTTTTCGACTCACAGCCTTTCCACAATATCTCTTGCTACTTTCACACCTGAAAGAAGCATCCCCCCGAAGATTGGCCCCATCCTCGGGCCCCCAAATGTAGCGTTAGCCGCCATCCCAGCTACATAAAGTCCGGGGAAAACTTCGCGAGTGTTTTCTATGGTCAATTTTTCGGCCTTGTCCGCTGACATAAATTTTTCTCCCTCCACATTACCGGTGGCAGTCAGCAATTTTCCGGGCATTTTGCGAGCCACAACTTTAACAACCTCCGTATCATGCCCGGTAGCGTCTATAACATACTTACAACGAACCGATAAAGGGTCGACGTGGAGCCCTGACATTTCAATGGCCGTCCAATTTACTACAAGCCCTTGTATGCGACCTTCGTCGTGGACTACAACGTCCTCCACGCTAATCCCGTTAAATATCACCGCTCCTGCTTTGACGGTTTTACTGGTGATAGTGCTCACCGCTTCTACGGAATCAGCGGTGTAATAACCCTCCACTTCATAGGGAAAAGCCCTCACCTCGAGCTCGTCCAAAATTTGTTTTGCCTCTTCTTGTATAACTATTTCGTTAAAAAGCATTCCGCCTCCCCACATACCACCTCCTACGCTGAGTCTGCGCTCGTAAATGACTACCTTTTTGCCGGCTTTGGCCAATTTATAAGCAGCAACCAAACCCGATGGCCCTCCGCCTACGACGGCCACATCTAGATCAAGATGTTCCGTCAGCTTTCTGAAATACCTATCAACTATAGCTTTGGTTATTATTAATTCGTCCAACTTCATTACCGCGCAACCCCCTTAAGAATTTTGTGAAATTTCGGCGGGGAAACAGCGAGAGTCGAGGCAATAAAAAAACCGCCCTTTTGGCGGCATCAAAGTTTCAACCAGCAACTTTAATTTCTATTTAAACTTCTTTGGCTCGCCAATTCCTCCGCCAGCATTACCTGGATCAAGTTCTAGGAGTATTTTCTCAGCCCCGATTCTTATCGGAGCACCCCCTGGCGATATATTTAATTTTCTATAAAATATCTTACTACTCTTAGCCCCATAGTCAAGCAAACAAACTTGCTTGAAAGGCAACACATAATACCACATCAAGCGATGTACAACTTGCCTAAGTTTCAATGAAACTGGAAATAAAAGCAATTCGAGCCTGTTATCAGCGCAAAATCTCATACCCGCACTTTGCTGCTTTATAAGTAAATAAGTTTATTCATGAAAATTCAATGTTCTTTCATAGCCTTCATCTATGGGCAAATCTTTTTGTCTTGCCGCTAACGTCGAAAGTTCATCACAACGTTCGTTTTCCGGATTGCCATCGTGACCCCGAATCCATACAAACTTAACTACGTGCCTATCGCACAACTCCAGCAATTTTTCCCACAAATCCACGTTCAATGCCTTTTCCTTTTTATTACGCATCCAACCTTTTGCCTTCCATCGCTTTACCCACCCTTTGTTCATGGCATCGGCAAGGTACCTTGAATCCGTATAAAGAATCACTTCGCAACTGCAATTCAGCGCGCTTAATCCCGCTATAGCCGCGTATATCTCCATCCTGTTGTTGGTCGTGAGCCTAAAGCCACCCGATATCTCCTTTCTGTGGCCGTTGTAAAGCAACACGACGCCATATCCTCCCGGACCGGGATTGCCCAAACATGCTCCATCAGTGTAAATTGTCACCTTTTTCATTTTCTTGATAGTCCATTCAACTCCGATCTGAGACATAAATACGAACCTGTTTTTATCATCATAACAGACACAACGAAGGAAGAGACGCAATTTTTTCAGTTAACCGAAAATATGCCTCTGCCAGCAGAACCTTTCTTCACAACCCCAAAACGCGAGGTACAAAAGTTACAACGAAGGGACATAAAATTATTATTACAACTACCACGAGGGACACCGCTATGAAAGGCCATACGAACTTTAAAACTTCCCCTAAGGGCACTTTACCGACCGCTGATACTATGTAATTACACGCACCCATTGGGGGTGTAACCAAAGCAATGGTTACGTTCAACGTCATAACAATTCCAAAATGAAGCGGATCAATGCCAGCCTGCACTGCCAGCGGATAAAAAATGGGGGTGAGCAACGTCAAAGTCGCCACTTCTTCCATGAAGCATCCAACGATAAATATTATCCCGGTAAAGGTCAACATGAGCAAAACAGGACTGGACACAAGGCCCGCTCCTGCCAACAATTCGGCGAAACGTTGTGGTATCCTCTCCCATTTTAACAGCCACCCAACCGCCTGAGCAGCACCCATGATGAGAAAAATTGAACTGGTTGTACGGACAGTCTCGTACAAGGCAGCGAAAATTCCCCTTTTGTCAAGCTTTTTTGTATAAAATAACCCAATCAACAGGCAATAGGCAACAGCCAAAGCCCCTGACTCGGTGGGAGTCACCACGCCAGTTACAATTCCCCCGATTATGATCATAGGCGCTATCAAGGCCGGTATTGAATATATCAACGTCTCCTTTATTTTTAACCTTTCCTCGCTGCTAGAAACAGGAGCCCTATATATCGCGGCATAGAAATAATTCATCACTGCATAGGCTAAACCAAGAACTAGTCCAGGTATTATTCCCGCCGCGAATAATCCTCCGATCGAGGTGTTGGTCATGGAAGCATAGATGATCATAAATATTGAAGGAGGTATTATGGGGCCTATCAAGGAACTCGCGGCCGTTAAGCCCGCTGCATATCCTGGGTTGTATCCTTCCTTTTTCATCGCCGGGATAAGAATCGACGAAAGGGCCGAAGCATCGGCCGCAGCTGAACCGTTAACCCCGGCTAATATTATACCCCCGACAATGTTGACATATCCCAATCCTCCACGTATTGAACCTACTAAAAGCTTGGAAAAAATAATAAGCCTGTCGGTTAATCCGGACATGTTCATTAACGACCCAGTCAATACAAAAAATGGGATGGCCATTAAAGTAAAAGAATCCATGCCACCAAAAAACTGCTGACTTACTGCTCTAAGAAGGGAAATGTCGCCCAGCACCATAACGCCCAGAAAGGCAACGGAAAGAAGCGCAAGATAGAGGGGAAGCCCTATGATCATCAACCCAAAAAACAAGAGCAACAGCATCAAAAGGCTCATTGTTCAATTCCCCTCTTATCTCGATAAAGAACAAATTCAATGAACAAAACGCCTAATCCCACGGGAAGCGAAAGAAGCGGAATCGTCTTGGGAATTCCCATGCCCATAGTCCGCACTTTCCAATTCCCCAAAGCATTTACCGTTCCCAGGTAAATCATTAGTCCTAAAACCACGATGCCTATGATAGCTCTCAACATACTGCACAATCGCTGCAAAAAAGGGGGGAACTTTGGCATTACGAAATCAATGGCCATCATGTCGCCCCTGACGTGGGCGCAGCTAGCCCCCACCATTACCATCCATATCAAAGAATAACGGGCCAATTCCTCTGTCCATATAAATGAAGTGTGAAAAAAGTACCTCGAAAAAACGCCAATCAATATGTCGCATATGTTCAAAGATAAGAACGAGCACGATATAAGGGCACATCCTCGCTCTATCTTATATACCACCTTATCGCAAAAACCTTTTGGCATCGTTACTTGGCCTTTTCATTAGCAATTTTGGCATCATTCAATGCCATGTCGAGCCAATCTTTTCCCACTTTTGATTTTAGCCACTCAACGTAAGCTGACTGTCCAATTTCCCTGAAGGCGTTCATCTCCTGGGCATTAGGCGTATAAGCCTGCATGCCCTTGCCCTCCAAAAACTTGATCTGCTCTGCATCTTGAGCTTCGACCATTTGGCGAGTGGCAACATTTGCCTGATAAGCCGCTTTAACGATAACTTCTCTGTCTTCCTCAGGGAATTCGTCAAATAAATCGCCATTTATCACCAAAAATTGATCGGAATATTGGATATTAGCTAACGTCATATATTTTTGAACTTCATAAAGACTTCCGATGATGATATAGGTAGCAGGGTTCATCTGTCCGTCCACCACACCTGTCTTAAGTGCCATGTAAAGCTCCGTCCATGGAATAGGAATGCCGCTGGCCCCAAAGGCTTTGTAGAGTGTCACCTGGCCTTCATCCATGGCCCTAAATTTCAGACCTTTAAAATCCTTTGGATGCCTTATTTCACGTTTAGAATTTGTAAAGGCAAGGAATCCTCCCTCCTCAACCGCTTCAAGTAAGACTGCTCCAGTTCGTTTCTTGAATTCATCTTTCAGTTTGGCCCAGTAACTTCCGGTATCGAAAAATATGTGCGCTGCCTCGTAACTATCGAACATAAAAGGTATCGATGCGGCGTAAAGTTCGGGGAGAACAGGAGCCATTCCAGCATAGGAAGCGACGTTGATGATCGGCTGGTTGAGTCCGCTTTTCATTAAAAGTTCCATGCGTTCCTCTTCGTTGCCAAGCTGACTATCAGGATAGAGCTGGATGTGAATTTTTCCCTTAGTGCCTTCTTCCACCATTTTTTTGAAGTTCACCGCATAATAATGTACTGCGTTGTTCACTTCATCGGCCGGCCCGTTATAAGACATTTTGACCGTCGTGGCATCAGCGGAGGTAGCGCCCAAAACACATAAAAGCACCAGTATTAAAGTAAGGCCCACTAATCCTTTTTTCATTACCCCACCTCCTCATCTTGGACTTACAATTCATTGTAACAAAATCTTTGAAGCAACGTCCATGTCATAGGCTTTTATATAACCGGCGTTTCCGATGCTTTTAAGGGTCGTAAAAAATTAAAACCTCGTGTTTTTGTTTCACGAGGTTTTAATTTTTATTTTGGAATACGCAAGCCACCTGACATGACCGCTTCTTTATGGCAGACACTTTATTTGAGATAAAAAATGGCTCCGGCGGCAGGACTCGAACCTGCAACCTAGTGGTTAACAGCCACCCGCTCTGCCGGTTGAGCTACGCCGGAGTAAGGTTTATATCTGGAGGCGGCACCCGGATTCGAACCGGGGAATAAGGGATTTGCAGTCCCCTGCCTTACCACTTGGCTATGCCGCCGAAATCTCTGGAGCGGAAGACGGGATTTGAACCCGCGACCCCCACCTTGGCAAGGTGATGCTCTACCGCTGAGCTACTTCCGCAATTTCTAACTCTTTAATGGTGGCGAGACCCAGAATCGAACTGGGGACACGCGGATTTTCAGTCCGCTGCTCTACCTACTGAGCTATCTCGCCTCTCGCCACCTGACGTAATCTCTGGCGGGGCTGACGGGGCTCGAACCCGCGACCTCTGACGTGACAGGCCAGCGCTCTAACCGGCTGAGCTACAGCCCCGCTTAACGCTACTCATGGTGGGCGGAATAGGGTTCGAACCTATGACCCCCTGCGTGTAAGGCAGGTGCTCTTCCGCTGAGCTATCCGCCCTTGGCTCGTATTAGTATAACCACGACCAATCAATTCTGTCAATATCAGAAAGATTATGCTTGAGCTCTTACCCCTAGAAATTTTCCGCATTATTTGAAATAAAGCCTTCTAGAACCAATTTAACGCTAACTAGGACTCAGTTTTTTCTCCAAAAACCTCGAATCATCTCGTCAAGCTGATCAATGTCTATTAAAAAGGCATCATGGCCGTTATCGCTTTCGATTTCATCGTAGCAAGCTGACACACCTGCTTCTCTTGCCTCGAGTGTTATTTTTTCGACTTGCCAGTTTGGAAAGAGCAAGTCACTTGATATGCCTACGGCCAAAAGATGACCCTTGAACCTGGAAAGCGCGTCCCTCACGCCTCCCCTTCCTTCTCCAATATCGTGCAAATCCATAGCCCTGGTCAAGTATAAATAACAATTAGCATCAAACCTCTGTACCAGTTTTTCGCCATGATGATGTATGTAGGTCTCAATCTTAAACTTGCCGTTCCAATCCCATGGAGCGCCGAAGGCAAGTTCTCTCATGTATCTTTTTGCAAAGCTCTCTTCGCTCCTGTAAGTGATCATGGCAAGCATCCTAGCTATGGCAAGCCCTCTTTCGGGAGGCGTTGATCCGTAGTAATCTCCGCCTTTCCATTGAGGATCGGCCATAATGGCCTGACGCTGTACTTCATTGAGCGCTATTGCCTGCGGGTAAGTAAAGGCTGGAGCAGCAATGACTATGGCCCTTCTCACCATTTCTGGAAAACTTACAGCCCATTCCAAGGCCTGCATTCCGCCTAAAGATCCACCAACGACGCACTCAAGCTCCTTTATCTCCATGAGTTTAAGCGCTTCGTATTGCGCTCTTACCATATCTCTCACCGATATGAGTGGAAAACGCATGCCATAAGGTCGTCCGTCTTCGCAAAGAGTAGTCGGGGAAGTGCTGCCATAGGGGCTACCCAGCATATTAAAACAAATAACGCAAAATTTATTGGTATCGATGGCCTTTCCAGGTCCTATCAGAGGATCCCACCAGGCTTCAGGTAACCCCGGAATATTCGGACCAGCGGCATGATGACTCCCCGTAAGGGCATGGCACACCAGCACGACCCTGCCTACATCTAGGGAGCCGTACATGGCATAAACCTGTTTCACCCTTTTTAAAACCTTGCCCGAATCTAAGCGCAATTCGGGAATTTCTATAGCTCCTATAGTTTCTTTAAGAACCCCGCTTAACACTGATAACCTTACCCGCTTTCTTTTTTAAATTGAATTTAAAGCATGAGTCAAATCCTCTATAATGTCTTCTATGTCTTCAAGACCGATACTCAATCGCACCAATCCCTCTTCTATGCCAGCTTCCTTTAGTTCCTCTTTGGTCAGTTGGCTGTGAGTGGTTGAGGCTGGGTGTATGGCCATGCTCCTGGCATCCCCCAGGTTAGCAACTATTGAAAAAAGATCCAAGTTATTCAAAAATTTCTTCCCTGCCTCAAGACCTCCTTTCAAGCAGAAAGCCACCATTCCCCCAAAACCACCCTGAAAGTATTTTTTTGCCCTTTCGTGATGAGGATGGCTTTTCAGCCCTGGATACGAAACCCAGGCTACCTCCCTATGTTCTTCAAGAAATTGTGCCACTGCAAGCGCGTTTTCGCTATGTCTTTTCATTCTCAAAGACAAAGTTCCCATGCCCATCCACAAAAGGTAGGCTTCAAAAGGCGACATACAGCCTCCCAAGTCCCTGAGGCTGCAGGCACGCATCTTGGCAGCCAGGGCCTGGTTGGCAAATCGCTCCGCAAAAACCACACCATGATAAGCCGCATCAGGTTTCGTAAACTCGGTCCACTTCCCAGAGGCAAACCAATCCATGTTGCCTCCGTCAACTACGACTCCACCAATGATATTGCCAAAGCCACTTAAATATTTGGTGGCCGAATGAACGACCACGTTTGCACCCCACTTAAGGGGCTGACACAAAACCGGCGATAAAAAGGTGTTATCCACAACAAACAAGACTTCCCTATCTTTAGCAATGGCCGCAATCTCCTCAAAGGGTGCCACATTTAAACCAGGATTGCCCACGCTTTCGGTAATAATACAACGTGTCATAGGTCTGATGGCATTTTCGACTTCCCCCGGGTCGTCAGTATCTATAACGCTTACTTCCACATTGAATCTGGTCATGCAGTTTAAAAGCAGCGTAAGTGTGCCTCCGTAAACTTTACGTCCTACTATGACGTGATCCCCGCTTTTGCATATCAATGCCAAAAGTTGATTGAACGCCGCTTGTCCCGAAGAAGTGGCCACAGCAGCCACTCCACCTTCTAAATCGGATATGACGCTTTCAAAAACAGCAACGGTTGGGTTAGCGATTCGCGAGTATGTAAATCCTTCTTTTTCAAGTTCAAAAAGCGAAGAGGCATCTTCTACCGAATTAAATTTGTACCCGGCCGTCAAATAAATCGGAAGCCCAAAGGCTCCTGTGGTTGGATCATGATCCCATCCTGCATGAAGTGCTCTTGTCGAAAACCCTTTGGGATTTCTCTTCAATACATTGACCTCCTTTTGTTTTTAACTGCAGATTAATCAAAAAGCCTTCTCCCCTAAGAGGGAAAAAGGCTTTTTATTCATCCCTCTTATCATTCAACCTTTCGGCTGCAGGTGTTAGCACCACGCCCCAAATAAGGGCAGGTTGCCGGGCTTCGCAGGGCCAGTCCCTCCGCCGCTCTGGATAAGAGTTTTTAAATACCCTTTAGCATGTGTTGCCTAATGATACCATCTTTTTATCGAAAGTCCATCAAAGGGCACAAAACTTTTTGAAGTTATCGAAAAAGATGGACTTGAAAAAACTTTCATTTCCTTCAAACCGATTAAAAAGTTTTTTGTACCTGGCCATGGAAAGAATCGGGTAGTCGCTCCCATAAAGAAATTTATGAGTTAAGCCGGATGCTTCGATAGCCTTAAAAATTTCCGGCTCATACAAAAGCGGAGCTGCCGCCGTGTCATAATAAGCGTTAGATAAAGCTAACTTCATCTCGGGCATGAGCTCGTACACCCAAAGTCCTCCGCCAAAATGTGCAAATATCACCCTGACTTCAGGATGATTAAGGCAAAAAGCGGCAGCCTCTTTCGGGCCTACGTTCCCCTTTCCGGGATAATCGTGGCCAACGGGCTCTGCCGTATGGATCAGCAAAAACATTCCCGTCTCATGGCAGGCAGCAGCGAGCCTCCAGGTTTCTCTGGCATCAGCAATGTCGAAATCCTGCCCTTGCGGAAAAAGCTCCCCTACTCCGACAAGACCTTCTTCCTTGCATCTTTCGATCTCCCTTAATGCACCTTTAGCAAGGGGGGGCAACACTGCCAATCCCTTAAGGCGATCTGGATAGCTTTTTACCGCGGATATTACGTAATCGTTACACAACTTGCATAAAGACAAGTCGCTAAAGGCAAAGCCAAATATAAAGCTTTGTTCTATCCCGTCGGCATCCATTTGGGCAATCACATCTTCTACTGTCGCCCATTTATGTACTTTGCTCCTTGCGAGCATGCCAAAATAAGGTTCACCTTCAGCAATCCTTTCCCAATCCGATATTACCTCCGGGGGATAGACATGAACGTGGCAATCAACGATCTTCATGAAAGGACTTTCTCTCCTTTTGGATCCGGTACCGCCTCCCGCAAGGTCGAGATGTTCGATGTAATCCTTCGAGCCACGTGCGCCTTGTTCATGGTATATAGATGAATCCCCTTAACCCCAAAGGCAATGAGGTCAACAATCTGATCCGTGGCATAAGCGATACCTGCTTCCTCCAGGGCGCGTGGATCATCAGCGTATCTATGAAGTATCCTCACGAATTTCTGGGGCAACGAAGCACCACATAAAGTTACAATTCTTTCTATCTGATTTTTGCTCACCACTGGCATGATCCCCGCCGATATGGGTACATTTATACCTGCTATGTACGCTCTTTCCATGAAACGATAAAAAAGTTCGTTATCGAAAAATAGCTGAGTAATTAAGAAATCTACTCCCGCATTGACCTTTTGCTTCAAAAAATGCAAGTCTTTGATGGGATCGTCACATTCGATATGCCCTTCAGGATAGGCAGCACCACCGATAGAGATGGTTTCGCCATACTTTTCCCGCAAAAACCGAACTAAATCGATAGCGTGTTCAAAGTCGCCCTTGACAAAGTTATCCCTTGCTCCCTCTGGAGGGTCACCCCTTAAAGCCAAAATGTTATTAACGCCGTTGTCGAGCAGAAAACTTACAATTTTTTCCGTATCTTCGCGTGTAGCCTCAACGCATGTCAGATGCGCCAAAGATTCTATGCCGTATTTGTTTTTAACATCCATTGCTATTTGAGGGGTTCTATCGCGAGTTGACCCGCCAGCTCCATAGGTTACACTTATAAAATCGGGTTGAAGCCCTTTTAATTCATCCAATGTCTCGTAAATTCTTTCCAAGGGCGTCGTGGTCTTTGGCGGGAAAATCTCAAAGGAAAAAACTAATCTCTTTTTCTCAAATATGTCCTTTATTTTCAATTATTTTACCTCCTATCGATCAAGTAATTTTTCCACCAGACGAACAGCGCCTAGCGCATCTTGGGCATAACCGTCTGCGCCTATGTCATCCGCGTAACTTTGCGAGACCGCTGCCCCGCCTATTATAACTTTAACCGGAAGGTTTTCTTCCTTAATCTTTTTTATAACCCTTTCCATCTCGCGCATTGTAGTAGTCATCAGGGCCGACAACCCCACAATTTGAGCTTCTCCTTTTTTAGCTTCCTCCAGTATTCTCTCGAGTGGAACGTCTTTGCCAAGATCTATGACGCGATAGCCATGGCTTTTTAAGACCATCGAAACTATGTTTTTCCCGATATCGTGAATATCTCCAGCTACAGTGGCCATTATAATACATCCCCTGTCTTTTAGCGTCCCACCTTCACTTAATACCATTCTTTCTACAAGATTACATACGCTTTGAGCAGCCTCAGCGGAAGAAATGAGCTGAGGTAAAAAGTACTCCCCGCATTCGTATAATTTGCCTACTTCCTCTAATGCCGGAAGCACGACGTCGTTTATCAGGCTTAAAGGGTCAATCCCATCAGCCAAAAACCTTTGTGCTTTATCCAAAACGCTGCCTTTGTCGCCCTGGACAATCAACTTCTGCATTTGCTCAATCGGGCCAAGTATACGTTCTTCTGTCTTTGAGATAGCTTTTTTCTCTTTTACCTTTAAAGAGTTCGCCCACGTTATAAAGCGAGAGGCCCTTTCGTCTCGTCCCGTCAGTAGGTTGCATGCCTTCATTAAAGGATAAAAACCTTCATCCAATGGATCAGCGATCACGGCATCCAAGCCCGCCCCGGCTGCCATGGCAAGAAATGTCTTGTTTAAAAGAGATCTTTCAGGCAGGCCGTGAGATACGTTGCTCACGCCCATTATCGTAAAAAGTTCAAGCTTTTTAAGCGCTCTTAAGACTTCCAACGTCACGATACCCGCTCTCGCGTCAGCAGCAATCGACATCGTCAGCGGATCTACAAATATCCTGTTTCTTGGGAAGTTTAACTCATCGGCCGTTAAGCCAACCCTCTCGGCCACCCTTATCCTCTCTTCCGGGGTTGTCGCTATGCCTTCTTCATCAATCGTGAGCACAACGAGGCAAGCTCCGTATCTTTTTGCAAGCTTCATTCCCCTCGCCAACTTCTGCCTTTCTGCAGTGACAGAATTAATGAGCGGTATGCCCGATACGTGAATTAAACCCTCCTCGAGCACCTCTGGTTCATCGGCATCTATTGATATTGGAAGCGTGCAAGCGTTTTCTACGACCTCAATAGCCTCACGCATGGCCTTTTTTCTATCTATATTTGGGAGGCTCACATTTATATCAATCACGCTGGCTCCCGATTCGCTTTGCCTTCTCGCTTCCTCTGATAAGGCATCCCATTTATATTGAGCCACCTCATCTCTCATGGGTGACTTCCTGGATACGTTTATTCTCTCGCCAACGACGACTATAGGTTCATCGTTACCCGCCAAAACCAATCGACTTCTGCTGGCCAATGCCGCCTTTTTAATCTCGATTGGCCGAAGGGGTTTTAAACCAGAAGTAATTTCTTTTAGATAAGCGATGTGTTCGGGCGTAGTGCCACAGCAACCTCCAACGATGCAAGCTCCGGCTTTAGCTAATTTTAAGGTTTCTTTTGCAAACTCCTCTGGGTTAAAATTTTTGCCACCAGGGGAGCCCGCGTTAAGGTAGGCAAAAATTGGAATCCCCCCGTTACTGTAAAGGCCCTTTACTATACCTTCTGCAAGATCCGGCCCAAAGCTGCAATTTACACCCACTGCGCTTGCTCCAACAAGACGTGCCCAGTGAGCAACTATCTCGGGCGAACTTCCGGTGATGGTCCGACCATTTCGCTCAAAAGTAAAAGAAACCACAAAAGGAATTTCATGAGCAACGTCTTTCACGGCTAAGACTGCGGCCTTTGCCTCCTTGATGTCCATCTGCGTCTCTATGAGAAAAAAATCCACCCCGCCATTTTTGAGTCCAAGAGCTTGTTCTTTATAAGCTTCATAGGCCTCCTCGAAGGTCAACTTTCCGAGGGGCTTTATCAATTCTCCCAACGGACCCATCGAGCCGGCGACGAAAGCTCCGTATCGGTCGGCGACGCGCCTTGCTATACGAGCGGCCTGCTCATTTATCTGGTGGGTCTTTCCTTCAAGGCCTCTGTAAGCCAATTTAATTGGGTTGGAACCAAAAGAGTTCGTCTCGATTATGTTTGCCCCCGAATTTAGATATTCCCTGTGAATGCACATTACTACATCTGGAGCAGTCACATTCATCTCTTCAGGCAATAGGGGAGGTCGCCACCCTTTATCTGCCAACATCGTCCCCATGGCTCCGTCCAATATTAAAATCTCACCGCCAGCAAATATCTGGCTAACAAGATTTGTCGACAAGGCAAAATTCCACCTTTCCTTTGTTATGATATATATGCGTAAGCTAGTCCCTTAATAAAATGTATTTTACTCTAAGTGAAGGGAGATTTTCATATGAAATGCGTAAATAATGACGAAATCAATCTTCGATGGCACATTTTTTACACGTTAAAGAAACTCAACAATGCCTTGGAGAAACCATCCATTCCGTCAAGGAGCAGGAAAATCCTTAAAACCATATATGACAACTTAAAGGATATAGAAATGAATGCAATTGGATCCATTGATAATATAGCAAATGGCTTATCCCTTATTGATAAAATAATTTTAGGGATAAATTACGGCGCGCCAGAATGGCCAAACAAGTTACTAGATCTGTACGGCCCACCGATTAAATGTCTCGTCATACCCTTTATAACCGAACATCTTGCCACTAGCGACATTCAAAAATATCTGCCATGGTGGAAGCAACCTTGCGAATGTTATTTACTTCCCTTTTACGCGGAAGAACAGGACTCGCCACTAAACCTTCAGTTTTTTTCAACGCATTTAGATAAAGCGTGGACCATGTACAATCAGGAGCTTTCCGACCGTTTTGCCCTAATCTTTGCTCCTGGTATTTCTATCATGACCTCTAACTATGATATGTTTGACTGGAAGCAAGCAAAAGATATTGATTGGCCAAGAGAGCTGAAGGATTGGATTGAAGAAATAGCAAGATCTTCACGAAAAAGCGAAGTTTCTCCGAAAGCCTGGGATTGGAAGTGGGACGAAATATGTCACGCAACTGCTTTACTGCTTGAAAACATACCACCTAGCCAAATAAAAGACGATCCCCTAGAGATAATCAGCATTCTCATCGCGGGCTCCATAGTAGCCTCTTACGAAATCCATAAGGGCGCCTCCTTCGAGGAAATGGCTTCTTTGGAGAGGTTAATAGCTTTCGCTTGTGATGGGAGCTTATTTTTATCCAAATATCGAAGCTCGTAAGGTTTAAAAAGGAGCTGACAAAACATGACAAACGCATTAGGTTCAAACGAAATAAGAAGCATGCTGGATAGGGGCGACTTAGTAGTCATGCCCTTGTTGGATTTAAATCGTCAGATAGGAAGGGCTTCCCTGGACGTAAGGCTCGGGCAAGACTTTGTACTGTTTCGCAAGGGCCAAATACCCGTCATGGATGTAAAGGACGCTTTTAACGACACCGCTTGGGTCGATTACTACGATCGTATAAGGCGAGAATACGGTCAGGCTTTCATATTGCATCCTGGGCAGTTCGTCTTAAGTTCAACCTTGGAGTTCTTACGTCTGCCTCGAAACGTGATGGCCTATGTCATAGGCAGATCCTCGTGGGGAAGAGCAGGACTTGTAATCGCCACGGCAACATTCGTCGACCCGGGATTTCAAGGAGTCATAACACTTGAGTTAGTCAATGAAGGTGAGGTCCCCATATCCTTATATCCGGGAACTCGCATAGCTCAATTGGTCTTTCACAAGTTAGAAGGCGAAGTGCAAGCCTACAAGGGAAAGTACGCCTTTGATACGCGGGCCACCGCGAGCAGAGCTTATGAGGACGAAGAGATCATCAAACTCACTAGGAAAGACTAAAGTGAATGAGCACGACGAGTCACCAAATGATGTGCCAAACGCGTAGGTTCTGGCAACCGATAACGCGTACAACAAACTAAAACCAGCTCAGTTGCCTGTCTAACGGAGATCTTATGCCCTGGGCTTACATAAAGAGGCCTAACTTTGCTTCTCGTTCGAACGACATGTCCTATCACTTTTTTATCCTGCCACAAGGGCACCCACGATCCCTTGTTTCGTGGAACATGAAGGTGATTTCCTACAAGACGACTTTTAGCGACTCCTATCGAGGGCAGATCCAAAACAACCCCAAAATGTGACGCAATGCCTAGCCCTCGCGGATGAGCAACACCTGCACCGTCTATCATCCAAATGTCTGCTTTAAGGGACAGTTTATCGTAAGCATCTATTATAACGGGAAGTTCTCTGAAAGAAAGCAGGCCAGGTATGTAAGGGAAGGTGACATTTCTTTCAGCATATGCTCTTTCTATGACTTCGCCAGAAAATCGATCCCAAATGATCGCAACTGCATATGCGCTAGTCATCTTTCGACTAAAGTAAGCAACATCGGCACCGCCAATGAACCTTATTTGAGCGATATTGGGATAATCCCTTATTCTTACGAAGCTGCGCAACTCGTTTTGTAATTTTATTGCCTCTTTTGCGTTATGCGGTAACTTAATCAAAGTATGCTGCCTCTAAATAAAATATAGGGGCGTGAGATGAAGTTTAATTCACCCCACACCCTTCGTTTGCAAGTTACTTTATTTCTACCTCAGCGCCTGCTTCTTCCAATTTCTTCTTGATTTCCTCGGCTTCCTCCTTGGAAACTCCTTCCTTCACAGGTTTTGGAGCGCTGTCAACCAACTCCTTTGCTTCCTTTAAGCCTAAGCTCGTAATTTCGCGAACAACTTTGATTACATTTATCTTGCTCGCGCCAACAGATTTTAAGACTACGTCGAATTCAGTCTTTTCCTCTTCCTCGGCCACCTCAGGAGCCCCTGCTGCAGGAGCTGCAGCCATCATGGCCACAGGAGCCGCGGCGGATACACCAAACCGCTCTTCTAAGGCCTTAACTAACTCCGATAGTTCAAGAACCGACATTTCCTCTATCGCCTTAATGATTTCCTCTTTGGTCATTGTTTGATTCCTCCCTTTTAGGTATGTAACGTTATAAATATTGAATTACACTTACAGCTGGAAGCCCTTTACGCTGCTTGCTTCTCTTTTTCTTTTGCTATTTGGTCCAAGCACGTTACCAAACCACGTAAAGTTCCAGACAAAACCGTAACCAATCCCCGCACTGGCGCTTCCATGGCACTAAACACTTGGGCCAACAAGACATCCCTAGTTGGCAACGTAGCAAGAGTATTTACCTCTCCGGCATCTATAAATCTCTTGTCCAACAGAGCTCCTTTTAACTTTAAGGCTTCGCCTCTTGTCGCTTTAACATAATTAGCTAGTACCTTAGCTACTTCGACAGGATCTCCGTATGCCACCGTAAAAACGTTGGGCCCAGAAAGCACCTCTTCAGGAACAGACAATCCTACTTCCTTAAGAGCCAAACCGAAAAGTGTATTCTTGGCCACCCTCATGATGCCCTTTGCTTCCCTAACTTTGGACCTTAATTCTCCTATTTGCTCGACTGTTAATCCCTTATACTCGCTAAAAAATACTGCCTGTGCTCCTTGAAGCGTCTCGATCAATTTCTGCAATTCTTGAATATTAGCTTTTGAAGGCATTCCTTCACCTCCTTTTTTAAAAAATAAAGCTCCTGGGCAAAACCCAGGAGCTTTATCACCAATACAAAAACACTCTCCTGGCCTCGGCGGGCTGGTCATGAAACCATTTAAGTTTTTCACCCGCTGTCTTAAGCCCAATGACAGAATTAATTTTATTAATCTATGGCATTTTCTTCAAGTATGACTTTTTAAGTTTACGTCAAAACTAAAAAACAAAGAAGGCTAAAGCAAAAAAGAATTCGCTCTAGACATCAAAAGCATCACACAAACAACCCTTTGCTGCTTTTATTATTTTTTACTCTTCAACGATTTCTTTTTGAGCTCGTATCGGATCTATCTTGATCCCAACGCCCATGGTCGGTGCTATGGCAATGCTCCGCACGTACCGTCCTTTAACAGCCGCAGGGCGCGCACGTAATACAGCGCGCAATAAAGCTTTAGCATTATCAAACAACATATCAGGCGCGAAGCTCATCTTGCCGATCACTACGTGAATTATACCGTATCTGTCGACGCGATACTCAATACGTCCCGCCTTGATTTCTTTAATGGCCTCAGCCACATCGAATGTAACTGTGCCAGTTTTTGCGCTTGGCATGAGGCCGCGAGGACCTAGAATGCGCCCAAGACGCCCTACAACGCGCATCATATCAGGGGTGGCTATTACGGCATCGAAATCCAACCATCCCCCTTCGATCTTCTGCACCATGTCCTCTCCGCCAACATAATCAGCTCCTGCCTCTTCGGCTTCCTTCATCTTCTCTCCCGATGCTATGACAAGAACCCTTTTTTCCTGACCAGTGCCATGAGGCAAGGTGATGGTGCCCCTCACCTGCTGATCGGCATGACGAGGATCTACGTTCAAACGAATATGCATTTCCACTGTCTCATCAAACTTTGCTGTTGGCAGTTCTTTTAAAAGCTCAATGGCTTCGCGAAGACCGTAAAGTTTCGTCTTATCAACCTTTTCGAGCATTGCTAAATAACGTTTTGATTTCTTTGCCATTTTCTATTCCTCCTTGTGGTCTGTAACGGGTTGCCCCTGCCACATGATATACACTAACCCACGACTTCTATGCCCATAGATCGGGCAGTACCTTCGATCATACGCATAGCTGCTTCTATGTCATTAGCATTTAAATCCTGCATTTTGATTTTAGCTATCTCTTTTAATTGCTCTCTGGTAACCTTGCCAACCTTATCTCTGTTTGGCTCACCAGAACCTTTTTCGATACCCGCGGCCTTTTTGAGCAATATGCTGGCTGGAGGTGTTTTAAGCTCAAAAGTAAAGCTTCTATCCGCATAAACAGTTAGCACCACTGGAATTATCATGCCCGCATTATCTGCGGTCTTTGCGTTAAATTGTTTGCAGAACTCCATAATATTTACGCCATGTTGGCCAAGTGCTGGGCCCACAGGCGGCGCTGGCGTTGCTTTGCCTGCCGGCAATTGTAGTTTTATCTGTGCTATTACCTTCTTAGCCATATAGTTTTCCCTCCCGTGTAGCTTGAACGCCCTTATATTTTTGTTAAATCGCTGTAATCGGCTTCAACTATAGTTTCTCGTCCAAAAAGTGTCACTGAAAATTTGATCTTTCCCTTCTCCGGAATAACCTCTACTACCGTGCCGACTTGCCCCTCGAAGGGTCCGCTTCTAACGCGAACCACATCCCCTGGCTTGAGATCGATTTCCAACTTTGGCTTCATCTGTTCTTTGCCAATCTTCGCAAAGATATCCTGGACTTCCCGTTCGGATAAAGGAATGGGGTTATTACCAGCACCCACGAAACCCATGACGCCAGGAGTGTGTCTCACTACATACCAGGATTGGTCGTCAAGGATCATTTCCACAAGTATATACCCCGGAAAGACTTTTCTTTTCACTCTCTTTTGCTTTCCGTCCTTAACGTAAACTCGTTCCTCTATCGGCACGAGGACTCGGAAGATTTTATCCTCCATGCCCATTGTAGCTATACGCTGCTCTAAATTGGCTTTTACCTTATTTTCATATCCTGCGTACGTTTGAACAACATACCAACGACGCTCGTTCTTGTCAATCATCACCGAAAAGGGGGCCATTTGGGCCCCCTCACCCCCCTAGTCAATTGATTGATATTTCCCAAGTTGTCAACGCTATTCAAGGAATATAAAAATCCTGTTTAAATTATTTTTATCTATGGATTCGAAAAACTTTACTCTAAAAAGATATACTAACCCACGATTTTTGAGAAAACCGCAGTAAATATCAAATCGAGAACTCCCAAATATGCTGAAACCAATAAAGTTACCACTATGACCAGCAGTGTAGAAATCCAAACCTGCTTTTTGTTTGGCCATGTAACTCTTTTTAGCTCTGCTCGCGCTTCTCTCAAAAAACTAAAAATCTTATCCAAGCCTTTTGCCTCCTATGAACTCGAACCTGCAACCCCCATATTTTTCAGTCCCAAAGCCACTACATAGATTATAACAAAGCTGGCTCTTCCCCGCACATTCTTGGGGCACAACCACCCACACTATATTACCTGCCTCAGCAATGGAGTCCACACTTCGGGTTGCTAGCGTATATTACCATGCCCGCATTTTAAAAGTCAATGTCAAGCCTAAAAAACACAGAAGGTTATGAAGCCAACGCGAAAGGTTTATATTTTATTTTAAATGTAGAATATACGCCTGGTCAAGGAGGTTATTTATGGTCATGTTTAATCATTATATTTTTTATTCTCTTGATTTCTATTCAGCCTCGCTGTGACGTGCTTGACCAGACTATACTACGCAGGAAAGCAGAAATAAGCTAACAAGATCCTTGATGATCCCTTTTGCAGGCCCTAGTTGATGAAGGTTTCCAGGTTGGAAAACTTGCCAGAGTGTATTACAAAACCTGCTAAAGGTGGCTATCTCCTCAAAGGTATAACAGCCATAAAAACACTCCCCTGCGCCTCTGCCGGCGACAAGGGAGTGAAAGGTAGGAGTGTAACAAACTACTTGTTCATGTACTGCCATGCACTATTTGAGTAGAGTTTTTATGCGTATTTGCGTGATTGCAAAAAGGCATCGATAAACAATTCCAGTTACATCTGTAATCTTAAAATTCTGGCAGGCCCGGCAGGACTCGAACCTGCAACCCCCGGATTTGGAGTCCGGTGCTCTGCCAATTCGAGCTACGGACCTGCTCGCTAGACTATTTTATCCTACTTTGTTTCTTTGTGCAAGGTGTGTTTATTACACCAACGGCAATATTTTTTCTTTTCAAGTTTCTTTGGTTGTTTTTTCTTATTCACTGTCGTAACGTAATTTCTGCGCTTGCACTCGGTGCACTCCAATCCCACTACATCGGCCATTCCACGTCCCCCCTTTCACCTTAAGGGGATTACTCAAGTATCTCGGTCACTACGCCGGCACCTACCGTACGACCGCCTTCTCTTATGGCAAACCTCAGTCCCCTTTCGAGTGCTACGGGAACTATGAGCTTGACTTCTATGTTGGCGTTATCTCCGGGCATTACCATCTCGACGCCCTCGGGAAGGGTTATCTCGCCCGTGACGTCGGTCGTCCTGAAGTAAAACTGAGGCTTGTATCCGTTGAAGAAGGGGGTGTGCCTTCCGCCTTCTTCCTTCTTCAAGACGTAGATCTCGGCCCTGAAGCGCTTGTGAGGGGTGATGGTCCCCGGTTTTGCCACGACTTGACCTCTTTCTACTTCATCTTTGTCCACGCCTCGAAGGAGTATGCCTATATTATCGCCCGCTATGGCCTCGTCCAGTATTTTTCTGAACATCTCGAGGGAAGTGGCAACGGTCTTTATCTTGTCTTCCCTCATTCCGACGATCTCTACTTCCTCTCCGGGGGTGATCCTTCCCCTCTCTACCCTTCCCGTAACCACGGTACCTCTGCCCGTTATGGAGAACACGTCCTCTATGGGCATGAGGAAGGGTTGATCCATGGGCCTTTCGGGGAGAGGTATGTAGCTGTCGCAGGCATCCATCAGTTCCCATATCTTGCCGCACCACTCGCACTCCCTCTTGCCGCATCCGCATTCTAGGGCTTTTAGGGCGGAACCCCTTATGATGGGAACTTCGTCTCCGGGGAAGTCGTAGCTTGAAAGAAGCTCTCTTACTTCCATCTCCACCAGGTCAAGCAACTCCTCGTCGTCTACCATGTCCACCTTGTTCATGAAGACTATTATGACCGGCACGTTGACCTGTCTTGCCAGAAGGACGTGTTCCCTCGTCTGGGGCATGGGTCCATCTGCTGCTGAGACCACGAGTATGGCCCCATCCATCTGAGCTGCTCCGGTGATCATGTTTTTTATGTAGTCAGCGTGACCGGGGCAGTCTATGTGGGCGTAGTGCCTCTCGTCGGTTTGGTATTCCACGTGGGATATGCTTATCGTTATTCCCCGCTCCCTTTCCTCGGGTGCCTTGTCTATTTCCTCGAAGGCCGTGAAGTCGGCATACCCTACTGTGGACAGCACCCTCGTTATGGCAGCTGTCAAGGTAGTCTTGCCGTGGTCTATGTGCCCTATGGTTCCTATGTTTAAATGTGGTTTTACCCTCTCAAACTTTGCCTTTGCCATGCTTGTCAGCCTCCCTTATCCTAATCGTAGATTGCAACCGATAATGACACTTGACTGATCCATTCGCCTGTAACATTATCCAAATACTAACAGAATTTTCCCCTCATTCAATCATAGCTGTAAGTAAGTCCTCGGTAGTCATAATTCACGGCAACATACTAAAAGAGATCCGAAACATATCCAACGTCTCGGACCTCTAACTTCCTGGAGCCGACTGCCGGAATCGAACCGGCGACCCCTTCCTTACCATGGAAGTGCTCTGCCTGCTGAGCTAAGTCGGCCTAATGGTGGGGGGAGCAGGATTTGAACCTGCGAAGGCAGACGCCGGCAGATTTACAGTCTGCTGCCTTTGACCGCTTGGCTATCCCCCCGCAACCGACCATGTACACCGGCTTGTGAGAATGATTATACAAGGACTTAGCAGTTTGTCAACTTCAAAGAATCCTTCCAAGATTTAAAGTAGGACTATGGCATCACCGGTCCATAAGAAACAGGCGGCGTCCCCACTGAAAAGCCAAAGGTCCAATCGCTACGATCATCATATAAAGCAAATACGCTTAAGTCAATAATCCTGTTGGGGATATTCAATCCTATTCCGACTTCCCATAGCTCTTGGATCCTACGCCAGTCATCATCCAATGCATATCCGATAGCACCAAAAAATTCGGGTTCCAATTTACCCCACAAACCTTTAGCAAAAGTATTTTGCACGCTCACCCTAGTCCAAGCAGCGTTTTCTGCCATAACGGGGTGTCCCAATCGACCAAGCATTTCTCCATAACCCCCCAAATAAGCAGCCCACGCAGGCGTGCTCGCATCTCCCTTTTCTACCCCACCAGAAATGGTTGCCCTCCACTCATCGCTTAACGGTAAAGAGGACGCAAAGACAACGCGACCTAGCAATGTTTCTCCCTCTGGATACCAAAAAAGCCCTTCAGTTTCGAAATAACCAGCGGATTTGTCGTCTTTTTTGTTTTTATACGAGAATTTAACCATCGGCCCCCAGTGGTGCTCGTCTTTGCCATCATCCACATGATCGAAGGCAATACCACCGCTAAAAGACATGTAGTCTTCACCGACGTTATCAAACCCTAGGTAAGCAAAATACCTTTTCCAGTTGACCTTGCCGTAATTTTCTGGAGTTATCTCCCAATCTTGAAAGGCCAAACTTGACTCGAAGCGCCAGTTACTTCCCTCGCTTCCAACGTAACTGGCTCTCGCAAAGAAATTTTCCCCAAGCCAAAATTGCAAGTGAGCCTCATCGCCCAAATCCCATAAATCCCTTTGCATGTATTTCAATGTCGCCCACCTGTTATCTGAAGAAATATTAGTGCTATAGCCGGAAAAGGCATATTCTTTTTGAGGTTTTCTTTTCACCACATACTCCACAATTACCTTCCCGTCCTCTTCTATGAGTTTATAATCAGCCATGGCGACGCGATCATGCTCTAAAAGCTCAAGAAGGGTGTTGTTAACTTCTTTCATGTCCAAAGGCCGACCCATCCATGATCTTCTTTCTCTTGTGAACGATTTTTGTATGTCGGGAATACCAGTCAGCCTGACATCCTTTACTATCGGATTTTTAAGTGGTTGTTCATCGTCAACGATCTTTACGACAAGTGCTTTTATCTGATCCATTTGTTCAAATGTGGCTCTGGCTCCACGCTCGATCAACTCGTCTATATTACTGAAATCCATCAAAGATATATCATCCACAGCGGGCCTTACGATAGCATCGGCGTATTGCAAATCTTCTTCAACGTTTTTGGCAGTCATTATCCCCACAGTTTGGCCCAATACATCGATCATTGAGCGGATCTCTTCTTTTTTTACCAACTTACCGGTTACATCTATTGCTAAAACCGGATAACCGGGAAATATATTTTTTGCCACCCTAACGGGCAAATTTGCCACCAAACCACCATCGATGAGCAATTTGCCATTATATAGCCACGGAGAGAAAATGCCTGGCAATGCCATGGAGGCTCTCATGGCAGAGGCAAGGTTCCCTTTCGTGATAACAACCATTTCGCCCGTCTCAAGATCGGTGGCTACAGCAGCAAAGGGAATGGGAAATTTCATGAAGTCATAAGTTTTGACACAAGATACATATTTCAACATCTCCCCGTACAAATCCCTTCCCTCAATTATCCCCATTCTGCCCATTATTCGATTTTCTTCGTCGTAACTTAGCCTAATAATTGGCCGTTCCATCGATGAAGGTGAATTGCCGTCTTTGCCGTCCCAAAACAGTTCGTACAAATCCAGCTCCCTAAATATCCGCTCTATCTCAGCACCGTCATACCCACTAGCAGCCAGACCACCAACAATAGCACCCATGCTTGTTCCCACTATCCCAGCTATCTTTACTCCCTCTTCCTCGAGGGCTTTAATGACTCCTGCATGTGCCAACCCCTTGGCGCCCCCTCCTGAAAGGGCTAAGACAATCCCCCTGTCAGCAAATGCACTTGAAGCAACAAAAACCAAGGCAAAAAAAATAAACACGAGTAGAATCGTGACTTTTTTAACCTTCCTAAACATGACACTGACCTCCGACCAAAAAATTAACTCTTTGGTTTATTATACTTGGGATTGTAATTCATATCTCTTTGATTAAAATTAAAATAGAATATAAGGAGGAAACGCCGTGAAGCTTCAGGATAAGGTAGCTTTGATAACTGGCGGAAGCAGAGGTATAGGCAAGGCCATCTGCCTTGAATTGGCGTCTCATGGGGCTCACGTCGCCTTTACATACAACGAAAACGAGGCTTATGCCCTTGAAACAGCCAGGAAAATTGAAGAACTAGGCAGAAAGGCACAATGTTATAAGATGGCTCTTACTGATAAAGTTGAAATTAGTAAGTGTGTCCAAGCAATAGTGGAAGATTTTGATACCATCGATATACTCGTCAATAATGCTGGCATTCTTGGGGAAAACACAATTTTGCTTGAAATAGACGAAGCAGACTGGGACAAAGTTTTAAACGTCAACCTAAAAGGCGCCTTTATATTAACCCAGTGCGTTTTGCCATATATGATAGGAAACGAGGGTGGGAAAATTGTCAACGTAAGTTGCCTGGCAGGAAAAGACGGAGGCACCATGGGGGTTCATTACGCAGCAAGCAAAGCAGGACTACTTGGCATGACTTTCCACCTGGCCAGAGAACTATTAGAACATAACATAGAAGTCAACGCGGTAGCTCCTGGACCCGTAGACACAGATCTTCTGACTCCTGAAGATAAAGCAAGACTCGCCAGTCTTTCTCCCAACGGTCGGTTGGCCAGACCCGAAGAAATAGCTCATGCGGTGAGATTCTTAATTGAAAACGATTACGTAAACGGCGAGGTATTAGACGTTAACGCTGGCTGCTATATGGATTAACTAAAAATTAAGGGAGGTTTAAAACATGACGCCTCAAAAGACACTCGGTGTATTGGGGGGCATGGGCCCTGCCGCCTCAGCAGAATTTATGGTTTTATTGGCCAAACTGGCGCCCGCAAGTCGTGACCAGGAACACCCTCAAGTCATTCTGCTTTCATGGCCACAAATCCCGGATAGAACCGAGGCGATATTATACGGCGGGAAAGATCCCTCGCCCTACCTGCTCGAAGGTCTCAATAAACTTGCTTCCTGGGGAGCTGATTTGCTGGCAGTACCTTGCAATACCGCTCACTACTTCATTGATAAAATGAAAGACCAACTATCAAGGCCCTTGGTCCACATAGTTCATTCGACTTTGGAACAAACAAAGCAAAAGTCACCTTCTGGCGCATGGCTTCTCGCTAGCAATGGAACCATAAAGACCGAACTTTATCAAAAGTACGCCAAGCAAATGGAAGTTGAGCTTTTTTTGCCCGATCCAAAAGAACAAGAGGAAGTTCATGGATGCATCGAGCTAGTGAAGAAAAACGATTTGCGAGGGGCAGCATCCATGCTGTCCAAGGTTTTGTCCTCGTTGCAAGAGAAAAGAGATCTTCCGTTCATAGCAGCTTGTACGGAAATTCCCCTGGCGTTTAAAGCCACCAACCTGGATACCGACTTAATGATCTCTAGCTTGGAGGCCTTGGCATTAAAGTGCATTTCGATCATTTACAACGGTGCGTCCTAGGTTAGATTTACCTAAAAAGTATTTTTGCCATATTAACCAGGGATAATTAACTAACATAGCAGTCATTTCGGTTGTTATTTTGGCAGCCCTTTTAAAAAGGCAAGAACAAAACAATTATAAACACTAGAATTACAAACAATAAAGACAATATTAACCCGGCATCCAAACCGCTTTTTACGCCTGATTGCAGAGCCTTAACCTTTATATCTCCTGGCGCTACAAATCTGAAGTAAACCTCTTTGTCTTCTTCCTCTATCGTACCGTGGACTTCATATCGGCCATCTTTTAATAGTCGTATCATAAAGACCTTTGCAGCTATCTCTTCATCACAATTTGCAAGGAAAACAACATCGCCTGGATGAAGTTCGGATAGGGGTATTCCCCTGATAGGATCTAGTTGCGGATCTATCTCGATTAACGAAGCACCGCCATCCATCGGCTCATTTATAATATATGAGCCGATTTCTTCTTTTTTTACTACTTGTTTAAGATATCTAGTTATTGCAGAATCCAGAGACAACAAATTGATGCTCTTTTCCCTGAGCTCCGGCAAAGACAGCTTGTCAAATTTAAATGCTACGATGGGGATGGTCCTTCCGGTGGCCTCGCGAAACTTTTTTTCAAACTCCATTAACTTTTCTCTGGGCGAAAATTCCTCATCTGCCGAAGCATCTGCATGTTCTCTTTGCAAAAATTCTATGTATGCCTCATCTACAACATCAGGCCACACCTTTCGCAATTGCAGATTTGCATGTTGTGCAGCTATAAATTCGGCATCATTTACTGATGAAGGCAAAAATTCTGACCCCTTGGTAAGGATATTAGCTACGGTAGACCACTTGTTTAAAGAAAGATTTTTCGCTGTGTAGGGCAGGGTGGATTGAGATGTCCATATGATTTGGCCATCAGGACCTATTACAGCTACCTGCAGCAAGGTAACCTGACTAGAAAATGATAGTAAAGCCCACAATGCTACATATTCTTTGCACTTCCTCATTAAATAAGCTAATAAAGTTCTCGGGTCTTCGACGCCTACTTCTTCGAGATACTTATTCATCAATTCTTCTATTTCTTCCTCGCCAAGACCCAACATATATGCCAACAAGCCCTTTGTATACCATTCAGACATTTTCATCTTCCTCATCGTCAGTCATTTAATTTAAAGCCTTTACCTAAAGAGCTGCTTCTATTAAGCTTAAATCAAAAATCCCAAGTTAAGCAACGTGTCCATATAAAATTTTACTTGAAAATCCGATGAAGAAAGAGATATTTATGAAAGCAGGTAATAATTGTGATAAAAGATATATTTTTACTTTTTTTTAAAGCAAGTCTGTGGGCCTTGGGAGGAGGTTTCGTGTTCATCGGATTCATCGATGTCGAAATCAAAAAGAAATCCTGGGGCTCATTGTGCGATGTCGACTCTTTAATCGCAATCACCACATCTCTTCCTGGCCCAATAATTACAAACCTATCATATCT
>ERZ795062.573-NODE-573-length-30486-cov-14.307778_pt1 | contig 30486 bp, 27 predicted proteins | sample MGYA00375146_ERZ795062 | MGnify/ENA primary metagenome ERZ795062 (study PRJEB30191, sample SAMN05720281) | activated sludge metagenome | isolation source: Anaerobic digester | place: USA | collected 2015-07-16 ... | reverse complement strand
CTGGATCAGTTCGGCATCGCTGGCAGGCATCGGCATCTCCCGGTTTTCACTCTCGCCGGCAGTGATGGGGATTAAATATCCGATTGTCTATTAAAATCCGCCCGGACTATGCTAGGACCATGGCGATGACCGCCGCCACCACCCGCCGCCGGGGCCGCCCGGCGCTGGCCGACCAGCCGCCCGCCGCCGACGAGGCGCTGCTCGACCGCGCGCTGGAAGCCTTTGCGGAGCGCGGCTTCGAAGGGGCATCGCTGCGCGAGATCGCCCGCGCCGCCGGGGTCAGCCACGGGCTGCTCAACGCGCGGTTCGGATCGAAGCTGGCGCTGTGGACCGCCGCGGTCGATCAAGGGATGGAACGGCTTCACGCGGCGATGACGCGGCATCAGTCGGGCCTGCCTGCCGGCACGGCAATCGAGGAGCGGATGCGCGCCGCCTGCATCGATTTCCTCCACACCCTGGCCCGCCAGCCCGCCATCGTCCAGCTGATGAACGTGGAGGGCGCGCGGCGCGGCGAGCGGCTGGACTACATCGTCTCCACCTTCTTTCGCGGCCGCCCCTGGCCCTTTACCGAGCTGCTGGCGCAGGGGCAGGCGGCTGGCGTGTTCCGCCAGATGCACGTCAGCGTGCCCTTCACCATGCTGGCCCACGGCGCGGGGGCGCTGGTCGCGCTGCGCCCGCTGGTCGAGGCGGTGGATCGGCGCCTGCGCACCGAGCCCGAGGCCCTGTCGGGCACCATCGCCAGCGCGGCGGACCTGATTGTCCGGGGCCTTCGGGCATGAGGCCCGGCCGCAAACCCGCGATCATCGCTTCACCGCGCGGTGCGCACCCCCCATCCCCGCAACCGCCCGGTGGGCCGGGGGCGTTCATCTGCGGGACAGGAACCGGCCAGCAGGCGGATTGCGGCTCGGGCAGTCATTCAACGAGGAATTCTATGCGCACCATATCCCATCGCAGCGGAGCAGGTCTCCTGATCGCGACGCTCGCCCTTCCGCTTTCCGCAGGGCTTAACGCCCAGACGCCGGAAGCGGCACCCGCCAATATCGTGGTCAACGCCGAACGTCCGCCCGCCGTGGCCGAAATGACCGCCGGGCCCGAGATCAAGGGCGTGATCACCGCGCGCAGCGGCGACCGGATGAAAGTGACCGCCGCCGATGGCACCAGCACCGTCATCACCCTGATCGACGCGACCCGCATCAAGTCGAGTTCGGGCCTGTTCAACGGCAGTCGCGGCAACCTGGGCGCCGACTCGCTGCTCAACGGCCTGCCGGTCAGCGTGAAGACCCTGCAGTGGAGCGGCGGGCTGGTGGCGAACCAGGTCAGCCTGAAGAAGGGCGACCTCAAGATCGCCTCGATGATCCAGACCGGCACCGCCCAGAAGTTCGAGGAACAGACCGCCGCAACCCAGGCGCTGCGCGGCCGGATGGGCGATATCGACAAGTACAACGTCAAGGCCACGACCAACGTCTACTTCGATACGGGCAAGGCTGTGCTCTCGCCGCAGGCCAAGCAGGAACTGTGCAACACTGCCACCCAGGCCGGGTCGATGGACAACGCCCTGCTGCTGGTAGTGGGCTACACCGACGCGGTCGGCAGCGAGGAATACAACCAGACGCTGAGCGAAAAGCGCGCGGGCAGCGTGATCAACTATCTCCAGCAGGCGTGCCGCTGGCAGCCCTACCGCGTGCTGACCCCGACCGGCATGTCCGAATCCGATCCGGTGGCGAGCAACGACACCGAGGAGGGCAAGGCGCAGAACCGCCGCGTTTCGGTGAACGTGCTGGTCAGCAAGGCGGTTGACGTGATGTAAGCTGTGGGGGGCGGACTGATCCCGCCCCCCGGCTCTTGCGGCTTATTGAAGCCCCGCCGCCGCCAGCGCGGCTTCGGCAACCTGCATGTCGTGGCTGTAGTGCCCGCCGCTGACCCCGATCCCGCCGACAACCTTGCCGTCGACCTTCACCGGATAGCCGCCGCCGAACACCACCAGGCGCGGCGTGTGGACGATGCCGTGCAGCAGCGGCGGATCGTTCTTGATGAAATCGTGCCATTCGTGGCTCGGCATGCCGAACGAGACGGCGGTAAACGCCTTGTCCTGCGCGATCTGGACCGACAGCAGCGGGGCATGGTCCATCCGCAGGAACTGCACCAGCGTGCCCGCCGGATCGCAGATCGCCACGCACATCGGCACCTGCATCTCCGCCGCCCTGGCGACCGCGCCGCGCATCAGCGTCTCGGCCAGTTCGTTGGAAATACTGGGAATGTTGAGCGTCTGGGCCATCGGCAGGGATCCTTCCTGAACGGTTGAAAGCAGGCGCATTTCCGGCGCGGAGACGGCCAAGTCAACCGGCGCGGGCCCCAGGCTCTCGCGCAATCTGCGTAGCCGTGCCAACGGACAGTTGCCGGCCGGGGCGATTCCCGGCTAGAAATACTTCGAATACTCAGTATCTGCACCACGCGGTGCAGGCAACAGGCAGAAGCGAAGCCATGGAACGAAGGATCGAACTGGGGATCGAACTGGGGATCGAACTGGTCGAGGTCGGCCCGCGCGACGGCCTCCAGAACGAGGCGAAGCTGGTCTCCACCGCCGACAAGGTGGCGCTGATCCATCACGCGATAGCCGCCGGCGCACGGCGGATCGAGGTGGCGAGCTTCGTCAACCCGCGCCGCGTGCCGCAGATGGCCGATGCCGAAGCCGTGGTCGAGGCGCTGGGCAAGCCGCAAGGCGTGACCCGCATCGGCCTGGTGCTCAACGAGCGCGGGGCGGAGCGGGCGATTGCCTGCGGGCTCGATCAGCTGGGCGCGGTCGCCATCGCCTCCGACCCCTTCGGGATCCGCAACCAGGGCCAGACCAGCGCCGAATCGGTAGAGGTCGCGGGGCGCATCCTCGCCATGGCGAAGGAGGCCGGGCGCAGCGCCCAGGTGACCATCGCGGTGGCCTTTGGCTGTCCGTTCGGGGGAGAGGTCGATCCCTCGCACGTGGTGCGGATGGCCGCGCGGCTGGCCGAACTTGGCCCGTGCGAGATCGCGCTGGCCGATACCATCGGCGTGGCGGTACCGGCGCATGTCTCGGCGCTGGTTGCGGCGGTGAAGCAAGCCATCGCCCCGCTGCCGGTGCGGGTCCATTTCCACAACACCCGCAACACCGGGATCGCCAATGTCTGGGCGGCGGTCGAGGCCGGGGCGAGCGTGGTCGACGCCTCGATCGGCGGGCTGGGCGGCTGCCCCTTTGCCCCCGGCGCGGCGGGCAATGTCGCGACCGAGGACGTGGCCTATCTGCTGGCACGGTCGGGCGTTGAAACCGGGCTGGACCTTGACCGGCTGATCGAAGCCTCCCACTGGCTCGGCGGCGTGATGGACAAGGCCATGCCCTCGATGCTGGCCAGGGCTGGCGGATTCCCCAAGGCGGAACAGGAATGATGGAAAGCGAAAACACCGGCGCGCTTGCCGGAATCAAGGTTGTCGAGCTTGGCCAGCTGATCGCCGGGCCGTTCTGCGGCCAGCTGCTGGGCGACATGGGAGCCGACGTGATCAAGATCGAGCCGCCGGGCGCGGGCGATCCGATGCGCCAGTGGGGCAACGGGGAACACAAGCTGTGGTTCGACGTGATCGGCCGCAACAAGCGCTCGGTCACCGCCAACCTGCGGGTGCCGGAGGGGCAGGATCTGGTCCGCCGCCTGCTGGCGGATGCGGACATCATGATCGAGAACTTCAAGCCCGGCACGGTCGAGAAGTGGGGCCTGGGGCCGGACGCGCTCCACGCCATCAACCCGCGCCTGATCGTGGTGAGGATGTCGGGATACGGCCAGACCGGCCCCTATTCCACCCGCGCGGGCTATGGCGGGATCGGCGAGGCGATGGGCGGCTGGCGCGCGATCGTCGGCGATCCGGACCGCCCGCCCAGCCGCATGGGCGTGTCGATCGGCGATACGCTGTGCGCCACCTATGGCTGCATGGGAGCGCTGGCCGCGCTGCGCGCGCGGGAGCTTTCGGGCAAGGGCCAGGTGGTCGATTCCGCGCTCTACGAATCGGTCTTGCAGGTGATGGAAAGCCTGGTGCCGGAATATGACGTGTCGGGCATCGTCCGCCAGCGCTCCGGCTCGATCCTGCCGGGCATCGCGCCCTCCAACGTCTACCGCTGCAGCGACGGCGAATTCATGATCGGCGGAAACGGCGACACGATCTTCGCCCGCCTCGCCCAGGCGATGGGCCGGCCGGACCTCGCGAGCGATCCGCGCTATGCTACCCATATCGCGCGCGGCACCAACCAGGCCGAGCTGGACGAACTGATCAACCAGTGGACCTCCACCCTGACGGTCGACGCGCTGGAAGCCCTGATGATCGAGCATTCGGTGCCCGCCGGACGGATCTACACCGGCAAGGAAATGCTGGAGGATCCGCACTTCGCCGCGCGCGAGGCAATCGTTGCCGTGCCGCACCCGGTTCACGGGGCAGTGCGGATGCAGGCCCCGGTGCCCAAGCTGTCGGCCACGCCCTCGTCGATCCGCCGCCCCGCCCCGCGCTTTCCCGGCGAGCACAATGCCGAAGTCTATGGCGAGCGGCTGGGGCTGGACGCAGGCGAACTGGCCCGGCTGGCCGAGGCCGGGATCGTCTAGCCCCGGTCCCAGCCCTCGCGCCGCTGCACGCCCCGGTTGACCGCGTCGAGCGCGGCGGCGTCCAGCTGCGGGAACATCGCCAGCAGCGCGCGGCTTTGCTTGTGCGGGGCGATCACTTCCTCTCCGGCGAGCAGCGCGCGGATCGTTTCCGCCGCCACGGCGTCGATGGTGTCCTGCCCGTTCGCGGCCTGGCTCGCCACATCCAGCGCATCGGCCAGCCGCGTGTCGAGCGCGGGCGGATAGACCTCGAACACCCGCACGCCCGTGCCCGCCAGATGGCGCCGCAGCGACAGGGTGAACATGTGGAACCCCGCCTTGGTCGCGCAGTACAGCGGATTGGCATCGAGCGGGAAGAAGGCCCCCGGCGTGCTGACGTTGAGGATCGCCCCCGGCCCGTTTGCCGCCCCGTCCATCCGGCTTTTCAGGAACAGGCGGCACAGCTCCACCGGCGCGGCGAAGTTGATCGCGATCTCGTCCGCAGCGCGGTCCGCCGCCAGCGTGAAGGGGTTGGCATAGTCATGCGCGCGGACGATCGCGGCGTTGTTGACCAGGCAATCGAGCGGGCGGCCATGGTGCCGTTCCACCTCGGCCATCAGCGCCTCGCGGTCGGCGGCCAGCGCGACATCGGCGCGCACGGCGTGAAGGGCAGGCTCCAGCGCGCGTGCGGCGTCAAGATCGGACTGGGTGCGCGCGCAGATGGAAACGGCAAAGCCCAGCCGCACCAGTTCGCGCGCCATGGCGAGGCCCAGCCCCACCGATCCGCCGGTCACCAGCGCCGTGGGTTGATGGTCCAGCCCTTCGCCCAGCCAGTTGCCCTGTGTCATCATGCCTCTCCCGCGCTGTTATCTGACCTGGTGATATAGGTCAGCGCCTGCGCGTCAATCGGCAGGACCGCCCTTTACCTTTTGGAAAGACGCGCCGCGCCATGATCAGGCCATGACCCGCGCCCTTGCCCTGACGGCCGAAACCATCCGCATCCATGCCGGTGAATCGCAGCTGGAACTGCTGCGCCGCGTGGTGGTGCTGTCCTGCGCGGGCGCGCTGATCCTCGCGGGCAAGGCCCTGCCCTTCTGATCTTCCAAACCATCCCCACCGTCCGTTCGTGTCGAGCTTGTCGAGACACGTGGGCGCTACCGTGTCTCGACAAGCTCGACACGAAGGGGGAGGGTGGATTGCGGCCCGGGGGCTAGCCCTGCATCAGCCGCCAGACCGCCGCGAGGGCGGAAATGCCCAGCACCCCGCCGGTAAAGGTCCGCCAGGCCGTATCGTTGATCCGCCCAAAGGCCAGGTGCCCCAGCCAATTGCCCAGCAGCACTGCCGGAAACAGCACGCCCGCCAGCATCGGCTCACGCCAGGTGGCGACGTTCAGCAGCAGCGCCGAGGCGACCCCCGCCACCGAAGTGGCCATGAAGATCGTCATCATCGAAGCCCGGGCCAGCTGGGGCGGGATGGCGCGGCGCAGGTAATAGGGCACGACCGGCGGCCCCGGCATCCCGGCAAAGCCGGTCAGCACGCCGGATAGCAGCCCGGTCGTTCCGGTTTCGGCCGTGCTGGGGGCGTGATGCTCCGGCCGCTTGGGCAGCAGCACCAGCACGAACGATCCCAGCGCGATCAGCGCGATCAGCAGCCGCGCCAGCGCCGGGTCGGTCACGGCCAGCAACCAGACGCCCAGCGGCGTCGCCAGCACGGCGAGCGCCGAGATATGCAGCGCGCTACGCTCGCTCGCGCCGATGATCTTCCTGATGCCGACCAGCCCGATCAACAGCCCCAACCAGTTCGCCACCACCACCGCCTCGCGCGGGGGCACGGCCAGCCCCAGCACCGGGACCAGCAGGATCGCCATGCCGAACCCGGCCAGCCCGCGCACGAAAGCGGCGGCCAGCGTGGCGGTGAGCGCAACCGCAAGCTGCGCCTCGGTCAATCCCAACATCCCCTACCCCCCGTTCGTGTCGAGCGAAGTCGAGACACGCGCGCACCGTGTCTCGACTTCGGCCCATATAGGGCCGAAGTTTATCCTGAGCGACTGCCAAAGGCAGTCAGACGAAGGGCTCGACACGAACGGAAGGTGGAACGCCTACCTGAGGTCCGGCGGGGTGGCTTCGGTCTTGAGCAGGGCAATCGCCTCCGCCAGCGGCATGACCTTCTGGTGTTCGGCACCCAGGGTGCGGAGCGCAACGGCGCCTTCCTCCGCCTCGCGCTTGCCGACCACCAGCAGGTGCGGAACCTTCTGCAGCGAGTGTTCGCGTACCTTGTAGTTGATCTTTTCGTTGCGAAGGTCGGTCTCGACGCGGATGCCGGCGGCCTTGAGCTGCTCGGCAACTTCGGCGGCATAGCCGTCGGCGTCCGACACGATGGTCGCCACCACCGCCTGGACCGGGGCCAGCCAGACCGGCAGCCGGCCCGCGAAATGCTCGATCAGGATGCCGATGAAGCGCTCGAACGTGCCCAGGATCGCGCGGTGGAGCATGACCGGGCGGTGCTTGCTGCCGTCCTCGCCGATGTAGTGCGCATCCAGCCGTTCGGGCAGCACGCGGTCGGACTGGATCGTGCCGACCTGCCAGGTGCGGCCGATCGCGTCGGTCAGGTGAAACTCCAGCTTGGGGGCATAGAACGCGCCTTCGCCCGGCAGTTCCTCCCAGCCGAATTCTTCCGTGGCGCGGCCCGATGCGGCAACCGCGTCGCGCAGTTCCTGCTCGGCCTGGTCCCACATTTCGTCCGAACCGAACCGCTTTTCGGGGCGCAGGGCCAGCTTGATCGCGTACTTGTCGAAGCCCAGGTGCTGGTAGACGCTGTCGAGCAGGTCGCAGAAATCGCGGACCTCATCCACCAGCTGGTCCTCGCGCACGAAGATGTGCGCGTCGTCCTGGGTGAACTGGCGCACGCGCATGATGCCGTGCAGCGCGCCGTGCGGTTCGTTGCGGTGGCAGCAGCCGAATTCGGCCATGCGCAGGGGCAGGTCGCGGTAGCTGGTGATGCCCTGCTTGAAGATCAGCACGTGGGCCGGGCAGTTCATCGGCTTCAAGGCCATCCAGTCGGCCTCGCCGCTGATCACCGGGCCTTCGTCCTCGGTGTTGGGCACTTCGTCGGGGATGACGAACATGTTCTCGCGGTACTTGCCCCAGTGGCCGGACTGTTCCCACTGGCGCGAATCCATCACCTGCGGGGTCTTGACCTCCACGTAACCGGCCTTGTCGAGGCGGCGGCGCATGTAGGATTCGAGCTGCCGCCAGATCAGGTAGCCCTTGGGGTGCCAGAACACGCTGCCGTGGGCTTCGCTCTGCAGGTGGAACAGGTCCATTTCCTGCCCCAGCTTGCGGTGGTCGCGCTTGGCAGCCTCTTCCAGCCGGGTGAGGTGCGCGTCGAGCTGCTTCTTGTTGAGCCAGCCGGTGCCGTAGATGCGGGTCAGCTGCGCGTTCTTCTGGTCGCCGCGCCAGTAGGCGCCCGACACGCGCGTCAGCTTGAAAGCGGCGGGATCGAGCTTGCCGGTGGAGGGCAGGTGCGGACCCCGGCACATGTCGAGCCAGTCGCTGCCGGACCAATAGACGGTCAGTTCCTCGCCCTCGGGCAGTTCGGCGGCCCATTCGGCCTTGAAGGTTTCGCCTTCCGCGCTCCACTTGTCGATCAGCTGCTGGCGGCTCCAGACTTCGCGGCGCAGCGGCTTGTCGGCGCGGATGATCTCGCGCATCTTGTCCTCGATCGCGGGCAGGTCTTCCAGGCTGAACGGCTCGCGGCTGGCGGGCGCCATCACGTCATAGTAAAAGCCGTCGTCGGTCGAAGGGCCGAACGTGATCTGGGTGCCGGGCCACAGCGCCTGGACAGCTTCGGCCAGGACGTGGGCATAGTCGTGCCGCGCCAGTTCCAGCGCCTCCGCCTCGTCGCGCGAAGTCACCAGCGCGGCGGTGCAATCGCCCGGGAAGGGGCGGGTGAGGTCGACCAGTTCGCCGTCGATCCGCGCGGCCAGCGCCGCCTTGGCCAGGCCCGGTCCGATTGCGGCGGCGAGGTCGGCCGGAGTCGATCCGGGCGCCATCTCGCGGACGGAACCATCGGGCAGCGAAATCTTGAGAAGCTCGGTCATTGCCCGCCCTTAGCGGGCAAAGGTGCGCGCCTCAACCTGCGAACTTTCGCTGGCCGGCCAGCACGGTCATGCGCTGCGTTCCGGCCAGCGCCGTACCCTTTTCGCGGACCGTGGCAAGGAAGCGCCACTCGCCGGTCGCGGCCCTGGGGGTCAGCTCGACCGCAAGATAGCCGCGCTGCGAGGTGTCGCACCATTTGAGCGAGGGATTGCGGGCAACGACGTCCTTCGCCAGATCCGGCGGACTGCGCCAGCGGATCGTGTTTTCCGCACCGGGCGAAGTGACCGAATGGCCGGCCATTTCCACCCCCAGCCGCTGCCCCTTGCGATCAAGGTCGGAAGCCCAGGCGTTGTGGCTGTCCCCGGCCAGCACCAGCAGGCTGGCATCGGCCTCCAGCGCCGCCTTGTACAGCCGGTCGCGCGCCGCCGGGTAGCCGTCCCACGCATCCATGTTCCACGGCAGGCCCGCTTTAGAGGCGGCGACCGCCTGCTCGATCCGCTGCTTCAGCCAGTCCGGCGCAGCGGCGGCCATCCCCTCGGCCAGGTTCTGCGGCATGGCGACGGAACCCATCACGATCTGCTGGACCAGCACCTGCCAAGGCTTGCGCCCGCGCGCCGAAGCCTTGAGCCCGCCCGCCAGCCACGCCTCCTGCTCGGCCCCGAGGAGGCCGCGCGACGGGTCCTGCCACTTGCCATCGCGGAAGGCGATCAACGCCGCCTCTGCCTCGGCCGGAGTCTTGCTCTTCAGCACGTCGACCAGCTCGAAGGGTTCGCTGCGGGCGACATGGCGGGTCTCCAGCCGGAACAGGGTGGCCAGCTCTCCGACCTCGTATTTCGCCCAGTAATCGTCCGAGACGGGAAGCCATTCGCGGTAGGCCTTTTCCGAGGCGGCCTTGCGCACCGCCCAGTCGCCCTCGGTGCCGTTCTGGTGGTTCTCGGCGCCGTTTTGCCACGTGTCGTTCGCGGTCTCGTGATCGTCCCAGACGCTGATCATGGGATAGAGCTGGTGGAGGCGCTGGAGATCCGGATCGGCGCGGTAGGTGGCGAAGCGCTCGCGGTATCCGGCCAGCGTCACCGCCTCCTCCAGCGGGCCGACGCGCCCGCCAACCGTCTGTTTTATCGAGGGATAGTTGCCGCGCTGATACTCGTAGAAATAGTCGCCCAGGTGCAGCGCCAGGTCGAAATCCCCCGCTTCCGCCGCATGGGCATAGGCGTTGAACCAGCCGAAGCCGAAGTTGGAGCAGGAAAACACCGCGATCCGGAACTTCGGCACCCTGCCCACCGGCAAGGTCCGCGTCCGCCCGGTAACCGAACGCTCGCCCGACGGCGCGATGAAGCGGTAGTAGTACCACCGCCCCGGCGCCAGGCCCTTCGCCCAGGCCTTGGCGCAGCAATCGTTCGCCGGAGAGGCGAGCGCCTCGCCCTGCGCGGCGATCCGGGAAAAGGCTTCATCCTCAGATAGTTCCCACCTGAGAGTGGTATCCTGCGCACCGGCAAAGCGGGTCCACAGCAGCACCTGCTCCGCCCCCGGCTCGCCGCTCGCCACGCCGTGGGTAAAGCCCCCGCCCACCGCCGCAACCACCGGGGCGGACAGTCCAGCAAGGCCCAGCAGACCGAGCTTGAGGGCGCCGCGCCGATCGGCATGGACAATCGGCGCGGGGGCGGGGGGCGGCAGATGCATGGAGACTCTCCCTGTTTTGCGGGCGAGACTACCGTGGTTTGATGACACCGCAATGGCCGCTTGCCGCCCCGCGCCGCCTCGCGCAGAGAACCCGGATGACCGAGACCCGCTTCCACGCCATGCCCGACGGCCGCCGCATCGCCTTCCGCTTCCTCCCCGGCGCAGGCCCGGCGCTGGTGTTCCTGCCGGGCTACATGTCGGACATGGCCGGCAGCAAGGCGACGGCAGTGCTGGACTGGGCCGGGCGGCAGGGCCGCGCCTGCCTGCTGCTCGACTATTCGGGCTGCGGGGAAAGCGCGGGCGATTTCGCTGATGGCACCCTCTCGCGCTGGCGCGAGGAAGTGCTGGCGCTGATCGAGGCACAGTGCCCCGGACCGGTGGTACTGGTCGGCTCCTCGATGGGCGGCTGGCTGATGCTGCTGGTGGCGCTCGCCGCGCCGCAGCGGGTCCGGGCTCTGGTCGGGATCGCGGCCGCGCCGGACTTCACCGACTGGGGCACCAGCAAGGAACAGCAGGCCGAGCTTGCAGCTGGCCGGGCTGTCTACGAGGAAAACCCCTATGGCCCCGAGCCGACGCCCACCCACCCCGGCTTCTGGGCCGATGGGCAGGCGCAGCGGTTGCTGGGCGGGGAGATCGCGCTGACCTGCCCGGTGCGGCTGCTCCATGGCCAGCGCGACGCCGACGTGCCGTGGGAGATCGCGCTGCGCCTGTCCGCCGCATTGCGTTCAGCCGATGTGCAGGTGACGCTGGTCAAGGACGGGGACCACCGCCTGTCCCGCGACGGGGATATTGCGCTGCTGCTGCGCACCCTTGCCGCCCTGCCCTGAAGGCCCCGCCATGTCCGCCCCGCTTTTCCTGCTAGTCCCCCTGCTCGCCCAGCTTGGCGCGCCGCTGCCGCGTACCGCCATGCCGGAAGTCGATCCCCAGACCCGGCGCGAACAGGCCCAGCCCGCCCCCACCCCCGCCACGACCCGTGAAACGGATTGCATCGTGCTGGTGCGCAGCGATCCGCCCGCCGCGCTCGACTTCGCGGGCAACTGGCGCGACGAAAGCGCCTCGATGAGCGAGCGCGCCGCCGCCGAGCATTGCCGGGGCATGGCCGCCGCCGCGCTCGACCGGTGGGACGATGCGGAGGAAGCCTTCCGCGCCGCGCGCGATTCGACCCCCGCCAATGAGCGCACGGCGCGGGCGCGGCTGGGGCTGCTGGCCGGCAATGCCGCCCTGGCGCGCGGCGAAGCGGGCCGCGCGATCGAGGCGCTCGACGAGGCGCAGAGCGAAGCCATCGGTGCGGCCGACACGAAACTGGGCGGCGAGATCGCGATCGACCGCGCCCGCGCGCTGGTCGCCCTCGGGCGCGAGGCCGATGCCGCCGGTGCCCTTGCCCAGGCGCGGAGCCAGGTGCCTGACAATGCGCAGGGCTGGCTGCTGTCCGCGACGCTCTCGCGCCGCCAGGGCAAGCTGGTGGACGCGCAGGCGCAGATCCAGCACGCAGCCGAATTGCTGCCCATTGATCCGGAAATCGGGCTGGAAGCGGGGGTCATCGCCGCCCTGTCCGGCCGCGACGAGGCCGCCCGCAAGAGCTTCCGGTCGGTGATCACGGCCGCGCCGGGCAGCCCGATTGCCAGGACGGCGCAATCCTACCTTGACCAGCTGGGGCCGGAGGCTTCATCACCCGGGCGATGACCGCTCTTTCCGTCCTCGATCTCGTCCCGGTGCGCGAAGGCGGCAGCATTTCCGCCGCGTTTGCGGACACCGCACAGCTGGCGCAGACTGCCGAAGCGGCTGGTTACAAGCGCTTCTGGGTGGCCGAACATCACGCGATGGAAGGCGTGGCGGGCGGCGCCACCTCGGTCGTGCTCGCCCATGTCGGCGCGGCGACTTCGACGATCCGGATCGGTGCGGGCGGGATCATGCTGCCCAACCACAACCCCTTCGTGATCGCCGAGCAGTTCGGCACGCTGGATGCCCTCTACCCCGGGCGGATCGACCTGGGCCTCGGGCGCGCGCCCGGAGCCGACATGCGCATCGCCCAGGCCCTGCGCCGCGATCTGGCGCGGGTGTCGGAATATTTCCCGCAGGACGTGGTCGAACTGCGCGCGCTGCTGACCGGCGAGCCTGACCTCGGCATCCGCGCTACCCCGGGTTACGGCGCGCAGGTGGAGCTGTGGATGCTCGGCTCCAGCACTTTCGGCGCCCAGCTCGCCGCCGCGCTCGGCCTGCCCTATGCCTTCGCCTCGCACTTCGCGCCGGACCAGCTGGACCATGCGCTGGAGCTTTACCGCCGCCAGTTCCGCCCCTCGCCCGCGCTGGAACGGCCGCACGTGATGGCAGCGATGAACGTCACCTGCGCCGACAGCGACGAGGAAGCCGTGCTGATCGGCTCGTCGATGGACCAGAGCTTCGTCGCGCTGCGCACCGGCACGCCGGGCCGGCTGAAGCCGCCGGTGCCGAACTACCGCCAGACCCTCTCCCCCTCGCTGCTCGCCACGCTGGAACACATGCGCCAGGCGAGCGCGGTCGGATCGCCCGCCACGGTGGAGCGCGAGATCGGCAAATTCCTCGAGCGCACCCGCGCGGACGAGATCATCGTCTCGGGCGCCACCTTCGATCCCGCAGCGCGCCGACGCTCGCTGGAACTGACCGCGAAAGTCTTCGCCCAGGGCGCTTGACGTAGCGGCATACGGCTTGCGACCGCGACCGGTTGGTTCTAGACTGCGCAAAGATGCTACCGAAGATAGCAATAATATTTCCGCAGGACAGAGGTGGCCGTGCCGCCTGAGGAGCGCATGCGATGAGTTCGAATTCCGTCCGCAAGGTTGATCGCGCAGAAGTCGCGCAGGCCCTGTCAGCCCGGCTCGCCGCTTCGGTCCTGCCCGGCGATCCGCCGCTGGGAGGCGAGGCGCTGGACCGCGCGGCCCGGTTCCTGCTGGGCGCGGCTGGGCGGCGTATTGGCGGCGAACCGTCGATCGTGATCGAATCGGTTGCCGGTGCGGCCAGCGAACGCTTCATGCGGGTCGCCATCATCAATGACGACATGCCGTTCCTGGTCGATTCAATTGCCTCGACCGTCGCGGCGCATGGTCTCGCCATCGACCGGCTGCTGCATCCGGTGGTGCCCGTCCGCCGCGATTCCGTCGGCGTGCTGGCCGAGATCCCCGCCGGGGATGCTGCGGGCGAGAAGCGCGAGTCGATGGTCTACCTCGAAACCCAGCGCGGCGATGCGCGCGCGCGGCGCCAGCTTGCCCAGGCGCTGGAGGCCACCCTGACCGACGTTCGCGCCGCCGTGGCCGACTGGCCGGCGATGCAGGCTGCGATGGCCAGCGATGCCGATGCCTGCGCCGACAGCGAGGGCGCGGCCCTGCTGCGCTGGTTCAAGGACGGGATGCTGACCCAGCTTGGCCATGTCGTGCGCCGCCGCGACGGCAGCCAGGACGGCGCGCTGGGCATCTGCCGCACCAGCGCCGCAACCCTGCTCGGTCCGATTTCCTTCGAACGGGCCTTCGCATGGTTCGAGGGCCAGACCCGAGGGGCGCGGATCCCGCTGGTGGTCAAGTCCAACCGGATCAGCAATGTCCACCGTCGCACCCCGATCGACCTGTTCATCCTCCCGCTGCTGGAGGATGGGCGGATCGCCGCGCTGTCGGTCCATGCCGGGATCTGGACCAGCGCCGCCCTGGCCGCCGCGCCGACCCAGGTGCCGCGGATGCGTTCGCAGCTGGCCGATCTGGCCACCCGGTTCGGGTTCTCGGCACAGGGCCACGCCGGCAAGGCCCTGGTCCACGCTTTCACGCAGCTGCCCCACGACGTGTTGTTGAGCTTTGCCGATGCGGACATCGAGCGCGTCGCGACCACGGCGATGAGCCTGACCGACCGCCCCCGCGCCCGGCTGGCGCTGGTCGCCGCGCCGCTGATGCGGCACCTGTTCGCGTTCGTGTGGCTGCCGCGCGATGCCATGTCCACCGGCACCCGGTTGCAGGTTCAGGCCATGCTGATCGAGGCCTGCAAGGCCCCGCTGCTGGACTGGAGCGTCGAGATCGAGGGCGCGCTGGCGCTGATGCGCTTTGTCATCGACCTGCCCGAGGTCGCCACCATCCCGGACGAGACCGCACTCAATGCACGGCTGCAGGCCATGCTGCGCGGCTGGACCGAAGCGGTCGAAGGCGAACTCGCCGCCAGCGAAGATTCCTCGCGCGCCGCCGCGATGGCGCTGCGCTTTGCCGATGCCTTCCCGCTGGCCTACCGCAGCGAATACGGCGCGGGCGAGGCTGCGCGCGACATCGCCCGGCTGCGCCGCCTGGCCGGCGAGGGAGAGACCGGACCGCGCCGGGGCGTGCGGTTCCATGTCATGCCTGGTGACGATGCGGGCGTGCTGCGGCTCAAGCTCTACCAGCGCGGCGGCGCCTTCTGCCTGTCGGACTCGGTTCCCGCGCTGGAAAACTTCGGCTTCCGGGTGATCGAGGACATCCCGACCGATCTCGACGAAGGGCGGATGGGCACGATCCACGATTTCGTGCTGGCCCTGCCCGCCGGCATGACGCCCGAGCGGCTGCTGGCGCGCGCCGACACCATCGAGGCGGCGATTGCCGAAGTGCTCAACGGCGCGGCAGAGGACGATCCCTTCAACCGCCTGATCACCGCCGTGGAACTCGCCGCGCGCGAGGCGAACTGGCTCCGCGCATGGTATCGCTACCTGCGGCAGGCCGGGCTCAACTTCTCGGTGCCGACCGTGGTCGATGCGCTGCAGAACGCACCCATGGTGGTGCGCGGCCTGATCGCGCTGTTCCTGTGCCGCCACGATCCGGCTTTCGCCGGGGACCGCGCGGCGGCGGAAGAGGCCGCGCAGGCGGCGATCCGCGACGGCTTGTCGCAGGTGGCGGCGATCAACGACGACCGCCTGCTGCGCCAGTACCGCGCCGTGGTGGAAGCGATGCTGCGCACCAATGCCTTCGCCCCCGCCGGAGCCGACGCGCTGGCCTTCAAGCTCGATTCCGCACTCATCCCCGGCCTGCCGAAGCCGCTGCCGTGGCGCGAAATCTTCGTCTATTCGCGGCGCGTCGAAGGCATTCACCTGCGCGCCGGCCCGGTGGCACGCGGGGGCCTGCGCTGGTCCGACCGGCGCGACGACTTCCGCACCGAAATCCTCGGGCTGATGAAGGCCCAGCGGGTCAAGAACGCCGTGATCGTGCCGACCGGGGCCAAGGGCGGCTTCTATCCCAAGCAGTTGCCCAATCCCGCGCTGGACCGGGACGGCTGGCTGGCCGAGGGCAAGGAAAGCTACAAGCTGTTCATCCGCACCCTGCTGTCGATCACCGACAACATCGTGGAGGGCAAGGTCGTCCACCCTGCTGGCGTGGCGGTGCGCGACGGGGAAGACCCCTACTTCGTGGTCGCCGCAGACAAGGGCACCGCGACCTTCTCCGACACGGCCAATGCGCTGGCCGAGGAACGCGACTTCTGGCTGGACGATGCCTTCGCCAGCGGCGGCTCCAAGGGCTATGACCACAAGGCCATGGGCATCACCGCGCGCGGTGCCTGGCTTTCGGTCCAACGCCATTTCCTGGAACTGGGCGTGGACGTCCAGACCCAGCCGGTGCGCGTTGCGGGCTGCGGCGACATGTCGGGCGACGTGTTCGGCAACGGCATGCTGCTGTCGCAGGCGCTGAAAGTGGTCGCCGCCTTCGACCACCGCCACGTGTTCCTCGATCCCGATCCCGACCCGGCGAAGAGCTGGGAGGAGCGGGCGCGGCTGTTTGCCCTGCCACGCTCCAGCTGGGACGATTACGACAAGGCGCTGATCTCGAAGGGCGGCGGAGTCTTCGCCCGCAGCCTCAAGGAAATTCCCCTATCCCCGCAAGTCCAGGCCATGCTCGGGCTGGACCAGGCCAGCATCGATCCCGACAGCCTGATCACCGCGATCCTCAAGGCCGAAGTCGACCTGCTGTGGTTCGGCGGGATCGGCACCTATGTGAAGGCCAGCAGCGAGAACAACGTCCAGGTCGGCGATCCGGCCAACGACGCGCTGCGGATCAACGGCGCGGATGTCCGTGCCCGGGTGATCGGCGAGGGCGCGAACCTTGGCTGCACCCAGGCGGGCCGGATCGAGTTCGCCCTGCAGGGGGCGAGCGGCGCCGGCGGGCGCGGCAATGCCGACTTCATCGACAACAGCGCGGGCGTCGACTGCTCGGACAACGAGGTCAACATCAAGATCGCGCTCGCCGCCGCCAAGCGCGCCGGACGGCTGACCGAGGACGAGCGGGTGGACCTGCTTGCGGCGATGACCGACGAGGTGGCCGCGCTGGTGCTGGAGGACAACCGGCTTCAGGCGCTCGCCCTTTCCATCGCCGAAGCGGGCGGCGCATCGGCAACGGCCGCCCACCTGCGGCTGGTCGAGGCGCTTGAGGCCAGCGGACAGCTCGACCGCCGCACCGAAGGCCTGGCCGAGAACGAGGCGCTGCTTCGCCGCGCAAGCGACGGGCGCGGGCTGACCCGTCCGGAACTGGCCGTGCTGCTGTCCAGCGCCAAGCTGGCGCTGCAGGATGCGCTGGAACGCTCCGACGTGGTCGACGATCCGGGCCTTGCCGCTGACCTGCTGGCAGCTTTCCCCTCCCCGATGCGCGAGCGGTTCGAGCCGGAGATTCTGGGCCACCGCCTGCGCCGCGAGATCGTCGCGACCAAGCTTGCCAACCGCATGGTCAACCGGCTGGGCCTGATCCATCCCTTCGAACTCGCGGAGGAAGAAGGCGCGACCCTGGCCCAGGTCGCGGCGGCCTTTGTCGCGGTCGAGCGGCTGTTCGGGATGCAGGCGGTGTGGCAGGCGCTGGAAGCCACTGCCATGCCCGAAAGCGCGCGGGTGCTGCTGTTCGAGCGCGCTGCCGCAGCGATGACCGATCACATGGCCGACGTGCTGCGCGCCGGGGCCGGATCGGTTGCGGCGTCCAGGCTGGTCGCGGACCTTGGCCCCGACGTGGCCGCCCTGGCGGACGGCACCGCCACGCTGCTCGCGGCCGAGGCTCGCGCGCAGTCGGCGCGGATGCTGGCGCGCTTTTCCGCCGCCGGAGCGCCGGAGGCGGAAGCGGCGATGGTGACCCGGCTGTTCGATCTCGACGGATCGGTCGGCCTCGCCCGGCTGGCGAGGGAAGCCGGCGTTGCCCCGCAGGCTGTGACCCAGGGCTTCACCGATCTCGGCGCGCGGCTGGGGCTGGACTGGGCGCAGATGACCGCTGCGCGAATGAGCCCGTCCGATCCCTGGGAGCGCCTGCTGATCAACGGTCTCGCCCGCGATTTCCAGCAGATGCGGCTCGATTTCCTGCGGCGGGCGATGGGCGCCGGGAACGATCCCGCCGCTGCCGTGGCCCGCTGGGCAGACGAGCACGCGCTGGCCGTCGCCCAGTTCCGCAAGGTGGTCGCCCGCGCCCAGGCAGCGGCTCCGGTGGCTCCGGCGATGCTGGCCCAGATCGCCAGCCAGGCCCGCAACCTGCTGGGGCGCTAAGCCAGGCGTTCCAGCGCCCAGCGCGCTGCATCGGCGACGGCCTCGTCCGGGTCGCCGAGCAGCGCGCGCACTTGTGGCAACAGCGCAGGATCGTCGCTATTTCCTGCGGCATAAAGGCAATTGCGCACGAACCGGTCCCGCCCGATCCGCTTGATCGGTGAGCCGGAGAACAGCGCGCGGAAGCCCCCGTCATCGAGCGCCAGCAGCTCGGCGAGGCGCGGTGCGGTCAGCTCCGCGCGCGGCAGGAAGGCGCGGTTGGCGGCGGCGGCAGAGGCGAACTTGTTCCACGGACAGACCGCCAGGCAATCGTCGCAGCCATAGATCCGGTTGCCCAGCGCGGCGCGGAATTCCTCGGCCACCGGGCCCTTGTGTTCGATAGTCAGATAGGAAATGCAGCGCCGCGCATCGAGACGGTAGGGTTCGGGAAAGGCCCGTGTCGGGCAGGCGCGCTGGCAGGCGTCGCACGATCCGCAGCTATCCCGCGCCGGCTGGTCGGGTGCGAAGTCGAGCGTGGTGTAGATCGCGCCGAGGAACAGCCACGAACCATGTTCGCGGCTGACGAGGTTGGTGTGTTTGCCCTGCCAGCCGATCCCGGCGGCCTGCCCCAGCGGCTTTTCCATGACCGGCGCGGTATCGACGAAGACCTTCACCCCGATGCCGTCCGGCGCCTCGCTCAGCCTGCGCTTCGCCGCCTCGGCGACCAGCCAGCGGGCGAGCGCCTTCAGCGCCTTTTTCACCGTATCGTGGTAATCCCGCCCCTGTGCGTAGACCGAAATGCGCGCGCGGTCCGGGTGGTCGGCCAGGGCCAGCGGGTCGGCGGCAGGGGCATAACTCATCCCCAGCGCGATCACGCTGCGCGCTTCGCCCCACAGCCCTTGCGGACTGCGGCGGTGGTGGAGACGGTCGGCCATCCAGGCCATCTGCCCATGCATCCCCTCGTCCAGCCAGCGCTCCAGCCGGGCGGCGCGGGCAGCGTCCTCTGCCGCAGGCGCAATGCCGAACGCGGCGAAGCCCAACCGGCGAGCCTCGGCTTCCAGATCATGCCTGAGAGACTGGATGGACGCCGCGTTAACCAAGTTCCTGTTGCTCCTGTTGACGGGCCCGGCGATACCTGCCCGTTCCATGAAACTAGGGGAAGGACCGATGGCGGGCAACGCGGGCAATGCTGAGACGCGCCCCCTCGCCATCGAGGCGCGCGGACTGGTCAAGCGGTTCGATGGGTTCACCGCCGTCGACGGCGTCGATCTGGCCGTGCCGGAAGGCTCGATCTACGGCATTCTCGGCCCCAATGGCGCGGGCAAGACCACGACTCTCAGGATGCTGCTGGGAATCATCGATCCCGACGTGGGACTGCGCCGCGTGCTGGGACACGACCGCCCGCACGAAGTGGCCCACACCATCGGCTACCTGCCCGAGGAGCGCGGGCTCTACCCGGCGATGAAGGCCTATGAAGCCATTGCCTTCCTCGGCGCGCTGCGCGGCCTGCCGCTGGCCGAGGGACGGCGGCGCGGGCGCGAACTGCTGGAGGAACATGGCCTCGGCTATGCCGCCGACCGCCAGATCCGCCAGCTGTCCAAGGGCATGGCCCAGCAGGTCCAGCTGCTGGGCACACTGGTCCACGACCCCCGGCTGGTGGTGTTCGACGAACCGTTCTCCGGCCTCGACGCGCTCAACCAGGGCAAGCTGGAGCGGATGATCCGCGCGCTGGCTGCCAAGGGCACCACGGTAATCTTCTCCACTCACGTCATCGCCCATGCCGAACGGCTGTGCGACGAGGTAGCGATCATCGCCGGGGGCAAGGTGCCCTTCGCGGGGCCGGTCGACGTCGCGCGCGACCGGATCCGCCCGCAGGTGCGGCTGGAAACCCGCGCCAGCGACGGACCGTGGCGTTCGGCTTTGCCCGCCGAGGCGCGACACGAGGGCAATTTCTGGTATTTCTCGCTCCCCGAAAGCGGGATCGAGCCGCTGCTGCGCGCCCTGATCGAAGGCGAGGCGGGGATTCTGTCGCTGTCGATCGAACGCGCCGGGCTGCACGATGCCTTCGTCGCCATCGCGGGCGAAGCCGCCGCGCGCGCGCTTGAGGAAGAGAAAGAGGAGGCCCGCCGATGAGCGAGCAGCGCCGCAGCGGGCGGCTTTCCACCCTGGCCGCCGCCTATGTCGTCGCACGCCGCGATTTCGTGGCGATCCTCTTTTCGCGCAGCTTCATCTTCTTCCTGCTGGGACCGCTCTTCCCGATCGTGGTCGGCGGTCTTGCCGGCGGGATCGGCCAATCGGTCAAGGAACAGGCCGACCGCCCGGAACTCGGCATCGCCATGTCCGCCGAGGACGTGGCCGCTATGCGCAGTGCCCACCAGCGCATTGCCGGGCAGATCGGCCTATCGATGCCGGTGCTGGTGACAGTGAAGGAACTTGCCCCGGGTGAAGCCTTCGACCCGGCTGCCGCCATGCGCGCCAACCGCGCCAACCTTGCCGCGATCGTCACGGGCACGCCGGCCGCGCCCGTCCTGACCGGCCCGGACGAGCGGATCCGCGACTGGCAGGGCCGGGTTGCACTGCTTGCCGCAGAGGCCCGCGCCTCAAGCCCTGCCACCTATCCCGAGGTGACACTGGCCGGGATCGCCACCAGCAAGGCCGACCAGACCCACAGCCGGCTGGTGACCGCGCAGCTGGGGCAGACCGTGCTGTTCCTCCTCACCATGCTGCTTGCCGGCATGGTCCTGTCGAACCTGGTGGAGGAAAAGGGCAACAAGATCATCGAGGTGCTGGCAGCGGCGATTCCGATGGACGCGGTGTTTCTGGGCAAGCTGTTCGCGATGCTGGCGGTTTCGTGGGTGGGGATCACCGTCTGGGGCCTGACCGGCAGCGCCGTCTGGCTGGCCGCGGGGGGCAGCCTGCAGGACTATCCGGCCCCGGCGCTGGGTTGGCCCACGTTCCTGGCGCTGGGCGTGGTCTATTTCTCGCTCGGCTATCTCCTGCTGGGGTCGATCTTCCTCGCAATCGGCTCGATGGCCAGCACCGTGCGCGAGGTGCAGACGCTGTCGATGCCGGTCACCATGCTCCAGCTGCTCAACTTCTTCTTCGCCAGCTACGCCCTGTCGCGCAGCGGCACGGCGGTGGAACTGGCCGCAATTGCCGTCCCGTTCAGCTCGCCATTCGCGATGCTGGCCCGCGCGGCGCAGGACGGGGCGGTTTGGCCGCATGTCGCGGCGATCGGCTGGCAATTGCTGTGGGTGGCCGTGCTGGTGCGCGGCGGCGCGGCGCTGTTCCGCAAGCGGGTGATGAAAAGCGGGCCGGCCGGCACGGTGAAGCGCTCGTTGTGGCAGCGGCTCCGCTCGGCCTGAATGGACCTTGGGGCAGTTCACCGAGGCGCTATTGACTCTCTGGTAAGTTCGGCGGGATAAGTCTCTCCAGACAACCTATATGCGCGGATCAACGCGCGGGAGATATCTGGAATGGCCACGCAGCCGATCACCGCCGAACAGCCGTTCACCTATCGCCGTTCGCCCAGCGCCAGCGAGGCGTTCGAAGGCTGGCTGAAGGAACACGGGCAGGAACTGCCGAGGCACACCCATCCCTGGGACGTGTCGCGCTCGGACATCTATGTCGAGGATCGCTGGCAGCCGATCTTTGCCGAAATGCGCGCCAAGGCCCCGGTCAACAAGGTGATCGGCAGCCCCTATGGCGATTACTGGAACGTCACCACGGTCCAGACCATCCAGCACGTCGAGGCCCTGCCCGACCTTTACTCCTCATCGTGGGACCGGGGGGGCATCACCATCGGCGATCCGCCAGCCGACATCGACCCCGCCGTCCTGGCCGAGCGCCGCCTGCCGATGTTCATCGCGATGGACCGCCCGCACCACACCGGCCAGCGCCGCACCGTGGCCCCGGCCTTCACCCCGGGCGAGATCGAGAAGATGGCTGCCGAAGTGCGCATGCGCACCCAGGCCGTGCTCGACAGCCTGCCCTGGGGCGAGCAGTTCGACTGGGTCGACAAGGTGTCGATCGAACTGACCACCGGCATGCTGGCGATCCTGTTCGGCTTCCCGTGGGAGGACCGCCGCCTGCTGACCTTCTGGTCCGACTGGGCGGGCGATGTCGAACTCGGCCTCGCGCGCGGACTTGCGGACACGCGCTTCGCGATCCTCAGCGAAATGGCGCATTACTTCCAGCGCCTGTGGATGGAGCGCACCGGCGCACCGCCCAGCCGCGATCTCATCTCGATGATGATCCATTCCGACGCGATGAGCCAGATGAGCCCGCAGGAGTTCATGGGCAACCTGGTGCTGCTGATCGTTGGCGGCAACGACACCACCCGCAACACCATGTCGGGCATCGTCCACGCGCTCGACAAGTTCCCCGACCAGCGCGCCATGTTTGAAAACGATACCTCGGTGATCCCCAACGCGGTGCAGGAATGCATCCGCTATGTCACTCCGCTCGCCCACATGCGCCGCACCGCGCTGCAGGATGCGGAACTGTTCGGGCAGGAGATCAAGGCCGGCGACAAGCTGATCCTGTGGTACATTTCCGCCAACCGTGACGAGGCCGTGTTCAAGGACGCCGACAAGCTGATCATCACGCGCGAGAATGCCCGCCGGCACCTCTCGTTCGGCTATGGCATCCACCGCTGCGTCGGCGCGCGGCTGGCCGAACTTCAGCTGAAGATCCTGCTGGAGGAAATGCACGAGCGGCGCATGCGCGTGCGGGTGACCGGCAAGGCAGAGCGGGTGCGGGCAAACTTCGTCCACGGCTTCCGCAAGCTGGAGACCACGCTGGAGAAGTTCTGAGGGCGGCGGTCCTTCGGGACAGGTTGAACCCGGCGCGCTTCCGGCCCACCTTGTGCAGCGCGGGGCGCGCGAAAGGACCGGAGATGATCGACAGACGCGGAGTGCTCGGCTGGCTGGGGATCGGCGCATCGCTGCCGGTCCTTGCGGCCTGCGGCGGGCAGGCGGAGGCGCGCGGGTTTCCCGTGAAGTACAGCGATGCCGAATGGCGCCGGCGCCTGACCAGGGAACAGTACCACATCCTGCGCGGCAAGGGCACGGAGGTGCCGTTCAGCTCGCCGCTGCTCAAGGAACACCGCAGGGGAGTGTTCGCCTGCGCTGCGGACGGAAACCGGCTCTACTCGTCCGACACCAAGTATGACAGCAAGACCGGTTGGCCCAGCTTCTGGAAGCCGCTTCCCGGCGCGATCGCCACGGGGACCGATTGGGACGCGGGCTATCCGCGCACCGAAGTTCACTGCGCCCGCTGCGGCGGGCACCTGGGCCATGTGTTCGACGACGGGCCAAAGCCGACCGGCCTGCGCTATTGCATGAATGGCGACGCGATGGTCTTCGTGCCGGCCTGACATCCGCGTCGGATAGCCGGACCCAGGCCTAACCGCGCCCTGAAGCCGGCCTTGCCGCAGGCTGGACCAGTCCAGCCAGTTGCAGCCGGGCAGCAAGCGTTGCGAGTTCGTCGAGCCGGAACCCGGTGTGGAATACCACGCCGTGGGCGGTCCCCCGCCGCCACCGGACCCGCCCGGCCAGGGGCGGCAGCCCCTCCGCCTCGATCAGCAGCGGCTGGCGCAAGGCCAGGACGATGTCGGATTCGATCAGCGCACCATGCTGCGAAAGATCGCGCAGTAGCGCGCCGCGCGTTATGCCATGCGCCTCGACCAGGATGGGAAGCTGCAGCTTCAGGCGGATCTGGCGGCGCGGGTATTGGTTGGTCTCTTCCAGCAGCGCGTGAACATCCACCGTGCCGCCGCAAAACTGGAAGCCCGCGTGATCATCACGTTCCCACACCGGCTCCACCGCATAGCGCGTGCCGTTGCCCAGTTCGAGCTCATAGGCGGCGCCCTTCGGCAGGTTGTGAAACAGGCGCGCCTTGAAGCCGGTGGCCGACGCGTCGCGCAGGATACACAGGAATTCCTGCCCGTCGCACACCAGTTTCCCCGCACGCAACATCAGCGCATAGCGCTGGGCCGCGCGCTGCTCTGCGGCCGCGCTTGCGCAATCCTGCTCCCTTGCCTGACCCATAGCTCTGCTCCGCACACCGGAATCCTTGTCCCACAAACTGGAGCTACAAGAGTCGCGCTAAGGAATCGGTAAGGATGCCCCTAGGGCCTTCGACGCCCGTGGTCCCAACCGGCCCTCGGGCGGGCGGACACAAGCACCGATCACGGCGGCCGCCTTTCGAAGGGCCCGAAACCTGCAGGTCGGCAGGTCTCAGCAATGCCATTTCCCGGGGACTGGGCCGCTCCGACCTGACCCAGATCGATGATAATAATGCGAATGAGTTGCAATAAAGCAGGGTTTCTGCGAATGGCTCGCAGGACTGTTGCGAATGATTCGCAACACCTTGTGAAGGGGTTTGTGGGGTGAGCGGCAAAATGCGGACGATTGGCTTTTGGGCTGGCATTGGCGCCGCGATCTGCCTGCCTGCCAGCGCGATGGCGCAGGCGCCTGACATTCCTGCCAACCTTTCGGTCGGCGGCATGTTCATGGCGGCCGACTGGATCGTGAAGCTGGTCATGATCGGATTGCTGATCGCCTCACTGGTCACCTGGACCGTGTTCGTCGCCAAGGTTCTGGAACTGCGCAAGGCGACGGCGAACCAGCAGGCCATTCATGACGGCGTGATTGCGCTGCGCTCGCTTGGCGATGCCAAGGCCAATCCCGCAGTCGCCAGTTCGCCGCTGGTGCGCGAGGCGGGCGAGGAGTTGGCCCTCTCGGCAGACGCGCTCAGCGATACCGATGGCATCAAGGAGCGGGTGGTTTCCCGTTTCGAACGGCACGAAGCAGCCGAGGCCCGGCGCATGACCCGCGGCGTCAATGTGGTGGCCACCATCGGCGCGACCGCGCCATTCGTCGGCCTGTTCGGCACGGTGTGGGGCATCATGAACAGCTTCATCGGCATTGCCGAGCAGCAGACCACCAACCTCGCCGTTGTTGCCCCCGGAATTGCCGAGGCCCTGCTGGCGACTGCGCTGGGTCTGGTCGCGGCGATCCCTTCCGTGGTCATCTACAACCATTTCAGCCGACAGATCGCGGCCCACCGGGCGCTGGTTTCCGATACGGCAGCGGCCATCCTGCGCCTCGTCTCGCGCGATCTCAGCCGCGGCACGACCGGCGTGGGCAGGAACTGACATGGCCATCCGGCTTCGCGACAGCAGCGACGACCTGCCGGTCAACCACGAGATCAACGTTACCCCGTTCATCGACGTGATGCTGGTGCTGCTGATCATCTTCATGGTGGCCGCTCCGCTGGCAACAGTCGATGTGAAGGTCGATCTGCCGGTGTCCACCGCGCAGCCCGCGCCAAAGCCGGACAAGCCGGTGTTCCTGTCGATTCAGGCCGACGGACGCATGCTGGTGGGCGAACGCGAAGTGACTGCGGCCACCCTGGGTCAGGCGGTCGAAACGGCGACGGGCGGCGATCGCGAACAGCGGGTGTTCCTGCGGGCCGACAAGGCGATCACCTATGACACGATCATGCAGGCCATGAACGGCTTGCGCGCGGCGGGATACCTGCACGTCGCGCTGGTCGGGGCGGAAGGCGCCGGTCAGTGAGCGCCATGGCGATCGATGCCCGGGACCGGCAGAACTGGACGACTGCCGGACTGGTGGCGCTTGCCGCCCATGCCGGCGTGGCGGCGCTGGTGCTGGCGTGGTCCCGCCCGTCAGTGCCTCCCGCGCCGGAACCCGTGGTTCTGATCGAACTTCCACCCGAGGCAGCCCCTGCGCCTGCCGAAGCGGCGCAGCAGGCGGAGGAGCAGCCCGTGCCGGACTTGACGCCGCAGCGGCCTGAAACGCCGCCCATCGAAATCCCGCCGGTGAGCGCGCCATTGCCGAGCAAGGCGGTAACCCTGCCGCCGCCTCCGCCATCCCCGCCCGTGCGAGCCGCGGCTTCTGCGCCTGCTGCCGCGCCGGCCAATCCGGTTGCCATCGCTCCCGCCGGCACGGGAACCGGAGCAAGCACCGCGCCAGGCAACGATCCACGCGCCAAGCGGCAGGAGGCGGACTATTTCACCCTGGTCAGCGCGCACCTCAATCGCCGCAAGGTCTATCCGGCCGCCGGCCGCCAGGCCCGCCAGCAGGGCGTCGTGACGGTCCGTTTCACCGTGGACCGCAACGGCAATGTATCGGGCGTCTCGATCAAGCGCAGCAGCGGTCACGAACTGCTCGACACCGCCACCCTCGAGCTTCTGCAACGGGTCGCCCCCCTGCCGCGCATGCCGACTTCCATGCAGCGCGACAGCGTCACCCTGTCGCTCCCCATCGATTACTCGCTTCGAACCAGTTGAAAGAAAGGTAGTTTCCCATGAGCAAGAGCAAGCGCGCAATTCTGCGCTCTGGAATCGTGCGACCTGTCAGCTTGCGCCAGAAGCGTGCGAGCCTGGTCCTCGGCATGAGCGCGGCATTGCTGGCCGGTCCGGCCCTGGCCCAGTCTGCGGAGCCGGACGAGGTTGAACTTGATACCCTGCGGATCGAGGACAAGGCCGCCGACGTCAATCCCTACACCCAGAAGGGCGCGCCCTATAAGGCCCGCGTATCCGGCGACCCGCGCCGGGTGAAGCCGCTGGCGGAAACCCCCGCGACCATCCAGGTGCTGACCGCCACCCAGATCGAGGAATCGGGGGAAACGGACCTGCGCGATGTGCTGGACGGCGTGCCGGGCGTCACGGTCGGCACCGGCGAGAACGGCAACGCATTCGGCGATCGCTACATCATCCGCGGGCAGGAAGTGCGCTCGGACGTGTTTGTCGATGGGCTGCGCGATCCCGGCATGACCACGCGGGAGAGCTTCGCGGTCGAGCAGATCGAAGTGACCAAGGGCCCAAGCTCCAGCTTTGGCGGGCGCGGCACCACCGGCGGCGCGGTCAATTCCATCACCAAGCAGGCCAGCACCGACTACAACTTCAACCGCGTCGATCTGGGCGTCGGCACCGACAACTTCTGGCGCGGCACGCTTGATTCCAACTGGCGCGTTTCCGATGATGTCGCCGTCCGCGCGAACCTGCTTTACACCTCGGAAGACGTCCCGAACCGCAAGCCGTCCGACCGCGAGCGCTGGGGCGGCGCGCTCTCCGCTTCGCTGCGCATTTCGGACAGCGTGCGGTTGCTGCTCGACTATTACCACCTGACCGCGAACGACACCCCGGATCTTGGCGGCTATGTGCCGGCCCCCACCGGCACGGCCGGCAACGTCGCTATCCATGGCCCATGGAACGAGGTTCCCGCCTATGCGCAGAAGGGCGATTTCCTGAAATCGGAAGTCGACACGTTCACCGCGCGGGTGTTCATCGAACCGTTCGAGGGGTTCAGGATCATCAATTCGACCCGCTATGGCATGACGAGCAACGGCTATGTCGTGACCGGTCTGCGCGGTGGTGCCTATGATCAGGCGGCGAACAGCTATGCCCCGCTGACGCTCAGCAGCCACCAAGGCTGGCAGGATGTCGATTACTTCGTCAACCAGCTCAACGTGTTCGGCGAGTTCAATACCGGCGCGATCAGGCATTCGCTGATCGCCGGCGCCGAATATTCCGATCTCAAGGTCGTGAACGGGGTTTACCAGCTCACCAACAGCGGCGGGTTCAACTGCCAGACTTCCGGCACCGGCGCGTTCAACGCCTATTGCCTGACCGTTGCGGGCGCTGACCGGGCGCTGGTTTCCGGCGACATCAACGATATCCTGGGCCGCTCGGCCACCAAGGGCAACTGGGACAGCGACTGGCGAGTGAAGACCATGTCGCTCTACCTGATGGACACGATCGACATCACCCCGTGGCTGACGCTGCACGGCGGGCTGCGCATGGATTCCTTCACCTACAGCAACGTCATCCAGAACACGACCACGCTGGCCCAGACGACTTACCGCTACGGCGACACCCTGTGGAACGGCCATGCCGGCCTGGTTATCAAGCCGGCCGAAGAGGGCATCATTTATGTCACCTGGGGGACATCCAAGGAGATCAACGGCGGCGAATCCGACCTGGGCAGCAATTGCGGCTATGGCGGCGTCTGCATCGTCAACGGCGTGTCCGACGTGGGTGACGGCGCTCCGGAAAGCGCCACGAACATTGAAATCGGCACGAAGTGGGACCTGTTCGATGATCGCCTGCTGATCCAGGCTGCCGTATTCCAGCTGACCAAGGACGACGTGTTCGAATCCGGTTCGGCCGGCAGCTATTCCACGTTCGGCTCGCTCAACACCGGCAAGCACCGCATCCGGGGGATCGAGTTGGGCCTGGTCGGTAACATCACCGAAAAGCTGAGCGGGCAGGTCGCGGCGACCTTCATGGAATCGGAAATCCTGAAGACCAACCAGCAGCCCCCGGCAAGTGCCCCGGCCGGATCGACCCTGGTCGGCAAGCGCCTGTCCAATTTCGCGAACACCGCCTTCTCGGCCCAGTTGCGTTACCAGGCAACGGACGCCTTCAGCTTTGGCGGCACCGCGACCTACAAGAGCGCGATGTATACAGGTCAGCCGGACAGCCCGGCCGCCTATGACTTTACGCTCGACGTGAACCGCTACAAGGTTCCGTCCTACTGGGTGTTCGATGCTTTCGTGAACTACAAGTTCAACGAGAACTTCTCCGCCCGGCTGAACATCAATAACGTCGGCAACAAGGACTATTACCTGGCCGGTTATCAAAGCGGTCATTTCCTTTACAAGGGCGATGAGCGTCGTGCGACGCTGACCCTGACGGGACGGTTCTGATGCCAGGCCGGGGGGCGGTTTTCGCTCCCCGGCTCACAGCCCACACTTGCGGAAAGTCCCATGCTGACAATTATCGAGAATGTCCTCAGCGCCGAGGAAGTGCGCCAGTTCCGGGAAAAGCTGGCCTCAGCCGATTGGCAGGACGGGGCGGCGACGGCGGGCACCCGCTCGGTCGCGGTCAAGCAGAACCTCCAGCTTGACCGCCGCGATCCGCTGGCGCTCGAACTGGGCAACACGATCCTGCGCAAGCTGGGGCACAATCCCGTGTTTGTCTCGGCCGCCCTGGCCGAGAAGATCTGGCCGCCGGTGTTCAACTGCTATCAGGACGGCGGCCATTACGGCACCCATTCGGATGCCGCGCTCATGCGGCTGCCCGAAGCAAATCTGACCATCCGCAGCGATCTTTCGGCCACCGTTTTCCTGTCAGACCCTGAAGACTACGAAGGGGGTGAACTCGTCATCGAGGAGCAATTCGGCGGCCAGGCGGTGAAGCTCGCCGCCGGTGACATGGTGCTTTACCCATCGTCGAGCCTGCACCAGGTCACCCCGGTGACGCGGGGGCAGCGCGTCTGCGCGATCATGTGGATGCAAAGTGCCGTGGCCGATACGTCGGCGCGCGCCCTGCTGTTCGATCTCGACCAGTCGATCCAGTCGCTTTCGGTCGGAAGGGCGAAGGACGATGAGGACATCGACCGGCTGATCCATGTCTACCACAACCTGCTGCGACGTTGGGCGCAGCCATGACGGGACGGTTCACCCGGCCCTTGTTCTGGTTTGCGCTGGCCTTGCCGGCGCTGCTGATGCTTTCCGACCTTGCGCGCGGTGCGGTGCTGGCCATGGATCTCCTGCACCCAAGCGGCGAACTTTCCGTGCGGTTGGTGATCGCCGCCATGCTGGCCGGGCCGCTGGCCGGCGTGTTCGGCCCCAGCCGCTTCTTCCAGGGCTGGCTGGCGATACGCCGCAACCTGGGCGTGGCCGCCTTCGGTTACGCCATGCTCCACCTGATCTTCTATTTCGTCGACATGGGCGCGATCGCGGTCATTCTAGACGAGCTTGCGCTCCCTTCCATCTGGACTGGCTGGCTGGCCCTGGCGCTGATGGCCGTGCCCGCCGCAATCAGCTTCGACCAGGCGATGCGCAAGATGGGTCGCCACAAATGGAAGACCGCACAGCGGCTGGTTTACCCCTGTCTTCTGCTTTCCCTGGTCCACTGGCTGCTGCTCGACTGGAAATGGCAGCCGGCTGCCGTTCACCTGGCGCCATTGGCAATGGCCTGGGCTGCCTTGCTCGTCGTCCGCCACAGGACTCGTATTTCTGAAAGGAACCCCGCCGCATGAAGAAGTCTCGCGCTGCGCTTCTGGCAGTGCTGCCACTGCTGACATTCCTTGCCGCGCCTGCGGCCCATGCCGATGGCAATGTGCGCTGCAACGCCGGACCGCGCGAGGCGTGGAAGGCGATTGCGGACCTGCGTAAGAAGGCCTGGATGGAAGGCTGGACGGTGCAGAAGACGCAGATCGAAGGCGACTGCTACGAGGTCTATGCGCGGACCGAAAGCGGCCAGGCAATCGAGGCGTTTTTCCACCCGGTCACCCTGCAAAAGCTGGTCGTCTATCGCCGGGGCCGCGAAATATACCGGGCACCGGGGTTCAGCCCGCCGTGATCTTCGCACCTCCAGTCCGGTACGGACCGCAAGCGACCAGTCGATGGCAATCTGGTCCCCAATCGGGAGTTGAACCGGAATTCCCAGGATGATCCGGAACGCGCCAGCCTTGCCCGGGGCTATACCCCCATTCATACTCCCAACGGGCGGTAACTGAATGCGAACGAGGGCGAACGCCTCGGACCTGTTGGCCGTGAAATACCGTGGATTTCTGGGGTTTATCCAGACGCCTTGCGAACATCGATGGACAGGAAAATGGAG
>ERZ795062.570-NODE-570-length-30509-cov-5.978361_pt1 | contig 30509 bp, 25 predicted proteins | sample MGYA00375146_ERZ795062 | MGnify/ENA primary metagenome ERZ795062 (study PRJEB30191, sample SAMN05720281) | activated sludge metagenome | isolation source: Anaerobic digester | place: USA | collected 2015-07-16 ... | reverse complement strand
ACGCTCGGCCGCATACACCCCGACTACTGGGCGTACTGGACCGAACTTCGCGCGGTCGATGCCAGGATCACCGAGATCATCGACCGCATGAGAGGACAACTCGCCAAGACATGAGCACGCCCCGACTCCGGCACTTCCGCCATCTCGATGACGACGTGATCGATCACCTGTTCCTGCATCGCCCCCGGCCGGTCGGGCACGACGATGCCACGCGCGTCCTGGCGCTGGCGCTGGGGGCGACGCTGTACGTCCCCGGTGACCGCGACGATCTGGCGGGCACGATCGGCAGACGATTCGCCGGCGGGCTTACCTCGATGGTCATCGACCTCGAGGACGCCGTCGCCGATCACGACGAGGATCACGCCGCCGCCTGCGCCGTGGCGGCCCTGGACGAGCTGGCCGGTACACCGGCCGCGGCGATGCTGTTGTTCGTGCGCACCCGCAGCCCGGAACGGATCCCGAAGATCGCCGCCGAACTGGGTGCCGGCCGCACCGCGCTGTCGGGCTTCGTGTTGCCCAAATTCACCGCGGCCGCCGCCCACGACTGGCTCGACGCCGTGACGCGGGCCTCGCAGGTGCTCGACAAGAAGCTCTACGCGATGCCGGTGCTGGAGTCACCGGAGATCGTGCACCGCGAGACCCGGGACACCGAACTCGCGCGGATATCCGAGTGCCTCAACACCTATCGCCGGCATGTGCTGGCCGTGCGGATCGGCGCCACGGACATGTGCGGGATGTTCGGCATCCGCCGTGACCGCGACCTGACCATCTACGACGTCCGGGTGGCCGCCGACGCAATCGCGAGCATCATCAACTATCTCGGCCGGTGCGACGGCACCGGGCATGTGGTCACCGGCCCGGTGTGGGAGTACTTCGCCGACCACGAACGGTTGTTCCGGCCGACGCTGCGGCAGACCCCGTTCGCCGAACACGACGCGGTGCTGTTCCGCCAGCATCTGGTGAGCCGCGATATCGACGGGCTGCTACGCGAGATCGCGCTCGACCGGGCCAACGGCATGCACGGCAAGACCGTCATCCATCCCACCCACGTCGCGGCTGTGCACGCCCTTTCGGCGGTGACCCACGAGGAGTACCACGACGCCGTCGACATCATCGGCGGGCAGGCTGGCGGCGTGCGTCCGTCGACATACCGCAACAAGATGAATGAACTGAAACCGCACCGTCATTGGGCACAGGCAGTGCTCGACCGGGCGCATGTTTTCGGCGTGACCAATCCAAACATCACCTTCGTCGACCTCCTGACGGCGCTGGTTCCGGCGTGAGCGCCGGGATCGATCGCGATACCGGCCGGACCTGGGTGGGCGAGGCATTCGCGGTACGGCTCGAGGGTGAAGGGGTCGGCGACCTGGTGCGTCTGGGCCTGCGCCGCAATCCCAAACGGGCACATCTGCTGGTGTCGACGGTGCTGGGCAAGCACATCCCCACCGACCCGGCGCTGGTACGCGGTGCCGCCGACCGGCTCGCCGACCTCGTCGTCGACCGCATCGGGACGGAATTATCCGCTACGGCAACGGTACTCGGCTTCGCCGAGACCGCCACCGGACTGGGACACTGCGTCTCCGACCGGATGGGCGCGGCCTGCTACCTGCATTCGACGCGCCGGCGCGGCGATGGGGTCACGGTCACCGCGACGTTCGAGGAGGGGCATTCGCACGCCACCACCCACCTGATCGAACCCACCGACGCCGCACTGTTCGCCCCCGACGATCCCGCCACCGAGGTGCCCCTCGTTCTGGTCGATGACGAGATATCCACCGGTGCAACGGCTCTGGAGGCCATCGCGGCCCTGCACGAGCAGTATCCGCGGCCGTTCTATGTGGTGGCCTCGCTGGTGGACATGCGTGACGCCGGGCAGCGGCGACAGTGCGAGACCGAGGCCGACCGGCTGGGGGTGCGGGTCGACTTCGTGGCCCTCGCGCACGGAAGCATCGACCTGCCGGCCGGGTTCACCGAGCAGGTGTGCGGACTCGCCGCACCGCGACTCAACCCGGCCGGCCCGGTCGCCGGCCGGCTCACCACGGTACGGACGCCCTGGCCGGCCGGCGTCCCCGACGGCGGTCGGCACGGGTTCCTCCGCGCCGACGCCGCACCGTTCGACGAGGCCGCCGTCGCGGTGAGCAGCGCGGCGGCGGCGCCGCTCGATCCGGCGTCGCCGGTGGTGGTGATCGGGCACGAGGAGTTCATGTACCTGCCACTCTGCGTTGCCGAACATCTTGCACAGGAGGGATTCTCGGTGACCTACCAAACCTCGACGCGCTCACCCGCGTACGTCCTGGACGAGCCCGGATATCCGCTGCGGCGCGGCTTCGAGTTCCCCGCCCCCGAGGGCGACCACACCGCCAAACGGTATCTGTACAACGCGCTGGCACCGGGGGAGGCGGCCGATCCCGGCGCCTCGCAGGTGGTCTTCGTGTGCGACCGGCCCGCCGACACCGACGAACTGTACGCGCCGGGCGGCCTCACCGACGTCCTCACCCGTTCCGGGCACGATGTGGTCGTGGTCGTGGTGGACACGCCTTCCCAACGGTCGCTGCGCATGTCCCGGGAGGTGGCCCGTTGAGCACACCGACCACACCGCCCCTGTCCGGCCCGGAGTTCGGCTCGTACGGCCCGGACGAGGTGACCTGGCTGCTCAAGGACCTCTCACACGTGGCGCTCGAGGGCGCCATCGCCGACCGGGAGAAGGCCATCCAGTCGGGTCGGGCGCACTACGCGGAGTCGCTGCCGGTGGAGTTTCAGCCCGACGCGGAGTACCAGAAGCTGTTTCGCACGACGCTGTCCGAGAGCGCCGACCGCCTGGCCGTCGCCATCGGTGCCGTCACCGATCTGCTGATCGCCGACCGCGGCACCGACCTGACTCTGGTGTCGTTGGCCCGGGCGGGCACCCCCGTCGGCATCCTGATGCGCCGCTGGGCCGGTCGCATACACGGGCTCGACCTGCCGCACTACACCATCTCGATCGTGCGGGATCGCGGAATCGACTCGGTGGCACTCGATTACATCACCGGTCGGCATCGCCCGGAGTCAGTGGTGTTCGTCGACGGCTGGACCGGCAAGGGTGCCATCGCCCGGGAACTGAGCGCGGCCCTGGCCGGATACGCCGCGGCGGGTGGCCCGGCGCTGTCCGACGATCTGGCCGTCCTGGCCGATCCAGGGTACTGCGTGCGCACCTTCGGCACCCGCGACGACTTCCTCATCGCCTCGGCGTGCCTCAACTCGACGGTGTCGGGGCTGGTGTCGCGCACCGTGCTCAACAGCGACCACATCGGTCCCGGTGAGTTCCACGGCGCCAAGTTCTACCGCGAGCTGGCCCCCTATGATATGTCAAATCTACTGCTGGACACCGTCACCGATCGTTTTTCCGCGGTCCGGGAGGCCGCCGCGCACCAGTGCGCCCAGGTACTGGCCACCGATCGGGAGCCGACGTGGGCGGGCTGGCGGTCCATCGAACAGGTCCAGCATCGGTACGGCCTGGGATCGATCAATTTCGTCAAACCCGGAGTCGGCGAAACCACCCGCGTACTGCTGCGCCGGGTGCCGAGGAAGATCCTCGTCGACGCGCCCGATCGCCCTGAACACGAACATATCCGGCTGCTGGCCGCCCAGCGTGAAGTGCCCGTCGAAGTCGTCGACAGGCTGGCGTATTCGTGCGTCGGACTGATCAAGGAGAGCACCGAGTGACCATCCCGCTGATCGCCACCGACCTGGACCGCACGATGATCTTCTCCGAGGCCGCGATGGGCCCCGAACAGTTCGGGCGCCTCGACCTGCGCTGCGTGGAGATCCATGAGGACGCGCCGCTGTCGTACATGACCGCCGACGCGGTGAACATGCTCGGCAACCTGGCCGCGACGGCCCCCGTAGTTCCGGTGACCACCCGAACTCCCAAGCAGTACAAGCGCATCGAGCTTCCGGGGAGCCCGTTTCGGTACGCGGTGGTGTCCAGCGGTGGGCGGATCATCACCGACGGGGCGGACGACAAGCGCTGGCGGACGCAGATCGACGCCCAACTGTCGGATGCGGGCGCCGATCTCGACACGGTGGTAGCCGAACTGACGTCGCGGATCGACCGGTCGTGGGTCAAGAAGTTGCGCATCGCCGACGACCTGTTCTGTTACATCGTGGTGCACACCGAACGGCAGCCCGCCGGATTCATCGCGGAGTGGACGGGCTGGTGTGCCGAGCGCGGCTGGACCGTCTCCCAGCAGGGCCGCAAGATCTACGCCCAGCCCGCCACCGTCACCAAGAGCGCGGCGCTGGCCGAGGTACGCCGCCGCCTCATCGACGACGGCGCCCTCGACGCCTACGCGCCCGTGCTCGCCGCCGGTGACGGCCTGCTCGACGCCGACATGCTCGAGGCCGCCGATCGCGGCATCCGGCCCGCGCACGGCGAACTGCACGAGCTCGGATTCCACCGTGAGCACGTGCGGGTCACCGCGACCGCCGGCGCGCTGGCAGGCGAGGAAATCCTGTCCTGGTTCCACGCCGCGATACCCGGTACGGGCGCCGCCTGAACCGCAACGCCCGACCCACCACGCCGCACATGCCCGATTCCTGATTAGGGTGGTGGCAACCACCCGCGCGCCGACACCCGAGGGAGCCACCACCGTGACCGCATTGTCGAAGGGCCAGAATGCCCCGCTGCCGACACCCGAGGTAATCGTCTCCATCGACGTCGGCGCCTCGGCGGATGTGTCCGCGTTGCTGGTCACCGCCTCCGGCAAGGTGCGCACCGACAACGACTTCGTGTTCTACAACCAGACCACCGGTCCCGGTGTGCGCCTGCTGCCGGGTGCCGGACTGTCGCAACTGCATATCAGCACCGGCCAGATCCCTGCCGAGATCGATGCCGTCCGGGCCGTGATCACCCTCGACGACGCGACGTCGTCGTTCGGCCGGTTCGCACCGCCCACCGCGCGGGTCGGCGACAGCTCAGGCCGTGAGCTGTACTCGTACACGATCGGCGAGCTCTCGTCGGAGTCGGTGGTGATCGCGCTGGAGATCTATCGCCGTAACGCGGACTGGAAGGTCCGGGCGGTCGGGCAGGGTTATGCGGGTGGCTTCGCCGACCTGGTCCGTGACCACGGTGTGAGCGTCGACGACACACCCGCCGCGCCGCCGGCCCCGTCCTACCAGCAGCCACCGGCCCAGCAACCGCCCGCGCCGTCGTACCAGCCGCCGCAGTCGTCCTACCAGCCGCCGCAGTCGTTCCCGCCGCCGGCCGGTTACGGCGCTCCGCCCGCGGCCGCCGGAGCTCCGCCGGAGGTCAACCTGAGCAAGAACCGGCCGGTCAGCCTCGTCAAGGGGCAGAAGGTGACGTTACGCAAGGACGGCGGCGTCAAACTGACCGACGTGCAGATGGGTCTGGGCTGGGATCCGGCGCAGGCCAAATCGATGTTCGGCCGCAGCCGCGCCAGTTCCATCGACCTCGACGCGTCGGTGCTGATGTTCTCGCAGGGCCGCTGCGCCGATGTCGTCTACTTCGGTCACCTCAAGAGCGAGGACTTCTCGATCCAGCATTCGGGCGACAACCTCACCGGTGAGGGCGACGGCGACGACGAGGTGGTGAGTGTCGCGCTGCAGAACGTGGCTCCCAGCATCGACGCCCTCGTCTTCATCGTCACCTCCTACCGCGGCCAGACCTTCGAGGAGGTCGACAACGCCTACTGCCGCCTGGTCGACATGACCACCGGCGCCGAGCTGGCCCGCTACACCCTGCGGGGCGGGATGCCGTTCACGGGTGTGACGATGGCGGTGATCAAACGCGAGGGCGGCGACTGGAAGCTCACCGCCATCGGCGAGGGCTTCCAGGGCAAGACCCCGAAAGACGCTCTGCCACACGTGCAGAAGTACGCGTAGTGGTCGGTCACCGGCCGGTTTGCCGGTGGTACTACCAGTATTCCTGCGAGATGACGGTGCCCCACGGGTTCCGGATCTGCAGGCCGGCCGGACTGACCCGGTAGCTGTACCCGTTGTTGTAGGCGTAGAAGGTGCGCACTTCCTCGTCACGGGGAACACTACGACCGCTGCCTAGGTGTTCGTCGTCATACCAGAGGCCGTCAGCTGATCGAAGGAGAGCATTCGGTTGACCGACACGCCGAAACGGTCCCCACGGCAGCACCTATGCCGTGGGGACCGAATGGTGGAATCGATCAGCCGAGAGCGTCGTACAGGGCAGTCTCCAGCTCGAGGTACCTGGTGAACGACGTCGGGTCACCGAATGGCAGGATCTGGGTGGCCCAGTAGCCGCCGTAGCCGTTCTCGCGGTCGATCCAGTAGAACAGATTCGCCAGCCCCGCCCAGCCCTGCGCACCCGCAGGACGTCCGGTCGGGGCCTTCTCGTTGTTGATCATGAACGGCAGCGACCACGACTTGGACTGCCCGGGGAAGAACTCGGCGTCGTTGGACAACGACGGGATCACTCCGGGCAGCGCGGTCACCGGAAGATCGCCGAGATGATTGCGCAAGGCCATCTCGACGGTCGATTCGGCCAGCACCCGGCCGTTTTCGCCCGCACCGTCGTTGAGCCACATACGGATGAACTTCATGTAGTCGCCGACGGTGCCGTACAGGCCGTGGCCGCCCATGTCGACCTCCGGCGGCGACGGCAGTTCCAGATCCATCGGGGTGAGCGAACCGTCGTCGGCGCGACTGTGGATCTGCGCCAGCCGCGGCCGGAAGTCAGCGCGCAGCTCGAAACTCAGATTCTCTATGCCGAGCGGGGCGAAGATCTTGTCGGCGAATACCTTTCCGAGTCGGTCACCGACGATCCCCTCGACGACCTGACCCACCCAGTCCAGGTTACTGCCGTACTGCCAGCGCTCACCCGGATCGAACAGCAGCGGCGTGTCGAGCGCGGCCGCCGTCGCGGTGATGACACTGGGCTGGCCGTGTTCCACGGCCAGCCGGCAGTAGTTGACGTCAAAGAAATCGTATCCGAAACCGCCTGTGTGCGTGAGAAGCTGGCGGGTGGTGGGCTGCGACCTGGGTGCGCGCTGAACCGGGTTGCCGGCGTCGTCGAACCCTTCGAGCACCTGCAGCTCACCGATCTTGGGCGCGTATTCGGCTGCCGGTGCGTCGAGATCGAGCCGACCGGCCTCGACGAGTTGCAGGGCCGCCGTCGCGGTGATCGCCTTGGTGGTGGAGAAGAGGGCGAACACATCGTCGGTGGTGATCGCGTCGTCGGTGCCGACACGGCGCACACCCGCGGCCCCCTCGTAGAGGTTGCCACTGCGGTCGGTCACCATCGCGACAACGCCGGGGACACGGGCATCGCCTTCGGTGGCCGCGGCCAGGACGGCGTCGGCGGCCGAACCGAATGCGGTGCGATCGATTGCCTGGGAGACACTGGTCATGATCGGAAATCCCTTCACAGAAGTCGGGGGCTGGTCAGCTGAACTGGAAACTCTTGTAGCCGGCAGCCGCGTCATCGAGCGTCGCCTGCCGGTAGGCGCCGACCCCGCCTGTGTAGGAGAGCACGCGGCGCGGCTTTCCGGGCACGTTCGCACCGTTGTACCAAGAATCTGTCCGACTGAACAGGGTGGCACCTGCCGTTTCGTCGTGGTGCGCGACCCAGACCTCCTCCCCTTCGGCGGTCGGTTCGATCACCGACTTGCCGTGCGCACGCATGTACCTGACGGCCTCGGAGATCCATTCGGCCTGATGCTGCAGGCAGGTGGTCATGTTGCACAGCGCCGCCGACGGCGCGAGTGGGACGGCGGTGGTCAGCAGGTTCGGGTAACCGTGCACCATCAGGCCCATGGTGGTGCGGATGTCGCGACCCCAGTCCTCGGTGAGCGAACGTCCATCCCGGCCACGGATGTCGATCCGGGTCAGCGCCCCGGTGCCGGCATCGAACCCGGTGGCCATGATGATCACGTCGAGTTCGTGCAGACTGCCGTCCTCGAGCACGATCCCCTCCGGGACGATGCGGGCGATCGGGTTGTTGCGCACCGGAACCGCGGTCACATTGTCGCGGTGATACACCTCCAGGTAGTCGGACTCGAGTGGAACCCGGTGACTGCCGAAGCTGTAGTCGGTGGGGATGAGCAACTCGATGAGGTCGGAATCCTTGAGCCGCGCCCGCATCTTCTCGCGCACGAATTCGGAGATCTCCTCGGCGATCGCGGGGTCGAAGAACAACTCGGAGAACGAGGCCAGCCACAGCTGGAGCGATCCGCCGGCGTAGATCTCCTCCAGGCGCTCGCGGCGCTGGTCGGGAGTCAGTTCCTCCCAGGTGTCGGTGAAGTCGTATTCGAACCCGGTGAACGTGTTGGGCAGGTTCTGCCGGAACTCCTCGAGCCGGGACTGGTACCAGGCGACGTCCTCGGGGCCGTACGGGGTGTTCTTCATCGGCAGCGCGTACTGCGGGGTGCGGATGAACACCTCCAGCTCGGTGACCTGGTCGGCGATGGTCTGTACAACCTGGATGCCGGTCGCGCCATTGCCGATGACGCCGACCCGTTTGCCGGCGAAGTCGATACCTTCCTTCGGGTAGCGGCTGGTGTGCACCAGGGTGCCGGCGAAGTCGTTCTGCCCGGGAAACAGATCGGTCATCGGCGCCGACAGCATGCCGCAGCAGGTGACCACGTACTGGGTGTCGATGGTGTCACCGGTGTCGGTGGTGACCAGCCAGCGGCCGGTGTCCTCGTTGAACACCGCGCTGTCGATGCGGGTGTCGAACTGGATGTCGCGACGCAGGTCCAGGGTGTCGGCGACGTAGTTGAGCCACCGCTCGATCTCCTCCTGCCCGGGGAAACGGCAGCTCCAGCTCCAGTTCCGGTACAGGTCCTCGTCGAAAAGGTACTGGTAGATGTAGGCTTCGGAGTCGAACTTCGCGCCCGGATAGCGGTTCCAGTACCAGGTGCCCCCGACTCCGGACGCGGCGTCGTATGCCCGTACGGACAGTCCCTGCTCGCGCAGCAGGTGCAGTTCGTACAGGCCGGCGACGCCTGCCCCGATGACGAGTGCGTCCAATGTTGTATCGGCCATGGCGGCTTCTCCTTCGAGTGATGCGGGTCACGTAGTGGACGATCTTCGCGGTGTCTCAGCACGCCGTGGTGTCCCAATCTGGGACATCCGGACTGACCGTTCGGATGGGTGCGCGATGCACCGATAGGCGGATAATCGGATGTTGTGCGCCACGTCACACCGGCGGCACGCCCATCCGGCGGGCCGCCCGGCGACGACCGGAACGACCGGTCACGAAGGGAGGCCACCGGCGACGATGTCCGACACCTATGGGCAACAACTGCGGGTGGCCGCGGCCCGGGCCGACTTCCTCGAGTACGGACCGGAGGGCGCGGCCGGCGTCGACGATATGGTTGTGGCATCGTGGCGGCGCAGCCTGTCCGCCGGGGTCGACGTCGATCATCACCGCGCCACCTATCACGCCGACATCGACTTCGACTCCCGACTGGCACGCTGCGCACGGCCGGTGATCGAACGGCTCACCGACGACATGACCGACATCCCGGTCACTATCGCGCTGACCGATTCGGCGGCCCGCATCATCGACCGGCGCGACGGTTCGCCCGCGGTCGGCAGGATCCTGGACCGGGTGGAGTTCGCACGCGGATACTCCTACGCCGAGGGCGGGGTCGGCACCAACGGGGTGGGTACCGTGTTCGAGGTCGGTGCACCGGTCACGGTCATCGGTTCCGAGCACTTCACCCAGTCACTGGTCCAGTTCGCCTGCACGGGGGCGCCTGTCATCGACCCGCTGACCCGGCGGGTGGCCGGTGTCCTGGATGTGAGCACCCTGGCCGAGAGCTGGAATCCACTGGTCACCGCGCTGGTACGGTCGGCCGCCGCCGACATCTCCCGCAACCTGCTGTACGACCGGAGCCAGGCCAAACGTGCTGTGTTCGAATCATTTCTGCGCGCCGACAACAGATTCCGCCACGCGGTGGTGGCCGTCGGGAAGTCCGGCCCCACCCCGGGTGCGGGCGGGACGGTGATGCTCAACGACCGGGCCCGGGCGCTGCTCGGCGACGACGCCCAGCAGAAGGTGACCCAGTTCGCCGAGTATCTCGCCGAAAAATGCGACAGCTCAGCGCATTCGATGCCTCTGGCGGACGGCCGCAGGATCCGGCTGCGCGCCCACCCCGTCACCTGCGGGCCCGATATCGTCGGGGTGGTGGCTGTGTTCGACGACGAGCGTTCCGCACTGCCCGCATCCCCGGACAGCCCGCGGACCTCGCAGCGGCCACGGACCCCCGACCGCCCGGCCGGCGATGAGCGCGGGCCGGTCGCGGAGCGGACCCCGGGCACTTCGGCGGGCAATGCCGGTTGGGCGGCCGCCGCAGAGGAGTTCACCCGTGCCGTCCACGCGCATGAGGGCGTGTTGATTCTGGGCGAATCAGGTTCGGGAAGAACAACACTGGCTGCCGACACGTTCCGGGGTGTGTATGAGCTCGGGGAGGTGATCGTGCTTGACGCGGTGCATCTCGACGACGTCGGGGCACCCGGGACGCCTGAGAGCGCGGGCCTGCTGGTGCTCCGCCACGTCGACAAGGTCGGACCGGACGCCCTCGGCACCCTCACCTCCGTCATCGACCGCGCCCGCGGGGCCGGCTACCAGGTGGCGGTCACCGCCGAACCCGTGCGCGAGGGTCCGGCCGTTCACGCGGCACTGCTGGGACACCTGAACCGCACCGTGCTGGTGCCGCCGTTGCGGCTGCGCGGCGACGAGTTGCCCGGACTGGCCGGGAATCTTCTGAAACAGCTTTCCCCGCAGGGTAAAAGCCGGATCGGACCGGACGCGCTGGAGGTCATCCGGGGGTACGCGTGGCCGGGCAACATCCCCCGGCTACGCCAGGCACTGATCCACGCGCTGCGCAGCCGCCCGGTCGGCGAGATCCAGGCCGGCGACCTGCCGGGATTCTGCCGGACCACCTCCACCCGCAGACTCACCACGCTCGAGATCGGTGAACGCGACAGCATCATCGCCGCGCTCGCCGAACACGACGGCAATCGGGTGCGGGCCGCGGCGGCGCTCGGAATCTCCCGCAGCTCGCTGTACCGCAAGATCGGCGCATACGGGCTGTCCGGGGTATAGAACCCATCCGGGATACCCGACCGGCATCAAGCCGTCCGGAAATTTCACACCGGAGCGTAGCCAGACCTCGGAACCATGGCACATATCAGGCAATTCGGACATATGGGATCCCTGGGCATAGTCGCAGGCCCAGACCATATCCGGTCGGTGATTAATGTTAGGCTCACCTACATTCTGGTGGCGTATCGGGGATCGCCGCCGCGACCATGGGGACCGTCAGGAGATGTGACGTTGAAAGTTGCTGTCATCGGGGCCGGGCCATCGGGGCTGACCACCATCAAACAACTGCGCGACGAAGGCCACGAGGTGGTCTGCTTCGACAAGAACGGCGGCGCGGGCGGTATCTGGTATCGCGACGACGTGGATCAGGACAACCCCGGCCAGGACAACCCGGGCCAGGACGTCGCGGGCCAGGACGTCGCGGGCACCGACCACCACCAGACCACCAAGGCCTACGACAGCCTGTACCTGACCATCTCGATGAAGATGATGGCCTTCTCGGACTACCCCTATCAGGGTCCGCAGCGCGTGTTCTACACCCGCAGCCAGTACCTGGAATATCTGCGGGAATACGCCGACAGGTTCGGCATCCTGGAGTGCATCCGATCCAGCAGCGAAGTCACCGACCTCACCCGCACAAAGTCCGGCTGGACGGTCACCGCCCGTACCTCGGGAACCGAGACCCGCGAGGACTTCGACGCGATCGCGTTGTGCTCCGGGCCTTTCCAGACCCCCAACCGCGACATCCCCGGCCTGGAGAATTTCACCGGCGAGATCATCCACTCCGGCGAGTACCGGGACGCCGAGCGGTTCCGCGGCAAGCGGGTCCTGATCGTCGGCCTGGCCGAATCGGGCGCCGACCTGGTCCGTGAGGTCGGCGAGGTGGCGCAGGCGTGCACGCTGTCGATCCGCTCGTACACATGGCTGCTGCCACGCGTGTTCAACAGCACCAAGAGCACCGACAACGGCACCGTACGTTCGCACGTTCATGAGATGCTGCGCCGCTCCAGCGAATACCCGTTCGTCTACGAGTCGTTCTGGGGCCGCAGCGCCGTCGCCAAGTTCCTGTTCCTGGCGGCGTCCGTGGTCTACGGCGTGGCCACGACCGTCGCGGCTGTCGTCCGCAAGCTGCTGGGCAAGGAGTTCGCCCAGCCCAAACTCAATCCCTTCGGCGCACCGGCCGATCCACCGATGCTCGATCTCAACACCCCGCACACCGACGAGAACTGGGAGATGATCCGCACCTGGAATCACCGTTCGCAACCGGACGGCAGCTGGTGCCAGCGCAGCATCTTCTCCAAGAACGTCACCTTCATCCCGAGCCTGGTGAACGGACAGGTGGTCCTCAACGACGCCGGTATCGACGGTTCCGACGGCGCCACCGTACGTTTCAAGGACGGCACCACGCACGACTACGACGCCGTCGTGCTGTGCACCGGGTACCGCCGCACCGAGCAGTTCCTCGGCGATCTCACCGTCAAGGACGCCAATGTGCGCAATCTGTACAAGCACTTCTTGCACCCCGAGCACGCCGGCACCGCCGCGGTCATCGGGCTGACCCGGCCGTTCTCCGGCGGTGTGCCCATCTGCGCCGAGATGCAGGCCCGCTACTTCGCCCGGGTGCTGAGCGGAAAGCTCTCGGTGCCCAAGGATCTCGACAGGAGGATCGCCGCCGAGAAGGCATGGGAGGAGCACTTCACCGCGCTCAGCCCGCGGCACACCGAAGCGATTCCGTCGCAGGTGATCTACCTGGATGAGCTGGCCCGGGAGATCGGCTGCCTGCTCCCCTGGTGGAAGCTGGTGCTCAACCCGAAGCTGTTCATTCAGGTGTGGTTCGGCAGTTTCAACCAGTCCTGCTACCGGATCGTCGGACCGCATAACCTGGGCAAGGCCGCCGTCGATGACCTGTACTCGGAACCGGTGGAAAACCGGCGATTCGTGGCCTGGGACATGTCGGTGCTGCAATGCGCACCCAAGCGCATGCACCCTCGCGACATCATGTGACGGCTCGGCCCCCGGTCACCACACCGGCCGGGGGCCGGCCTCCGCGGCGAGGTCGTCGAGCATCTCGGTGAACGAGTGCAGCGCGTCCGGGCCCCAGCTGCCCTCCAGTCGCGCGACCTCCGCCGCCGCCGCCCGCGATGCGGCGAGCGTGACCTGCCGCCCCTGGTCGGTGAGTTCGATGATCGAGGCGCGTCGATCCGTGGGGTCGGGCCGACGATGCACGTAACCGTTGCGGACAAGCGTGTCGACGATGGCCGAGGCGGACTGTTTGGTGATGCCGAGGTGTTCGGCGATCCGGTTGACCGAGGCACCGGTGCCGGAGATCCGCGCGAATACCAGCCCGTGCACCGGCCGCAGCCCGGGATGGCCGGCGGCCACCACAGCGCCGTTGATCCGTTCGGCGACGGCGGAACCGGCCCGCATCAGCAGCAGCGACAATTCCTCCGCGTGAACCGGATCCCTTGACATATGGACAGTTTAACTGACTTAATTATAGTCAGTTTGACTGTCTATCTACTTCAGCCACTCCCGGAAGGATCCCGGCATGCCAGTTCTCACCATGGCCGACGCGCGACCGCACCACCTGCACGGCGCCCGATTCGAATCGCTGGTAGCGCCGTCGTCCGGCAGCACCGAACTGTGCGCGTGGCGGACCACCGTCGCGGCCGGAACCCACGGACAACCGCACACCATCGACCACGAGGAGGTGCTTCTCGTTCTCGCCGGCACCCCCACCGTCACCCTCGACGGCACCCCGACGTGCCTCGCACCCGGATCGGTGATCTTCGCCCCGGCCGGCATCGACATCCGCCTCGACAACGACTCCGACGAGCAGGCGCAACTGTGGGTGACCACCGTCGTCGGACTGACGGCGTCGACACGGTCCGGCGACCGGATCGTGCCACCCTGGACCCTGTAGGCCCTGGTCGGGTGGCCGGCACGGCCCACCCGAAGGCCATCGCCATAACACAACACGCTGTTATTTAATATCTCCAACTTTCTTGTTTGCTGACGTACCATCACCGGGGGTTCGCGCAGCCGTGCGGACCCGACCGACAGATCGACCGGAACACGTAGGGGATTTCATGCATCAGGTCTTTCGACGCTCAGCCGCAACCGCAGCCGCGATTGCTGCCACCACACTCATCATCGCCGGGTGCAGCGACGACGATGACGACAGCAGCAGTTCATCATCGGCAACCTCGTCGGTATCGGCCTCGACCGACGCCTCCACGGACACATCGGGCAACGCCTCGGCCGCCGAGGACGTGAAGCTCGAATCCGCCGACGGCACCGAGGTCACCCTCACCGGCGCCATCGCGGCCAAGTTCACCGCCGCCACCGACCAGCAGAGGGCCGATCTGGGCAAGCCGCTCACCGGTGACGATGCCTCCGGCACCAGCGACAGTGGACTCACCTTCCAGCAGTTCGACGGCGGCGTGATCTCTTCCACCGGGGACAGCGCCTTCATCACCTGGGGCAAGATCCGCGACGCCTGGAACGTCAAGCGCGACGACACCGGCGTGCCGTCGGAGTCGGGCAAGGGCGGCTCGACCGGCCCACTCGGCGCACCGACGAGCGATGAGACCGACGAAGGCGGACTCAAACAGTCGACATTCGAGAACGGCAAGATCACCTGGGACCCCGCGACCGACACCATCGAGGTGACGGTCAAGGACAAGGTTGTCGCGGCGGAATAGCCTACGCCACAACAACTTCACACCGCACAAGGCCACACCCCCGCGACCGCCGGGGTGTGGCCTTGCGGCCTTCGGAATCCTCAGCCACCCGAAACGACGGAATGGTCTTGCGCTGCTGAAAGTGATACGAAGATGAACGCTGTTTTGATCGACGACACAGTGTGATCCACGACAACGGGAGGTACAGACGATGGCGTCACGTTTCCGAAAAGCAGTGGTCCCGGTGGGGCTCGGATGTATCATCGCCGCATCATTGACCGCCTGCGGAAGCGACGATTCGGATTCCGACTCGACCGGGAACACCTCAGCAAACTCCACCCAGTCGTCGAGTGACGGCCAGGCTTCCCTGGAGTCCGCGTCAAAGGCACTGTCCGCCATGGGGCTGAATTGCGTCGGGCCCGCCGCACTCGACACCGAATCGGCCGTCTCGCTGCAGTGCACCGACGGCCCCCAATCGACCGACATCCGACTCAACCTCAAGAAGGATGTGCCCAACGCCACCGAGGCGGCCCGCACCTGGTTCGAAAGAATCGAGGGCGGGAAGGTCGACGACGAGTCGCTCCTACAACGACTGATCGACAACGACGGCACGATCGGTGTTCTGGAAACCGCTGACGTCGTCGGCTCCTGCTACGCCGCCGGCGCCGACCAGTGCACGTCAATTGCCACGGAGAACGGCTGGACCTACACCTCCGCCGCGGACCTGGCGAAGGAACTGAACGAGTCCACGGGTTAGATAGAGCCACGGGTTAGATAGAGCCACGGGTTAGATAGAGCCACGGGTTAGAAGGGCATCGGCGGCGACGCTGAACCGGATCGACATCACGTGCGGCAGCAAGCCCGAAGAGATCTCCACGGATTCGGCGGTCGACTGCGACAACGCCCTGCTCACCGTCGGCAACAACATCGGCGACGTCAAATAACCCCTACCGGTGGGTTTCGCATGCGGCGGCCGTCGACTAACTTGAAACCAGGTTCAGGTCAGTCGAAAGGGCACCTCATGGATACAACAACGCTGTTTTCACTCGAAGGCCGGAGCGCCCTGGTGACCGGCGGCTCCCGCGGCATCGGAAAGATGATCGCCGAGGGACTGCTGCGCCAGGGTGCCCGCGTCTACATCACCGCCCGCAAGGCGGAGGCTTGCGACGAGGCCGCCAGGGAACTGTCGGCGATCGGGCCGTGCGTCTCGCTGCCGGTCGACGTGTCCACAACCGAGGGCATCGACGAACTCGTCAAGGCGTACTCGGCACACGAGAAATCCCTCGACATCCTGGTCAACAACGCGGGGGCCGCCTGGGGCGCGGGGTTCGACGAATTCCCCGAAAGCGGCTGGGACAAGGTGATGGACGTGAACGTCAAGGCACCGTTCTTCCTCACCCAGCAACTCAAACCGCTGCTGCTGGCCGGTGCCGCCAACGGGCATCCGGCCAAGGTCATCAACATCGCCTCCATCGACGGTCAGTCACTGAACCCGATGGAGACCTACTCCTATCACGCCAGCAAGGCCGGTCTCATCCATCTCACCAAGCGGATGGCGGTGCGATTGGCACCCGAGGGCATCATCGTCAGCGCAATCGCGCCCGGCGCCTTCGCTTCCAACATGAACAAGGAGGCGCGCGACCACGCCGACGTGGTGAAGGACTTCATCCCATCCGGTCGCGTCGGGGTTCCCGAGGACATGGCAGCTGCCGCGATCTACCTGTCCTCGCGCGCCGGTGATTACGTCGTCGGGTCGACGATCACCGTCGACGGCGGCGTGAACGTGGCGCGCTGACCACCGCGCTCAGAGCGCTCCCACCCGGCAAAACCGGCCGGCGGGCCTAGAATGACTGAAGTCCCTGTCTGCCGGCGAAAGAAGCACACCCATGACTGCCGCCCTCACCCCGGAAGCCGAGCAGTCGGTCGACGACATCGCCCGACGGTACGGATTGTCCACCGACGCGGTTGTGGCCATGCTGTATGCCGTCAACTCCGGCGGCGGCACCATGGCACAGTTCTCCATACCCGAGCTCGGCGGTTCCGGCCAATGGATGCGCGGTGGAATGACCATGGTGGGCAACATGTTCGACAACGCGCTCAAAGCCCGCGTGGACGGCCTGTGCAATGAGCTGTCACAGCTACTCGCCACCACCGTCGTATTTCCGCCCGCCGCCACCTCGCCGGCCGGCGGGTTCACCGCCAACAACTGGTGGCCGGCCGACCTCGGGGTTCCCAGTTCAACGGGGGCGCAGAACGGGTCGCGCTACGCGGTCTTCCCGTCAACAGCCCGACTGGCCGTCGAATCCAATGGTGTGACGAGGGTGTACGACACCGGTCAACACCAGATCGGCGGCGTCCAGCAGCAGCAGGGCGGGCCGGCCGGAACGGTCTCGTTCACCAGCCAGTTCGGCACCTTCGACACCACCGGCCTGGTCGAGGTGACCGGCGGTCAGGTGGCGGCGGCACCGGTCGCGGCATCTGCGCCCGAACCTATCCCGTATGCCGAACCCGGGACATACAGCGAACCCGGGACATACAGCGAACCCGCACCACAATCGGTGGCCGGTACCGCGACCGCTCCGACAGGTGGTCCGGACGACATCTTCACGGCCATAGAATCGCTTGCGGGACTGCATCAGCGGGGAATCCTCACCGACGAGGAGTTCGCGGCAAAGAAATCTGAACTGCTCGGCCGGCTGTAGACGCGTCGAGGGCAGATTACCCTCGGGGAACGCTATTTCACCGGGTTCCGTCAGTGGCCGGCATCAAGGTCGAGGGAACTGGGGGTGAGGAGGTAGACGAGGGCGCCGGCCAGGGCCAGGATCACTGCTCCGGCCAGGCCGACCTTGCCGACGGCGTCGTTGAACGCGGTAATCGCGGTGGCGGCCAGCTCAGGTGAGCCGGTGGCATGGGCGATCTCCAGCGCCCCGGCCAGCGATTCGTCGGCGCCGGGGACGTCGGTGCCGACCTTGGCGCTGAAGGCGACCGCGGCGATCGTCCCGAGCACCGCGACGCCCAGGACATTGCCGATGTCGTAGGCGGTTTCGTCCATCGCGGCGGCGTTGCCCGCCCGGTCGGGCGGGCTGCCGCCCATGATCATCGCCGACGCGATCGCCAGCGACCCGGCACCCGCGCCCTGCAGCACCATCGCCGCGACCACCCAGGGATAGCTGATCGGGTCCGGCGCCAGCCACATCATCAGCAGCCCGATCGCGGGCAGCCACAGTCCAAGCGCGATCACACGGCGAGCACCGAGCAGGTCGACCAGCCATCGGGAGATCACGGAGGTGATCACCGCACCACCGGCGAACGGCAACAACCTGAAGCCGGCCTGCAGCGGGCTGTGTCCTTCCACCAGTTGCAGCCACTGCGCCAGGACCAGTAAGCAACCACCCATCGCCAGCATCGAGAACAACGCCGCCAGGACGCCCGCAGAGAACTGCCGGTTGAGGAACAGCCGCACCTCCAGCAGCGGGTCCTCGCGGGTGCGGCAGCGCTGCACGAACCAGCCGAGCAACGCGAAGGACACCAGCAACGCCGCCCACGCCGCCGGGTTGGCGAGCCCGTCTGCCACGAACTTCTTGCCGAACTCCTTGATCGCCCACACCAGCGACGCCATACCGGCGATCGACAACAGCGACGCGAGCAGGTCCCAGCCGCCCACGCCGGCAACACGCGATTCCGGCATCAGGAACAGGGCCGCGACAATCGCGATCACCATCGGAGGCACGTTCACCAGGAATGCGGCATGCCACGAGAAATGTTCCAGCAGAAAACCACCCACGATGGGGCCGACCGCGGCGCCCGATGCGGACACCCCCGCCCAGATACCGATGGCCAGGGTGCGTTCACGCAGATCGGTGAACACCACCCGCAACATCGACAGGGTGGCGGGCATGATCATCGCGCCCCCCACCCCGAGCAGGGCCCGTAGGGCGATCACCGCCCCGGGCGAGTTGGCGAACAGGACCAGCAGCGAGATCAGCCCGAACAGGGCAAAACCACTGATCAGCATCAGCTTTCGACCCACCCGGTCGGCGAGGGCGCTCATCGTCACCAGCAGCCCGGCCAGCACAAGCGAGTAGGCATCGACCATCCACAGCTGCGCCGTCGACGACGGTCGCAGGTCGGCACTGATCGAGGGTAACGCCACGTTGAGTACGGTCAGATCCATCACGACTGTCAGCAGGGCCACCGACAGCACCGTCAGCACCAGCCACCGCCGCCAGGGCGGTAGTTCGGCGGTGAGCGAACCGTCGTCGTGGTATCCGATACGTGTCTCGTTCATCGGTGGTCTCCTTCGGAGATGATGCGGACCAGGTGCTCGATCCAACTGACCGGAAGTCGCCGATCATGCAGTGCCGCATAGAGAATTGCGCCGTCGGCAAAGACCGCGAGCATCGTCGCCGCCTGCGGTCCCGTGTAGGGGGTGAGAATGTCGACGAGGCCGTTGAACCAGGTCCGGCTCAGTTCGCGCAGTTCGGGTCGTTGCAGGCCGGCGGTATAGATCGCGGTCTCGGTCGCGACGTTGTCGGTGTCCTGCAGGTAGGTGTCGAAGTACGCGGCCAGCCCTGCCGGTGAATGATCACCGTGGGCGAGTTCGTCGGCGAGGTCCGCCAGGTCGTGTTCCACCTTGGCGGTCAGATACTCGATTGCCGCCGTATTCAGGTCGTCGAGGGTGTCGAAGTAGTAGGTGGTCGACCCCAGCGGGACACCGGCCTTCTCTGCGACCATCCGATGGGTGAGTTTGCCGGAATGCCCGCCGCACATGAGTTCGGCGGCCGCTTCGACGATCCGTTGTCGCCGACCTTCCCGGTCACGTACCACCACTGATGCCCCTCTCCGGTCTGTACAAATGTACATGTACGTTTGTACAGAACAGCTCCGGGCATGGCAAGGGCTCACCCGAGATGACCCCCGCGGTACGACCTACGCCGCCGCGCCCGCTGAGTACGGGCGGGAAGCGCTACGTCGGCGACCACACGGATCGTCCACGCACTATTCGGATACTCGGACCAATGCCGTCCCGGGCGCGGATGTCACCTGGTCCGGTGTCAAAATGCCGTACGAGGATATGAATCCGACCCCGACGCGGATCACATCAGCCGATACTGAACGGTTTGCCGTAGACGGCGACCTTCGTCTTCGAGGACTTCTCGTAAGCGGTGACGTTGGCATACAGTCGCGCCTGCGCGTAGCCGGCACACCCGGTCAATCCGAAGGTTTTGTCGGTGAACGTCAGGCTCGCCGAATGTCCGTCGAAAGTGTAGTAGCCGACTCTTTCTGTGTCCCCGTTATCGTCTTTCTGAGTGAACGACAGGACCGGCTGTCGTTCCACGTCACCAGGACCCAACGTGATCTCGCCGCCGGCAGATGCGTCGACTTCCACTGCACTGTCACCGGCTTCGGAGGTGCTCTCGCCATCGGCACCGGCCCCGAATGCAACCTGGCACCCGATGATGTACCCGACCTCCAACCGGCCCTTGGTCATTGTCCTGCTTGCTTTGACCCGCACCGTTCCGGAAACCCAGACATTGCGGTGCAAAGGCGTGCCCCCCATGGACGGTGAGATCCGCGCACGATCATCGGCTGTGACAGTGATGGCGCTACCGTCGGACAGTCGGCTGACGGTCTGCACTCTGGGCAGATCCACCCGGGTGTCGGCGGCGGCCGGAGACGTACCGAGGGACAATCCTGCGACAAATACGGCTCCCGACGCCGAGATGACCATCGGTCGCTTCATGAAAGGATGCATTTTGTGCCCTAATGTAGACGGTGGCGGGGATCAGCCGAGACTGAAGGGTCGGCCATAGAGCCAGCCCACGTATCGGTGCGCGCCCTCGCCTGTTTCGATCTTGGTGACGGATCGGGCCTGCGCGTAGCCCCCGCATCCGGTGATCTCGAGCCCTTGACTCGCGTACCGGATGCTGGCGCGGCCATCGACGAGATCGATATCGGTCACCCTGCTGTACTTGACCTCACCGACCTTCAACGGGATCGACAGTCCTGCGGACAACGCCGACGAATCGAGTGTCAGCTCACCGCCGAGACTTCCCGCCAAGCCGGAGATGTCGACCTGGCAACCGACGATGTAGCCGACCTCCAACTCGGCGTCTACGCCCTTGGGTGCGGTGCCGGAGACGACCCCACTCACCCAGGCGGTCCGTCCGGTGCCGTTCGCATTGAGGGCCGGCGAGATCACGGCCCGTTCGTTGCTCCGCTTGATGGTGTAGCCGTTTTCGCTTCGCCAGCCGCCGGGCAGCCGCACCGTCGTGTCGGCGTTCGCAGACGCAGGACGCGACATCGCCAGCAGACTCGTCGCGGCCACACCCACGATCGTCGCGGCAAGGACGCATTTTCCGGAGAGCCCGAGGCTTGATCGATCATCGAACAATGCAGTCAGTCCTTCGTCGGCGGGCCACACCCGCGTTGCTACATGAATGCATCCACGACACCAGGCGAAACTCTGGTGAACTGATGGTGAATCTGTGAGTTCGCTGTGCAGACCTCCCGCAACTCCCGGGGAGGCCGGTACCGCGCTCATCAGGGCCTATCCTCGGCGTGTGCGTCAGAACCCGGCCCAGGCATTGCCAACGATCCTTGTCGTCGACGACGAACAGTCCATTCGCAACCTGCTGTGCATGTCGTTGCGGATGAGCGGGTTCGAGGTTCTCGAAGCGGCTGACGGCAAGACCGCGCTGGGCGTCGCGATCAGCACCGATCCCGACCTCATCGTGCTGGATGTCATGCTGCCCGATCTCGACGGGTTCGCCGTGGCAAGAACACTGCGCTCCCGCGGCGACGATGTCCCCATCCTGTTCCTGACCGCTCGCGGTACCCAGCAGGACCGCATCGATGGGCTCGAGTCCGGTGGGGACGACTTTGTCGTGAAGCCCTTCAGTATCGCTGAGATCGTCTTGCGCATTCGTGCGATCCTGCGGCGGACGCGCGGCGAGGACACCGGGAGTTCGCGACTCGTCTATCGCGACCTCGAGGTCGACCTCGACGCTCATCGGGTGTTTCGCGGTGGAGACGAGATATGGCTGTCGGCCACCGAGTTCAATGTTCTCGACTACCTGCTCCGGAATGCGGAGAAGGTGATGAGCAAGAACCAGATCTTCGAGCACGTATGGGGATACGGCGAGGGACAAAACGAACGAGTGGTCCAGACTTTCGTCAGTCAACTCCGGCGCAAGATCGACGATGGCCGGACCCCTCTCATCCAGACCGTCCGTGGAATCGGCTACACGATCCGCAGCGAGCCTCCGCGAACGTGAAAGCGATTCGGAGACCGGCAAAATGGAGTATCAGAGGCCGATTGGTCGCCGCGCTCATGGTGGTCACCGTCGTGGGGTTCGTGATCTTCGGGGCTATCAGCACACTCGTGCTCGAGAGGCTCCAGGAGGTTCGGCTCGATGGGCAACTCGACGTGATAGCCACCGACATCAGCGGCACAAGTCAGCCACCACCGAAGTCGCTGCCGGAGGCGGACCAAGCGCCCTCGGAGTTCCGGCTGATGTACTTCGACGGTGACGGCAGACCGATGATCCGACTGGGTGCTCCCGTCGGGAAGAGCACCTACCCCCATCTGCCGGACATGAACACCGAGGCCGTGCGCACGCGGGGGCCGAAGCCGTTCACGGCTCCTGACGAGAAGTCCGACGTACGCTGGCGCGTGCGCACATTCGTGCGTACGGGAGCTGCCGCCGAGAACTCATCGGAGACCGCGGCAGTGGCCATCTCCATGGAGACCGTCGACGGCACCGTCGCGTGGCTGCGATCAATCGAGCTCATCGCCGGAGCCATTCTCCTTCTGGTGATGACCATGGTCGCCATTGTCGTGGTGCGAATAGGCTTGCGCCCCCTGACGAGTATCGAGATCGCTGCGACGTCCATCGCGGACGGCGATCTGGAACGGCGGGTGAGCGTCGACGGTCACACCGAGGTGACTCGCCTCGGCGAGGCATTCAACACGATGCTCGATCGCCTGGCCGACGTGATGCAGCAACTGGCCGGCTCCGAACAACGGATGCGTACTTTCATCGCTGATGCCTCGCACGATTTACGGACACCCTTGACGGCGATCCGCGGATACGCCGAACTGTATCGCCACGGGCCCGGCGATGAAGCGACGCGCCGCGAGATCGTCGCGCGAATCGAAACGGCTGCGCAGCGTATGGGCAGGTTGGTCGACGATCTGGTGGAGCTGGCCGAATACGACGAACGGCCCGCACTCCGCACTGTCGACGTGGACATCGCACAACTCGTCCGCGACACAGCCGACGAGGCGAGATCGGGGGCGCCGACTCGTGACGTCACGGTCACCGGCGCCGAGACGCCCGTGATCGTGCGTGGTGACGACCGCGCCTTGCGGAGGGTGTTCGGCAACCTGATCGGGAACGCGCTGGTCCACACGAATGGTTCCGTTCGCATAGTGATCGCGGAGCCGCACCGATCTCCCGACGAGCGTGCGGCGCTGCCGGCCAGGGCAGTAGCCGGAGCGGCCGGTTCCGCCGAGGATGGCGTGAACGTCTACGTCATCGACGACGGCCCGGGTATTCCGCCGGAAAAATCGGCGCACGTGTTCGAACGCTTCTACCAGGCCGACGAGTCTCGTGAGCGTGGTGTCGGATCCGGGCTCGGACTGTCCATCGTGGCGGCGATCCTCACCGCGCACCGCGGCCGGGTGGAGTTGCTCGACACCGATCGAGGCGCGACGTTCAGGGTCACCCTCCCCTTGGGCTGACAGCAAACTCCAAGCCTCCCCAGACAGTCACCGAATGTTCACCATCTGTACTGATCGTCGTGATGTGGTGTTCATCCGGCCACGACGAGAGAGGTATGTATGGGTGTGAGGGACTGGTTCGCGCGAACTGACGAGCCTTCGACGACGCAGGCCGAAGACTCACCCGTCCCGGCGCGTCCAGCCGGATATCAGCAGACCGCGAGCAAACTGCATGCCTTCAACCGCTACGAGATCAAGTACTTCGTCGACGAGCTTCGCGTGCCGGAGTTGAGGAGCGAACTCACGGCGCGAATGAACTCCGACCCATATTCGCCCATCGGTGGATACCCCGTTACGTCGCTCTACTACGACACGCCGGATCTGCGCTTCTACTGGGAGAAGATCGAAGGTCTCAAGTTCCGCCGGAAGCTCCGGATCCGCCTCTACGGAGATCCTGCCGACTGTACCGAGGAGACCCCGGTTCAGATCGAGATCAAGCAGCGGGTGAACCGCGTCACGCAGAAGCGTCGGACCGCGATGCCCTACGGCATCGCCCGTCGATGGCTGGACGATCGCGAACCCATCGACTGCGATCCGTCGCAGCGTCCGTTCGTCGAGGAGGTCACGACGCTGATCGGCAATCTCGACCTGCGACCGACGGTCACCACCGGCTACCTCCGCGAGGCATTCGTCGGCCGGGACGCCGACCTGGGTCTCCGGGTGACCATCGACCACAAGGTCCACGGCCGCGACCGTGACTTCTACTTCGGCGCACCCGCGGAGAATCGCTTCACGATCCCTCCCAAACTGGCGATCGTCGAGGTCAAGGCAAATGAGCGCGTCCCGTACTGGGTCACCGACCTCACCGCACGGATGGACATGTCCGTTATCCGGGTGTCCAAGTACTGCCAGTCGGTGCAGGCGTTCGGCCTTGCTCCGCGATCCCGGCTCGGAGCACCCGAACTCATCGTGCCGCCCGAGGGATATGACTATGTGCCGACCGATCTGCTGAGTTCCCACCGCGATCTGTCGACCACGTCCGGCACCACCTCAACCACGACATAGCGACCCCGGGTGCCAACGGGTAGTCCGGCACCCGGGGCGTAAGGCCGTCCACGACAATAAAAGAAAGCCGATAATGAAAGAAGGCCCATGAACTTCGATATCCAAGACCTGAGCGGCACATTCACCACCTTCGACATCATCGCCTCGCTGTCCCTGTCGTTCGTGCTCTCGGCGATCATCGGTTGGGTCTATCGGGCCACTCACAAGAATGTCTCGTACAGCCAGTCCTATGTACAGACGTTGGTGCTGTGCGGCATGGTCGTCTCGTTGATCATGCTGGTGGTCGGCTCGAACATCGCGCGTGCCTTCGCCCTGGTCGGTGCACTGTCGGTCATCCGATTCCGTAACGCCGTCAAGGAAACTCGCGATGTCGGGTTCATCTTCCTCGTGATGGCGATCGGTATGACAACCGGCACACGCTTCTACGTTCTCGCCATCGCGGCGACTGTCGCGATCTGCCTCGTGCTGGTACTCATGAGCAAGTTCAACTGGTTCAAGCTCGATGTCCAGCGACAGGTGGTCAAGGTACAGGTGCCACCGGAGCCCGAGTACACCGCACGGGTCGAGGACGTGATGATCGAGAACTGCAAGGAGTACGAGCTGGTGTCCACCGAGTCGGTCCGCTCCGGGGCGTTGTCCGAGTTGTACTACACCGCCCAGCTCAAGAAGGGAAAGAAGCCCGGCGAACTCATCGCGGCGCTCAGCGGGGTCAATACGGGCCAACGGGTCACGGTTCTGACCGGATACGACCAGACCGACATCTGACGCGATGGAGCACGCCGAACAACCGTCGCCGAACCGGCCTCCGCGCTCCCGGCTGCGCCATCGGATACCGAAATCGGTTCGCCAGCACTGGAAGATCCCTGTCATCCTGGCCGCGTTCGTCGCGCTGTCGGCCACGGTCGCCGGCGGCTGGAAGATCAGTCCGATCATCACCGGCGATGAATCGACCATTGCCTCCGAGATCACGACCAACATCGCCGGCACGGTCGACTTGTTCGACACCTCCAGCGAACACCGTCTGACAATAGACATTCCCGATGCCGAATATCGGGATCTGCTCGATTCGTACGAGAAGAACGGCGATAAGGATTGGGTTGCCGCGGATGTGGTCATCGACGGCACGTTCATCAACGACGTAGCAGTCCGCCTCAAAGGCAACTCCACACTGATGGGACTTCGTGGCAACGGATTCCGGCCCGGGGGCGACAAGGGGGACGCGGGTCCGCCGGACGCGGGTCAAGCGGACGGTGCACCGAACACCGCCCAGTTGGAGCGGATGCGCAGGACCATGCCACAGGTGTCGAAAGACGATCCGACGTCGCTCCCGTTGCTGTTGAGCTTCAACGAGTACTACGACGGACGCGCCTACCAGGGTATGACAGAACTCTCGGTCCGACCTGGCACCCCGGTGCTGAATGAGGCCACCGCGTTGTCGGTGACCGCTCGGACCGATCAGCCCACACAGCGCTACTCGTACGTGACCTACCGGATCAACGGCAGTGAGACGGCCTCGAAATTGATCCTGGAACATCCTGATGAGGCATACGCCGACAGCTTGTTCGAGTCGAATGGGTACCTGTACAAGGCCGACGCCAACTCTCGGCTGACGTATGTGGGTGATGATCAGTCCGACTACTCTGAACAGTTCACGCAGATCAACTCTAGTGATGCGGGAAATCTGCAGCCCATCATCAACCTGGCACGTTGGCTCGACCGGGCCGACGACGAGGAATTCGATTCCGACCTTGCGCAGCGGGTGGACGTCGACTCCCTCACGAAGTACGTCGCCACGCAGAATCTGCTGGGTAACGGTGACGACATGAGCGGGCCCGGACAGAACTACTACCTCTGGTACGACCTCGCGACCAAGAAGTTCACCGTCATCTCCTGGGATCTGAACCTGGCCATGAACGGAGACGTCAACGCGGGTCCGTTCGACAAGACCTCGATCGGCCCCGGTGGAGGCAACCGGCAGCAGCAGGAAAAGGCGCAGACTACGGACGCCCAGACCGACACGCGCGCCGGCGCACCGCAGGGACAGGGCGCCGGTCCGGGCGGTGCGATGCGGGACACACAGAATCCGCTCAAGACCCGATTCCTGGCCTCGACCGCGTTCAAGGCCACCTACGAGGAAACCTACTGGAAGCTCTACGAGCAGATCTACCGGGACGGGATGGCCGACTCGATCCTGACCGAGGTGGCTGATCGTGTGCCGATCACCGCCAAACTGTCCGAGAGCGATCGTGACTCGGCGGTGGCGGATCTGCGGTCGTGGATCGCACAGCGGTCGAAAGCACTGGCGGCCAAGCGTTCCGCATGAATAACCAATGACGATCAGCGATGAGCGGTATTGCTCCCCCGGCAACGCCTCCGCCGCCACGCAACATCGCTCACGCCGACGATCAGGCAGATCACGCCGATGCCGACCCAGATCACGATCGTCATACGGGTGCACACGTCATCGACGTCCGCATCGGGCCCGAGTAGTTGGGACAGGATCTTCGTCGCGGTGGCCAGTTTCTGCGCCGACGACACGAACAGTGATCCGGACCGATTCGTTCATGATGTGATCGGACTCCGATCGCTGCAACATGAGCGCGGCTCTGCGATCTCGACCGCGGGGCCGCGCTCCTATCTGTCCGCAACACGATGTGGAGCACTCGGCATAGATTCACAGTAAGTCAGCAGCTTCGCCGCGGTATTCACAGCAAACCGACAGAATCACAGATCAGCGGGATTTTATTTGAAGATTCCGTGCGGCGGATAGTCCGGATATTCCGCCCGAATCGGCAGCTGACGCCATTCGGGCCGGTCGATGCTTGAAGTACCTTTGATTCCGGGGATACCGTCCTTCTCAGTACCGATACTCATCGGCGCTTTCAGTTGTGATGACGTCATCTGACGGTGTCACCGGACGAAGGAGAAATGCCATGCCTCCACTTCGCGGACCCGGCGGACCCGGCGGGCGTCCCGGACCACGTGGCCCTGTCGGCCCTGCCCCTGGTCGTGGCCCTGTCGGCCCTCCCGTGCGTCGCACGCCGATCGCACCGTTTCCGCAGCCCCGCAGGCCACGCCCGTGGTCGTTCCCCTGGGGTAGCTGACCCCGGCAACCGGAAATCGATGGTTTCGAGTCCCCGTCGCAGCAGCGACGGGGACTCGTCGTCATGTCCGGGCGACAATGGCCGTGACCTGGCTCAGCGCCGCCGCAACCGGCCGCTGTCAACCTCCACGGTGTAGTCGGCCAGTGCCGCGACGTGGGGATCATGGGTGATCAGGAGCGTCGTACGGGACTGTGCCAGCCTGCACATGGGCTCGATGACACGTGCGGTGGTGGCGGCGTCGAGGCCGGTGGTCGGTTCATCCAAGATCAGCAGCGGAGTGTCGCGCAGGAACGCCCGCGCCAGGGCGATGCGCTGTCGCTGCCCGCCGGAGAGGTTGGTCCCGCGTTCGGCCAGCCGGGCGTCGAACCCGCCCGGCAGTCGTTCGATGAACTCGGTCGCGTCGGCTGAGGCGGCCGCCCGCCGGATCTGGTCGTCGGTGGCCTCGGGACGGCCGTAGGCGATGTTCTCGGCGACCGTTCCACCGAAGAGGGCCACCTGCTGCGGCAGCATCGCCACATGGGCCCGCAACGTGGGTATGCCCAGCGATCGAATATCGCTGCCGTTCAACAGGATTTCTCCGGTGTCGGGATCGTAGAAGCGCAGCAGCAAGTAGGCCAGGGTGCTCTTGCCCGCGCCGCTGGCACCCAGCACCGACACGAAATCACCATCGTTGATAGTCAGGTCCGCGTGTTCGAGGACGGGGTGTTCGGAATCGGGGTAACTGAAGCCCACATCGCGGAAGACGAGGGACGCCATATCCGCGACGGGACCCATCACCGGCCGGGTGAGCATTGCCTCGGCGGCACCGTCGGAGGCGTCGGCGACAACGGTCGGGTCGTCGAGGGCGGGATCATCGGCGTCGACGATCCCCATGGGCTCGTCGAGCACCTGCGCGACGCGTTCGGCGCTGGCCGTCGCGGACGTGACTTCCACGACCAGCCCGCCGAGCGTCTGGATTTGCGGATAGAGATAGCCGAGATAACCGGTCAGCGCGATGAGCGTACCGATGCTCGCGCGACCGGTGGAGATCTGCCACGCACCGAAGAACAGGACGGCGATCATGCAGAGCACCTCGGCGGTACTGACCGCCTCGGCGAAGGCGGCGTTCGCCTTGATCTCCGCCATTCGGGCATCACGCCACCGTCGGGATTGCCGCAGCACGCGCAGCCGGTCGCTACCGACCTGGTTGTCCGCCTGAATCGCCAACGAGTTGGTCAGGCCTTCCTGGATGAGGGTGCTGATCTTGCCGTTGGCATAGCGTTCCCGGCGGGAGGCACGTTTGACCACGACTCCGAACCATCGTGCGATCACCCACAACAAGGGTGCCAGGACAATCGCGAACAGCGCGAGATCCCACTGTGTTACGAACGCCGCGGTGGCATAGATCACGAGGCTGACGACGGCGACGACGGCGGAGATGATTCCCGACGAGAGGAGGCTGTCGATGGCCTCGACGTCGGAACTGTGGCGTGCGATGAGATCGCCGGTACCGAAGCGGGACCGCGTATGCGGAGCCAGCCGCTGAGTATGGGCGTACAGCTGGTCACGCAGGCGCAGCAATACCTTCTCGGTTACCGCACCACCGATCACGTTGCCGACGTACGAGAACACAGCGCCCAACAGTGACACCGTGACCCAGATCAGCATCGGCCGGGTCAGTGCGCCGAGATCCCCGGCGACCAGCACGTTCTCGACGATGTGGGCGAATAGGGCGACCGTGATGACGGTGGTGCCCACCTCCAGGAGGTACAGCACGATCGCCAGTGCCAATTTCCAGCGTTCCCCGGCAAGCAGCGGCGAGAACCGGCGGATGGTCGTCAGGACGTTGAGTGAATCCGGACGGTCGTCGGCGGGCCCGGTCTCCCTCTCGCCGGGTCTGTTCGCCGTCTCGTCGGCTTCCTCCGGTTCGGGAGCGGCACTCCATCGTGACCTCCGCAATCCGGCCATATCCCCACCCTCTGCCCTACTGTTCGGTCGAACCCCGGCCGTTCGACGGCCCTGGCAGCAGGATATCCATAGTCGGTCCCCGAACCAGGGGTTCCGGGTGCGGACGTTTCGACAGCATCATCGAGATGGGACTGCCGTCGGATCACTATGGCGATCAGAACCGCCATTTATACCAAGATGCCCTACTGTGGCGATTACAATCGCCACAGTAGGAGCTCTCGTGGAACTTGTCGACCGCCCGCTCTACCTGGATCGGATAGAACCGCTCATCGATACCCCTGGGAGAAGCTCGTCAACTCCCTGGTCGCGGAAGGACGAGCCGACCTTTACATCACCGGTTCCAACTCCCATCTGCTGTCCGGTGAGCTCGCAACCTATATCGCCGGCCGCTACGTCTCGATCGAGGTATGGCCGCTTTCGTTCACCGAACATCTGGCCTTCGGCGAAGCATTCTCCCAGCGTGACATGACCCGAATCGACGACGAGTTCGCGAGATACCTGCGCTTCGGCGGCTTCCCGGGCGTTCACGTTGTCTCGTTCGACGAGCCGGATGCCCGGTCCGTCGTCACCGACATCTTCCGGTCGACGCTCGTCCGTGATGTCCTCACCCGGCACAAGATCCGCGATGCGAACATGTTCGAACACGTGGCCACCTTCGCAATCGACAACGTCGGCAACCCCTTCTCAGCTCGACGGGTGGCCGGTTTCATGAAATCCCAACGCCGGTCCATCAGCCACGAAACAGTACTCAACTACCTGTCGGCGCTCGAAGAAGCCTTTGTCATCGCGCGGGTGCCACGATATGACCTTCGCGGACGAGCCTTACTGAGTACAGATGAAAAGCACTATGTCGGCGACCATGGCATCGTCCACGCACTCTTCGGATACTCCGATCAACGACTCCC